>Ga0302117_10000557_pt1 | contig 16459 bp, 15 predicted proteins | sample AG5_322_MG_FD_203112 | JGI IMG/M metagenome (GOLD analysis project Ga0302117, IMG submission 203112) | Marine microbial communities from Western Arctic Ocean, Canada - AG5_32.2 | ecosystem: Environmental > Aquatic > Marine > Oceanic | place: Canada: Western Arctic Ocean | collected 2017-10-01 | reverse complement strand
CCAAATTCAATTTTTTTATTATTCCCATATCTCTGTCGAACTGCTCCAAAACTGGATCAATGAGTACAGATTTATTATTTGATGGATCAAAAAGTAAATAGGAGTAAGCGCATGACTCACAATCAAAATACTGTCTAATATTTATTTTTTCCATCTTTTTCCCTTATTTGAGCCAGAGTAGGTTTTTTTCAGAGGCCAGAAGTAACATCTTGGTTAAGAAAATACCTTCTCTCTGTACCAGCGTAGTTCTTCAATACTTTCTCTGATATCAGAAAGTGCAGTATGTTCACTTTTTTTTGATGGCGGATTTAGCTTTTCGTACCAGCGGACGACAAGTTCTTTGATTGTGGAAACATCTATCATTCTGTAATGCAGGTAGCTATCAAGGTTTGGCATTTCTCTATGGATAAATCGCCTGTCTGTGGCGATTGAATTTCCACAGATTGGTGATTTGCCTTTATCCACCCATTCCTCCAGGAAGTTGACCGTAATTTGATCCGCTATATCGATCGTTAGGGAGGATTCTTTAACCTGCTTGAGTAATCCAGATTTTGTGTGCTGATCCCTAGACCACTCGTTTATGTTGGCGAGCTCTTCTTCAGTACGTTGTATTGCAACAACCGGTCCGGCAGCAAGTTCGTTCAAGTTCGAGTCTGTAACCAAAGATGCGATTTCGATTATTACATGTCCGTCATCAAGACCGGTCATCTCAAGATCCACCCAGACAAGATTCTTCTCTTTATCAATCATCTCTATATTTCTCTGAAAATAGCTATTTTATTTTTCATACTGAATATGCCCATTTTAGAATAAATGATTCAAAACTAAGTTCTCAGACGCTGAAGTTTGCCCCAAGCTAACTATGCATTTCTGTAGATGCAGATATTATTAATATTTATTCAAACTCATAAACCAAAAAGGTCTAGAAAGAAGCCTTTTTTGGTTTTCCTTTTATTGTTTATTTTAGCTCATATTTATGGAACTAATATTATTAAGTATTTACTAATTTAAAATTAGTATAAAGCGCATAGAAATAATGTATAGAAATAAAAAAACATTCCCATGGTTAAATAGACTAAGTCTCATTGTGCTGCTATTTTTCGTTTCCTGTGCAAAAAAAGATAATTCATTTATTCAAAAGATGGAAGAAAAAACACCGATTCCCCATCCAAACAAAGCACCGGAGAAATGGCTATTGGCACATATAGATGTAGAAACCACAGGGTTACTTCCCGGTCATCATGAAATGATTGATGTGGGTATTGTTATGACCACCTTAGAGGGGGACATTTTAGATAGTTTATTTCTGCGCATCCAGCCTGCCAATCCGGAACGGTTATCACCAGGAGCCAAAGCAGTAAATGCCTTTGATGCGGATCATTGGCAGAAGATAGGGGCGTTTCAACCATCCGTAGCGGTGGAAAAAATCATTGCGTTTCACAAACGAACCGCCGGGGGAAAACACGTTCTCATAGTGGCGTATAACTCTCATTTCGATGCGGCATTCATGGATCACCTATTCCGATCAGCCAATAAAACATGGCGGGATTTGTATTATTATTTTATTCTGGATATTCCTTCAATGGCCTGGGGTTTGGGCATCCAGGAGTTAACCTCTAATTGGATCCGCGATCGTTATCAGGTAGCCGATGAACCTCATATTGCCGAAGAGCATACGGGCATAACCGGTGCCATGGTTAATGTGCGTATTTACAAGGCTCTTCTGCAGTATCGCCAAGATATCATGTCAAACGTTCCCACCAAAAAATAATTTAAACTTCCAGATAATTCTATAACATCCAATTCAGAGAAAGATAAGCCTTGTCCCTTTTGCCAATCCATCTTGGTGGTTGCAAAACATAATTCTATTTTTGCAATCAAGGATAATTATCCAGTCTCAAAAGGTCATCATTTAATTATTCCATTCAGACATACAGAAAATTATTTTTCCATGACGGACAAGGAAAGAGCAGATGCAACCGTATTGCTCAAAGCGTTAAAAGCCACGTTGGAAGAAGAGGACCCAACCATTAGCGGTTTTAATATTGGTATGAATAGTGGGAAAACAGCAGGGCAAACGGTCATGCATTCACATATTCATCTTATTCCTCGTAGAAAAGAGGATACGCCAAAGCCAAGAGGCGGAGTCCGAGGTGTTATACCGGATAAAATGGATTATTAATTCTAGTGCTACTAAAGTAGATGTATTAAAAAATATTAACTCTTTTTAATTTCAGTAAATAGCCTCGATAACTTCTATGCTTAACTCAAACCAGGGTGAATGGCCACACTGAAGTCGTCAGAGGCTAAGCGTTCATCAGCATATGCTACAAAATCCGAACTGAATGCATTCTTTGTAGATTGCCACCACTCCGCTGCACCGCCTGTGGCCAAGAGAGAAATGATAGATCGCTCGAAACCTTCAATTCGCACTTGATCAATCGAACCATAGACGCCTTGCACGTAGATGGCTTCGAAACGCCGAACCGCCACCAACATCCAAAAGTGAAACCTGATACGCTCTTCCGCAGATAACCTTCCGATTCCATCCGCTGTTTTGACGAGAATAGAAGCAAGGCCTGCATCACTAGAAATGGCATTTGCTGTGAGGCTCATGTCCATGCTACTTTGTTGGAACGTCTGTGACCGTAGCACACGAGTGTTCTGTTGTAGCTGGATGGCGAGGTACCCAAGCGTTAATACGGTCGCCACCGCTGCAATCAGCTCACCAACGCTACCAAAATCTTGGAACGTCAATTTCGCCTCAGAGCTGTTACCATTTCCATTATAAATCTTTTCATTTTACACTCCTTTTTATTAGTTAGGTTGTTAATGCTTTTAGCTAAAACTATAAAATATATTTAAAATGTTTATATATTGAAAACCTTTTTTTTAAAATTAAACTGACATTATTATTCACCAAAATTATAATTATATTAAACTTTAAGTATGAGAGATTAATGATGGCTTGGATCAAAACAATTGATGAAACTAAAGCCGAAGGCGAACTTAAGAATCAATACGATGATTTGGTTGAACCTTGGGGTGGTGTGGATAATATCCTAAAAATTCACAGCCTGAATCCTAAATCATTGGCAGCGCACGTTCAACTTTACAAAACAGTCATGTACGGCAAATCACCCCTTCGCAGGCCAGATCGAGAAATGATTGCCGTTGTGGTTTCTACCGTCAACCAATGCCATTACTGAATTGTCCATCATGGAGAAGGTCTCCTCAAACTCACAAAGAATGAATCATTGGTGACCCAATTAAAAGCAGACTATACCTTAGCTAAAATCACATCAGGCCAAATGGCTATGCTGGATTATGCGACTAAACTTACCGAACGCCCTGGGGACATGATCGCCAGTGATGTAGATCAACTTCGGGAGGCCGGGTTTAAAGACAGAGCTATTTTAGATATCAATCAGATTGTTGCCTATTTTGCTTATGTAAACCGCGTGGCAGATGGGCTTGGCGTAAACCTGGAAGACTTCTGGAGAAAAAAATAGTTCATGTCTGACCAACCCAGTTTAAAACGCGTTCTGTCTCTCATGGATGCCACCATGATCAATGCCGGCGGTATTATCGGCTCTGGAATTTTCATGGTACCCGCAACCGTAGCTCTCTATACCGCTTCATCTTCCCTCTTTTTCATGGTCTGGATTCTTGGTGGAATAATTAGCTTATTCGGAGCCTTGTCTGTCGCTGAACTAGGTGCCGCCATGCCCAAAGCCGGCGGTCAATATGTTTATATTAACGAAGCTTATGGCCCAGTTTGGGGTTATCTATATGGTTGGGCTGCAGTCGCTGTAATTAATACAGCATCCATGGCCGCCGTGGGCGTTGCCTTTGCAGAATATCTTCGGTTTTTCTATTCCATTTCAGATTTAACGGTCAAAGGAATCGCGATTTTTTCCATTATTCTTCTTACAATTATCAATATTGTTGATGTGAAATCTGGCGCCCGGTTTCAAAACGTATTCACATTTGCAAAACTTGGGGCAATCCTTGGTATAATTTTACTGGCATTATTCCTCGAAGGTGGCTCAGTTCAGAATTTTTCTCCCCTTTTCACGGATAAATCGGCCCAATCATTGATCGGCCCATTAGGTTTAGCTATGGTGGCCGTCCTTTGGACATTTGACGGATGGATATTAATCACCTATGTCGCGGGTGAAGTCAAAAATCCCAAACGAAATATCCCACTATCTCTTATTCTCTGTATGGCCATTGTTGTCTCCGTTTACTTGGCGCTCAACACTATTTTGGTTTATGTCCTTGGGTTTGATCTAATGATCGGATCTGAATTGGTCATGGCTGATGCCGCATCTAAATTTATTGGGGGAAAGGGTGCCGCTATTGTTACCCTTATTATTTTGATTTCATTAATCGGGGCCAACAATGGATTTGTTCTCACCAGCGCCAGGATTAATTATGCCATGGCAAAAGATAATCGTTTTTTTAAAATGGCTGCAACCATCCACCCAAAATTCCAATCACCAGCCAATGCGTTAATCATTCAATGTGCATGGGCATGCATCCTGACTTTTAGTGGCACTTTCAACCAACTAATCACATACATCATTTTTGCGTCGTGGATTTTTTACGGCATGTCTGCCGGTGCTGTAATTATTCTTCGTAAGAAAAAACCAACCATGGAACGCCCATACAAAACACCATTCTATCCATGGATACCGATCATTTTTATTTTGTTCGCCATCTTTTTAACCATCAATACTATCATGGAAGCACCGCGGGATGCGGCTATCGGCACAGGGATTATCTTAGCGGGACTTCCCTTTTATTATCATTGGAAAAAGAATGCCTAATATTAATCACCAAATTGATTCGGCGGTGAATGCTGCTCGGGAAGAAATTATTTCATTTATTCAAACTGTGATTCGGTCTCCCAGTCTTGCAAACAACGAAGGAGCCGTTCAGAGATTAATAAGCGACAAACTTAAATCACTTAATTTAGATGTAGAAACAGTCCCTGTTCGCTTTGATGAATTAAAGGATCATCCCGCTTTTTGTGATGATGGCTTTTCTCCAGATACTCGGGTAAATGTTGTGGGAGAATGGAATCATAATGGTCATGGTAAGTCACTTATTTTAAACGGTCATGTCGACGTGGTTCCCACGGGTCCGGAAGAACTTTGGGATGAATCTCCCTGGTCTGGTTCTATAAAAAAAAATCGAATCTATGGACGCGGTTCATGCGATATGAAAGCGGGGTTATCCTCAGGAATTTTTGCCATCCAGATTCTTCAAAATATTGGATTTAAACCCAAAGGGAATGTGATGATTCAATCCGTGGTGGGTGAAGAATCCGGTGGTTGCGGTACATTGACCAATATTCTAAAAGGATACACGGCTGACGCAGCTGTGATCCTGGAACCCACAGCGCTGAAAGTTTGTCCTATTCAATCGGGTGCCCTTACCTTTCGTTTGACCGTCCCCGGTCGGGCGACTCATGCCGCTATGCGGTGGGATGGTGTTAGTGCCATTGAAAAATTCAATTTAATTTATGAATCGATTTTGAAATTTGAAAAAGAACGCCATCAATCATTCGATATAAAACATTACCCATCAAAAGACAGGGTGGCTCCCATTAATATTGGTACAATTCAAGGTGGTGAATGGCATTCTACAGTGCCTGAATCTGTTGTTACGGAAGGAAGATTTGGTGTCTTTCCCGGTGAATTAGCAAAAGATGCCAAAAAAGCATTCGAAAATCATATTCGAGAATTTTCGGAAACGGATAAATGGCTAAAAGAAAATCAACCTGTTGTGGAATGGTTTGAAGGCCAATTTGAATCGGGCCAAACCGATATTAATAGCCCAATCATTCAATCACTTTCTAAATGTTGTTTTCGATCAATTGGAGAAGTATCAATCATTGAAGGTGTCACCTACGGTTCTGACTTGCGACTCTTCACCAATCATGCCCATATTCCTGCCGTTCTTTTTGGACCGGGAGATGTCCGTCTCGCACACGCGACCAATGAATATGTGGAAATTGAACAAGTCCTTTTGACCATTAAAATAATTGCAACCCTAATCGTAGAATGGTGTGGAGAAACTATTGAATAATAATTTTGGCTGTCAAAATATGGTGGATTCCATCCGCCGCGTTTTAATGAAGCATCCAAATGATGCATATCAAAATCAAGCCAAGGTCAACGGACAATCTCCCCAACTCCATTATTTTGGAGTACCAAATTTCGCAAAAGCACAGGCCGATTATGAAAAGTTGGTATCCTTTTTGGAATCATCCGGTACTGAAGTACATTTTTTACCCCCTGATGATTCCACTTCCCTTGATTCTGTTTATACCCACGATCCCTGCGTTATTTCAAATGGTGGTGTAATCCTTTGTACAATGGGCAAGAAGGCTCGAATACCTGAATCAAAAGCCATGGAAGCATACTTTGAATCCATTGGTGTTCCTATTCTCGGGCGCATCAAATCTCCTGGCACTTTAGAAGGTGGCGATGTGGTTTGGATTGATGAACGAACGGTCGCCGTCGGAGAAGGATATCGATCCAATGCTGAAGGAATTCGCCAATTCAAAAATTTATTAGCCGATCACGTTGATAATGTAATTTCTGTCCCGCTCCCCCATTGGACCGGCCCTGCAGACTGTCTCCATCTCATGAGTAACGTCTCTCCCATTGACCATGATCTATATTTAGTCTATTCAAGACTACTGCCTGTATCTTTTCGCCAATACCTTTTGGACCGCGGCATCAAACTGATCGAAGTCCCAGATGAAGAATACGATTCTATGGGATGTAACGTATTAGCCGTAGCTCCGCGAAACGCAATCATGATCGACGGCAACCCGCTTACAAAGCAGCGATTGGAATCTGAAGGTGTGAACACCTATTCCTATGATGGATCAGAAATTTCAATCAAAGGCGCCGGGGGACCCACTTGTTTAACACGACCCTTTTTACGATCAGCATAAAATGATCGACCCAAAATTCCTAAAAATAAACCCCATAGAGCAATCAGAGACGATTCCCTCGAGTTGGTATCAATCACCAGAAATATTTGATATTGAAAAAGAACGTATTTTTTCAATATCCTGGCAATTAGTTGGAGCCGAAAGTGTAATACCAAACCCTGGAGATTCACTAATTGCTGATATAGGCAATAATCCAATTATGGTTGTGCGCCAATCAGATAAATCTATAAAAGCTTTTTTCAATGTTTGCCAACATCGAGGTGGCCCATTGCTCAGAAAAAATGGTTGCAACAAAACACTTCAATGTAAGTATCATGGCTGGGTTTATGATTTAAATGGAACGCTAAAAAAAACCCGAGAATTTGACGGTGTTGAAAATTTTACCAAGAACGATTATAATTTAAAACCCATTCGGATTGATGTTTGGATGGGATTGATTTTTGTAAACCTTTCAAATCAAGCACCTGAATTATCTAAACATTTATCAGGCATAACATCTCGAATTGCTCCCATTGATTTTTCAAAATATTCCTATCATTCTCGAGAGTCCTATGCCGTCCAATGCAATTGGAAAGTATATATGGATAATTTTTTAGAAGGATATCACATTCCATTTGTTCATCCACAATTAAATGAAGTTATGGATTACAAATCTTATCGCACTGAATTATCTGACCAATATTCACTTCAATGGTGTCCATTAGATTCAGAATTAAGCCCTTATGGCAAAACTGATTTAGGCGATGATACCGCCTATTATTTCACTGTTTTTCCTAATATTTTGTTAAATATTGCGCCGGGGCGAATTCAAACAAATATAATAGAACCCAAAAGCCCTCTATCCTGCACGATTCATTTTGACTATTTTTTCACGAATCCCAACGATGCCCAAATTGAAAAAGATTTTGAATTCAGCAATCTAGTTCAAAAAGAAGATATTCAAATTTGTGAAGATGTACAAAAAGGACTGACTTCAAAGGGTTATGACACGGGCCGTATTTCAGTACAAAGCGAATCTGGGTTATATCATTTTCAATCATTAATTAAACAATACTTATCAAATGGCTAAAATTTTTCAAATTGGAGCTGGATTAGTTGGAAGAACGATGGCCATTGATTTGGCTAAAAATCATGAATTACATCTAGCTGATTTTAATTATTCTCTTCTACAAAAAATTCAATCTAAATGTCCGTCCATTAAAATAAAACAACTTGATGCCACGGATAAGAATCAACTTCAAGCATTTATAAAACAAGCTGATATTGTATTATTAGCCGTACCGGGATTCTTGGGTTTTCAAGCCTTAAAATGTATTTTAGAAGCCGAAAAAAATGTCGTTGATATTTCTTTTTCAGCTGAAGATTCTATGGCCCTTTCGTCCATCGCAGAATCAAAAGGAGTTACTGCTATTGTTGATGCAGGTGTCGCACCGGGGATACCTAACTATCTTTTGGGTTATCATGATAGTCTTATGAAAATTGAATCTTTTGAATATTATGTTGGCGGATTACCAAAACATCCTAAACCACCCTATAATTATAAAGCTCCTTTCTCTCCAATCGATGTTATAGAAGAATACACTCGTCCTGCTCGAATGATGGTCAATCGTATTCTTGTTGAAAAGCCCGCCCTATCGGATATCGAAATAAAAGCATTTAAGGATGCAGGAAATCTCGAAGCATTTAACACCGATGGTCTCCGTTCCATTTTAACCACAATGCCCCATATCCCTAATATGAAAGAAAAGACACTTCGGTTCCCTGGTCACGCAAATTTAATGCAATCTCTTCATAAATCTGGCAAATTTGATCCAGATCAAATCGAAGCCACATCTAAATCTCTTTTAAAAGAATGGGAATTATCACCGGGTGAAAGCGAATTCACTATATTGGATGTTATCATCAAAGGTGAAAATAAATCAATATCTTATCACCTATATGACGAGTATGATAAAAAGAATGATATGACATCCATGTCCAGAAGCACTGGATTCACAGCCACGGCTACAATAGAGTTAATTTTAAATGGCTACTTTAAGGATAATGGCATTTTTCCTCCAGAATTGGTTGGCAAAAAAGATGGGTGCACAAAGTTTATCCTTGATTATTTGAAAGATCGCGATCTTTCTATTGAACTATCCTGATTTGCATTAAATTTATAGCTGATTTTTCATCAATCTTTTTAACATTCTAAACCATAAGAAATAGCTTCCTATGTTTCCAGACATTACACAAGATTTTACCCGACGACATATTGGGCCAAGTATAGATGAACAAAACCAAATGTTATCCGAATTGGGATTTGAGTCCATTGATGCCCTCATAGCAAAGACGCTTCCTGAGTCGATTCGAACAGAGTCAAGTCTGAATATCGGTCCTGGATTAAATGAGTTTGCTCTTCTTAAGAAAATCAAAAAAATAGCCGCAAAAAATATTGTGGCTCATTCTTATATCGGCACAGGGTATTATGGCACAATCACGCCACCAGTCATTCAACGAAATATCTTAGAAAATCCCGGTTGGTACACAGCCTATACACCTTATCAAGCAGAAATTTCCCAAGGACGGTTAGAAGCACTTTTGAATTTTCAGACAATGGTTACAGATATGACCGGCATGAATATTGCTAACGGTTCGCTCCTGGATGAAGCAACTGCAGCTGCAGAAGCAATGCTTTTACTTTTCCGATCAAGCAAAAAACGAAATCAATTTTTGATCGCCGATGACTGTCATCCTCAAACAATTGATGTTTTAAAAACACGAGCCACACCTATCGGAATTGAATTAACGATTCAATCGTCTGATGATTTTAAATTTAGTGACGATGTGTTTGGTGCTTTGATTCAATATCCTGCCACGGATGGAAAAGTATTAGACTATACAACTCTTTGCAATTATGCCCATGAGAATGGAGCTTTCATTGCGATGGCCACTGATTTGTTAAGTCTTGCCCTTCTCCCTTCTCCAAATGAAATTGGCGCCGATGTGGCTATTGGTAGTTCCCAGCGATTTGGTGTCCCCATGGGGTTTGGCGGTCCACACGCCGCATTTATAGCCACAAATGAAGCATTCAAAAGAAAATTACCGGGGCGAATTATAGGCGTTTCTGTAGATAGACACGGTAACCGCGCACTGCGCATGGCATTGCAAACCCGAGAACAGCATATCCGGCGGGATAAAGCCACATCCAATATTTGTACCGCCCAAGTTTTGCTGGCAGTAATGGCGGGGATGTATGCTGTATACCATGGCTCCGAAGGTATTCGCGCTATCGCCAATCGTATTCATAATAAAACAAAAAAACTAGCATCAGCTCTTTCATCAAAGGGACATACCATAATTCACAACCAGTTTTTTGATACAATCCGTATAAAACTGAACGGTTTCACTGTTACAGATCTCAAATCACAAGCGGAATCCTACAATTTAAATTTTCGCTATTTTGAGAATGGTGATGTGGGAATCTCCCTAGATGAAACTGTTTCTGCCGAAAACATTAACGAGATTCTCACTGTATTTGGCGCAGAAAAGACAAATAAAAATAATAGGTTCAATTTAAAAAATATCCGTTCTTCCAAATTTTTAACACATGATGTTTTTAAAGCCTATCACACAGAGACAGAAATGATGCGTTACCTCCATCGTTTGGAAACTAAAGATCTGACTCTGAATACGAGTATGATCGCATTAGGGTCATGTACCATGAAACTCAATGCGGCGGCCGAAATGATGCCTATCACCTGGCCCGAGTTTGCCTTTTTACATCCCTTTGCACCAACATACCAAACCAAAGGATATAAAGAATTAACTGATTCACTTGCAAATTGGCTCATGGATATCACCGGCTTACAGGGATGTTCGCTGCAGCCCAATTCCGGAGCCCAAGGTGAGTTTACAGGATTATTGGTTATTCGTGCTTACCATCTTGACCGTGGGAATACGGCGCGCAAAATCTGTTTAATCCCTGCGTCTGCTCATGGTACCAATCCTGCCAGCGCAGTCATGTGCGGAATGGACGTAGTGGTGGTCAAGTGTGACAACGATGGTAATATTGATGTAGACGATTTAAAAAGCAAGGCCGAAAAGTATAGCGATATACTGGCGGCAATCATGGTGACCTACCCTTCCACCCATGGTGTATTTGAAGAAGCGATAGGAGAAGTTTGTGACATTGTCCATCAACATGGTGGCCAAGTTTATCTAGATGGAGCAAATCTAAATGCAATGGTGGGTTTAGCGCGATTAGGTGAATTCGGTACCGATGTTTGCCATATTAATCTCCATAAAACATTTGCCATTCCCCATGGAGGAGGGGGGCCCGGCATGGGTCCAATTTGTGTCGCCAAACATTTAATTCCATTTTTGCCGGGACATTCTATTTTAAATAATAATAAAAAAGCCATAAATGCTGTTTCAGCAGCACCATTAGGTAGCGCTGGAATCCTACCCATTTCATGGGCATATATCGCTTTGCTCGGAGATGAAGGCCTTAAAGCATCCACCGAAATTGCAATTCTAAACGCGAATTATATGGCTCACAGATTAAAAAGCCATTATCCTATTTTATTCCGCGGAAAAAATGGATACTCCGCCCATGAGTTTATCCTAGATCTTCGGCCACTAAAAAAAGAATCAGGGATTGGAGACGAAGATGTAGCCAAGCGATTAATCGACTATGGATTCCATGCGCCCACCATGTCTTTCCCTGTTCCGGGAACACTTATGATTGAACCCACCGAGAGTGAATCCAAATCTGAATTAGACCGGTTTTGTGATGCTATGATTTCTATAAAAAGTGAAATTAATGATATATCAGAAGGAAAATTAAATAGGATAGATAACCCATTAATTAATGCACCACACACAGCTCTTCAAGTTACTTCTGATAATTGGGAACATTCATATTCACGGGAAAAAGCAGCCTATCCGACACTATGGTTAAAAGACCATAAATATTGGCCAACGGTAGGTCGAGTGGATAATGCTTTCGGAGATCGTAATCTTATTTGCACCTGTACACCAATTGAAGACTATGAGGATTAATCACCTAGAATTCTGATTTTCTTCTTTAACCAATACTCAATCTGATTTTAGCCTCTAAATCACAAGATTTTTCGTTTATTTCCAGAACACAATCGATAGCTCATCTCGAACTTTTAATAAATTTTAATCAAAATGATTATAAATAGAACCCATCCATTCCAACTCAATTAGATGGGGTATCTACTTGAAATTACCCAATATATTTTCTTGTTCTTCCATCAATTCTAAATATTCATTTTCGAAAACTGACATTTTTTCTAGAACTTTTTGAAGCAATTCATAATCGTCTCCATTAACGGGATCTTGACTAATCATTCTCTGTCCTTCCAATTCCAATTCAATCGATTTAAAACGCTTTTCGATCCACCTCAATCGATTGCGAATTTTCTTTTGTTCTTTATAATCAGATTTCCCTTTGGACTCACTTTTCACTTTTGGTTTGGTTGTTTCAGCTAATTTTTCCTCACGTTTTTTCCAATCATAATAATCATAATTCCCTTCAAACAATCGAATACCACCACCACCAACTTCGCAAGTGAGATTGGTTACATTATTTAAAAAATGACGATCATGGGAAATGCAAACAATAGAACCTGAAAATTGATTTAAAGCATTTTCTACAACATTTCGCGTTACCATATCCAAATGGTTTGTAGGTTCATCCAATAGCAACAAATGAGATGGTTCTACCAACATCCTCGCCAAAGCAACTCGGGCTTTTTCACCACCAGAAAGAACCTTGATATGTTTTTCAATTTCGTCTCCGGAGAACATGAAACTACCCAAATAAGTTCGCATTTCATTTTCACTCCAACCGGGACTCACTTTTTGGATGGATTCAAATACGGTATCATTGAGATCTAAAGTTTCCAGTTGATGCTGAGCATAATAGGCACTATCCACAGAACTTCCGATTCTGACTGCGCCAGACGTAACCGATTCTACATCCGCTAGCATTTTTAATAACGTGGATTTTCCTGCGCCATTTTGACCAACCAAACCAATTTTCTGTCCACGCTCCACCACCAAATCTAAATTATTGAACACTTCAATATCTCCATAATGTTTGGTCACATTCCGACAGGAGGCTACGTTTAATGGTGGCCTCCTGGGTTGGGGTAATATCAAATTAATAGAATAATTTTGTTCTGTTGGCGCTTCAATCTTTTCCAGTTTGTCCAGCATTTTGATCCGACTCTGAACTTGGGTCGCCTTGGTATTCTTTGATCGAAACCTTTCAATAAATCGTTCCGTATCCTTTATTTGCTTCTGCTGGTTTCGATAAGCGTTTCGATGTTGTTCCATGCGTAACGCTTTTTCTTCAATGTACTTGGAATAATTTCCCGTAAAAAGAGCAACCTTTTTAAAATCAATTTCTAGGATATGATTTACTGACCGATCGAGGAATTCACGATCATGACTAATCATCACCATACCTCCTTTCCAATCGGCCAGAAAGGATTCCAGCCAAATTGTGGCTTCCAGATCCAAGTGGTTTGTAGGCTCATCTAAAAATAAAATGTCAGGTTCTTGCAGCAGGATGGATGCCAACGCCACTCGCATTCGCCACCCACCTGAAAAAACGTTCATAGGTTCAGTGAATTTGTTCTCCGAAAACCCTAGGCCGCTCAATATTTTTTTTGCTCTTTCTTCGAGCGTCCACCCACCCAACGCTTCGAATCTATCTTGGGCATCGCCCAATTCATTAACCAAGCTCATATTCTCATTATCTTTGGAAATGGCTTCGGATAATGATAATATTTTCCATTCTAACTCTCCCACTTCAGGATAAGAGGCAAGGACTTCTCTTAAAATTGACCGGTCCGAACCAACCACGATATCCTGTGCTAAATAACCAATGGTTATGGATTTATCTTTCTGAACACTTCCAGAATCTGCCGATTCTTTTCCCAGCATTATACGGAGTAAGGTTGTTTTCCCTGAACCATTTGGACCCACCAATCCAGCTCGCATACCCCGCTTAAAAAATATATTCACATTGTTAAATAGGTCCCCGTTTGGAAAGGATTTGGATAGACTTTCGATACGAATCATGATTTATTTAAACGAAAAGGTTCTAAACTGGAGAGGAAATGCTTATAAATAATATTTTTGTATATTTCATATTTTCCGCGAGAATAATGCAGAACCTAAATCTTGAATCATTTCTCCGTCAACAACGGCACCACGATTCATGGTAAGTTTCACAGGATGGATTGTATTGATCATCTCCGGCTCTCCATCTATCTGAACTTGAATATAATTATCGGTATGCCCCATAAGCTTTCCGTTTTTCATATTTTCAAAAAGGACAAAGCGACGTTGATTTATGAATTGGTCATGAAAGAAACGCCATTTTTTATCTGACAGTATGTGAAGCATTTTACTTCGTTCAGCTCGTTTTTCTTTTGACACAACTTCACCCATATCAACAGCACCTGTATTGGCTCGCTCCGAATACGTAAATACATGGAGATAAGAAATATCCAACTCATTTAAAAAATTGTATGAATCAAGAAAATCATCATCCGTTTCGCTGGGAAATCCAACAATCACATCCACACCGATACATGCATCTGGAATAATTGATTTAATTTTAGAAACCCGTTCTTCGTATAAATCTCGGTTATATCTTCGGTGCATTGCGCCTAATATTTTATCTGAACCGGATTGAAGCGGCACATGAAAATGGGGCATAAATTTTTTGGAGTTCCCACAGAATTCAATTATCTCATTGGTTAACAAATTAGGTTCAATCGATGAAATACGAATGCGGTCAATTTCGTCAAGTGTATCTAATTGTCGAACTAAATCGAAGAATGTTTCCGATGAACCTTTTCCAAAATCACCAATATTTACACCAGTGAGCACAATCTCACGTGCCTCAGTTTTAGCCACTTCTTTCGCAGTTTTCATGGTGCGTTCAACAGTATCGCTACGACTCTCACCTCTAGCCAAAGGAATCGTACAAAAAGAACACGTATAATCACACCCATCCTGAATTTTAAAAAATGCGCGTGTTCGCTCCCCCGATGAATAAGAAGATGTGAATTTGTGTACGTGATCAATCTCAGATTGAATCACTTGAGGGCCACCCTTTAGACCAATTTTGTCTAAATGTTGTAGTAAATTAAATTTTTCTTCCGTACCTAAAACAATATCCACCCCCTCAATTATTGCAATCTCATTTGGCTTGAGTTGGGCATAACATCCTATCACCGCCACAGATGAATCGGGGTTTCGACGCTTGGCTTGACGAATGAGTTTTCGAGCTTCCTTGTCCGCATTATCAGTTACTGAGCATGTGTTTAAAACATAAATATCTGCTATGTCTCGGTAATCGACTTTTTCAAATCCATGACGAATAAAATCTCGGGAAATAGTGGCGGTCTCCGAAAAATTCAGTTTACACCCCAAAGTATGGAATGCGATGCGTTTGGTTGGTGTACTCATTTTTAAAGTGTTTGAGTGTTAATGTGCATAAGTGTTCGGAGGTGTGAATACCTTAATCCCTAAACACGTCAACACATTATAAAAACAAAGTAAAAATTACATTAAATATTGTTTCCGCCCACCCACTCCCTGCCGTAGTTTTTTTTATGGAACTGAAAGATAAAATTAACGAATTCCGCCAAAAGATTGACAATTTCGATAATCAAATTCTAAATCTACTGGTCCAGCGATTTGCTTTATCCAAAGAAATTGGTAAAATTAAGGCATCTGGTGGCATCAATGTTAGAGATCCAAACCGCGAACAAGAGATCATTGATCGTCTTGCGGATAAACTCGAAGGCAAACTAGACAAAGATGATATTGCTGCCATTTTTGGACCTATTTATCATATTTCAAAAAAAATGCAAAAGAAATAGATATAGGTTGATTCCCGTCCATGCATGTCCTTAATATTCCTGTCAATGATTGACACGAACACCAAAAGTTATTACAGCTGGTATTGGTTTTTTAACCACGAAGGGTTTTCATAGTCCCAGGTATACCTATAATGTACTGACTATGCTTTAACCTCGACATTGATCGGGGTTTTTTTTTGTTCAAAATCAGAAAAATTAATTTACCACCAAGTTCACGAAAAATAAATAAAAAGGGTTTTCGTGCCCGTTTGTAATAGAGTGTGAGTTATTTTTTAATGGGACAGCATTAATAAAAGATGGCGCCGTTGTAGGATCGGCTATTATTAAAAATATGGATGGGTATTCTGATCCTATTGAAGCAACTAAATTATTGATACAAAAATTTAAAGGAAAATTATGATTACAATAGGAATCCAAGGTGGAAAAGGCAGCTTTTCTGAAAAAGCTGGCAACAAATTCGCTCACAATCATGGGTTAGAAAATGCGAAAATTGTCTACCAGATTTCATCAGAGCAAGTCTTGGCAGGTATAGAATCTGGCGAGACAGAATACGGTATCTTCGCCATGGAAAATG
>Ga0302117_10000556_pt1 | contig 16463 bp, 13 predicted proteins | sample AG5_322_MG_FD_203112 | JGI IMG/M metagenome (GOLD analysis project Ga0302117, IMG submission 203112) | Marine microbial communities from Western Arctic Ocean, Canada - AG5_32.2 | ecosystem: Environmental > Aquatic > Marine > Oceanic | place: Canada: Western Arctic Ocean | collected 2017-10-01 | reverse complement strand
CGCTACAACGTCCGGGTGCTTAAGATCACCCATGTGCCCCATTGAAGCGGCAAAGTCTGAAGGAGCTACGAAGAATACATCGATGTCGTCAACAGCGATTATCTCGTCGAGATTCTCCCACGCAATGATGTCTTCGATCAAAACGATGAGCATTGTTTCGTCGTTGGCTTTGTGAAGATAGTTGTCAACATCGTAACCCTGACGGCTGGTCCACATTCCACGTTTGCCTTTAGGGGCGAATTTCCCGCCTTCGACAACGTTTCGTGCTTCAGCAGCGTTGTTCACATGTGGAACTACGATTGCCTGTGCACCACGGTCGAGCGTTCTATAGATGAGTCCCTGCTCGTTTAGGTTGATCCGAGCCACTGAGGTCATACCCCACATATCGCAAGCTCGGGTAAGGTTGCCTAGATCGGCAGCGTCGGAAGCACCGTGCTCACCTTCGAGCCAGATGCCGTCGAAACCGATTGGCCCAACAGCATCGATGTCGTCTGAATGAGTAATACCCATGACTACAGTTACGATTTCGCCGTTAGAAAGTTTTTGCTTGGCTCGATTGATCCTTAGTTCCATTGGAGTTACTCCGCAATAGTTATTAGTGTCTGACATTTCAGTCGATAGTATCTGCCACGCTCCAGATACAGAAAATCGCTGTTACGATCCTGAGTTGCAGGAACGTGGGAACTGGTGTTTCTTGCGACCACAAAAAAAACTTTACTTTACATACAGTTAGGAGTAGGTTTCCGCTAAATACGATTGTTATCGTATTAAATGTCAATTAGAAGAAGTCGGAATTTCTCATCAAGGAATTGGATGTAATGTTTTTTAAGAACTATTCTAGATATATCGGATTGTTTTGGATGCTGTTGCTAATAGCGGCCGTATCCATTTCATGTAGTGGAGATGACGGAGGGGATCCAGCAGATACTTCAGAACCTGCATCTAAAGCAGCTACTGAGAAACCTGCATCTAAAGCAGCTACTGCGAAACCAACTTCAACTAACGTACCAGCCCCGAGCGGTCCAACCGGCAAGGTGACAGTAGGTTTAGATACAGTGGCGCCGCTAGTTCAGCACCCTCGCAAAGACATTAACGCGACGGGTGGTATAGGTCAAAACTTCTCTGTCTACGAAAACATTGTTAAAGCGCCGTTTGTGGGGCCTCCGGCTCCGCCACCACAAGACTCAACGAAGTACAGCCCAAGTGACCAGGGAATTGCAGAATCCTGGGTAATAGCGACAGATTTGTCAAGTATTACGTTCAAAATACGTTCAGATATACCGTGGCACGATAACGGTGGTAACTGGGGTTTTGTTACTGCTGAAGACGTTGCATGGACTTACAATGAGGCTTTCGCTTTAGATTCAGTGAGTAATGGCGCTGAGGAAATTGGCGATGGTATGAAAGCTGGTTTCGAAGTCGTCGATTCCATGACTGTTAAGCAAAATATTAAACCAGATGGCTTTGACCCGACATGGGCGTGGCTACAAGGAAATGCCGGCTTTAATGGGATAGTCATTGTCAATAAACAGGCGTTCGACGATCTGGGTGAAGAAAAATATGCATCAACTCCGATTGGCACAGGCCGGTATAAGGCAAATGAGTGGATAGCGGATGACAAAGTTGAACTAGAAGCAGTTGTAGGTCACTGGACTGGAAAGGATGCTAATGTCAAAAATATCACCATCCTGAGTATGCCGGAAGCCGCTACTCGTGAAGCTGCGCTTCGCACTGGTGAAATTGACATTGCACAACTACCTGCTCAGGTAATAACTTCTGTCGTCGATGCAATAGGCGGAACTGTCCAAGAGATTGGGATTGCTCGTCCACAAGGCCTGCAAATGGCAGGTAATTACTGGAGTCAAAAATGCCCCGGTTGTGACAACGGTGTGATGGAACGACCTGGTTTTGATACTGCATTGTCCGTTGGATTAGACAAATTTCCTTGGGTCGGAAACCCTGCTGACCCAGCCTCGATGGAATCGGCGCGCAAGGTACGATGGGCTCTGGCGATGACCATCGATCAGCAGTCAATTATCGACAATATCCTCGATGGCAGAGGGCGAGTAAATTACGCATGGGAAAACATCTTGCCAGATGATCCGAGTCATAAGGATTCGTGGGTAATTCCATACGATCCTGACAAGGCTCGACAGTTCATGGCTGAAGCAGGATACCCAGATGGTTTCGACATGGAAATGTGGAACTACAGCAATGGTTCTCCGGGTACGATATCCTCGGCCAACGCTGTGGCAGCAGCCTGGCGTAAGGAACTAGGCATTGAAGTTTCAATTGATGGAACTGAATACGGCGCTCGGCGCCCTCAGACCGTTGATAAGAGCATCAACGTGCCGTTCGTACATGGGATTAACTGGATTCCAGGGTCTACAGCAGCGAGGTACATCTGCCCAGGCCAGGGTCAGGTTGTCGGCTTCACGATGAACGATGAGCAGTGTGATTTGGGCTTGAGTAACGCTACAGAGCCATCACTTCAGGCACGCATCGACAATAACATTACGAATCAGGATTACCTGACTGAGTGGATGTTGTTCGTTCCGATGTTCCAGGCGCCTGCCATTCTTTTCGTGGTTAGCCCGAATATCGAGTCATGGAGTCCCTATAATGCTCAAGATGTTCTGCCGAACAATCTTGAATCCATGACGCTTAAGTAGTACCTAAGCTTCCGATAAGGGGATGGTAAGCTGTCCCCTTATCGGAAGTACGACTTCCTGGAAATAATTGCTCATGCTCCGTTACTTGGCGTCACGTGTTGTGTATTTGGTCATTGTTATGATCGGGATCTCAATGTTGGTGTTTGGTCTGTCTAGACTCTCCGGCGATCCTAGATATCTATACATGACACAAGGTAGTCATTACTCACAGGAAGTATGGGATGCTAGAGGGCGAGATCTTGGTCTAGATAAGCCATTTGTGATCCAGTATTTGACGTGGGCAGGTCGTGCCGCTACCGGTGATTTTGGGGACTCTGTATGGCATAAGCGTAATTCTTTGGATCTCATTCTCGAAAGAGCACCGGCAACTTTACAGCTCTCGGGAGTCGCTTACTTATTTGCGATACTCATTGGTACCGGACTAGGTATTGCTTCCGCTGTGATGCGGGGCTCAATTTGGGATCTGCTAATTCGTGGCTTCGCACTTACGGGTCAGGCGGCACCGCCATTTTTAGTTGCGATAATCCTGATATTTGTGTTCTCTGTGAACCTGCACTTCTTTCCTACATCCCGTCGCGGAGATTGGTTAAGCTTTGTGTTGCCGGTTGCTACGCTTGCATGGCTGGGATCAGCCAGTCTTACTCGCATTACCCGATCCTCAATGCTGGAGGTACTCGACAGTGAGTACATAAAACTGGCACGCGCTAAGGGTGTAGGGCGAACATCAATCATATTTAAGCATGCGCTTAAAAATGCATTGGTTGCCCCACTGACGTTGTCGGCAATTCTTTTCGCAAGTTTTATAACGGGCACTGTGGTCGTCGAAACAGTTTTTGCTTGGCCAGGAATTGGTAGATTGGCACTAGAAGCGACCCTGCACAATGACTTCCCCCTAGTAACCGGTCTCACTGTATTTTTCTCTGCCATCTATCTGTTGAGTAGCCTTGTGTCAGATCTAATTTATGCTTATATCGACCCTCGGGTAAGGCTTTACTAACTTGATACGACCCTTACAAACTGCGATGCCTACAGCTGGCAGTTGGTCATCTATATACGAATTTGTCCGTCGTTATCCTGTATTACCGGTAATCATATTGGTCGGGTTGGCGGCAATGGCACTGTTCGCACCAATATTGGCACCAATGGATCCCCTAGATTCCGACCTGTCTAAAGTAAAAGCCCCACCTGCATGGATTGAAGGCGGGACGATTCAATATTTTCTAGGAGCCGATGGTATTGGCAGAGATCTACTTAGCCGAATCATATTCGGTTCGAGGATCTCAATGTTGGTTGCCGGTGTGGTAATTATTACGGGAGGAATAGTAGGGGTCTTTTTGGGCTTGGTAGCTGGTTACTACGGTGGAGTACGGGACGAAGTGATCATGCGATTGGTCGACGTCTTCTATGCAGTGCCTTTCATTCTTGTAGCTCTGGTAGTAGCGGTTGTTTTCGGGTCTAGTCTCGGACTTGTTATGATCCTACTTTCGCTCTTTAGCTGGCCAATCTTTGCTCGGCAAACACGTGCCCTGACATTGCAGCTCAAAACTAAGGACTATGTCGCTGCAGCCAAGATTGCAGGGGCTTCACCTTCAAGAATTGCCCTTCGTCACATCGCTCCCGGGCTAATGAACGTCGTAATAGTGATTGCAACATTGCAGGTTGGTAATCTGATACTTACTGAGTCCGTACTTAGTTTCCTTGGAATCGGTATACCTGCACCGCAACCGGCATGGGGAAGTATGATCGCAGAAGGGCGAGTGTTCATAACTAGCGCATGGTGGATCCCTTTGATGCCGGGCGCCGCTGTGTTCCTTACGGTGTTCGCATTCAATTTCTTGGGTGACTGGCTACGAGACTATTACGATCCGAATTTGCGTCAACTTTAACTGCGTCAACAAACATAGAAGAGATGAATCATAATGAGATCAGGACGTGGGTGGACAGGCGGAAATCAATTCCGTCCAGCTCGAGAGGTTGAAATAAAATACGGGCACGGATTATTGGGGGACGAAAGTTCTAAATGGCCACGTAATGTAGTCATTACCACACCGACAGCTTGGAAAACTGCCCGACCCCATATTTCTCATGAACCGGCTGGTGTCGGCTTTGTGAACATGCTCGACTGGGACCATCTTGAAGAAACCTCGAATGCCCTTCCGGACGATGCCGAACTTGTAGTCGGAGTCGGAGGCGGAACAGCTCTTGATGCATCCAAGTACGTCGCTCTTAAGAAAGATTTACCCCTAATACTGGTGCCTACCGTCGTTTCTACCGGAGCCATAATTCACGGAATATTTGGAATATGGAAAGGTCACAATCTGATTGGTGGAGGCGGTTCGGACTGGCCGTACTGCGATTTTGAGCATGTCCTAGTCGACTACGATCTTATCCTCGAAGCACCATGGAACCTGAACACAGCCGGAATTGGTGACGTGCTGTGCATGTACTCAGGAATCTCAGAATGGCGTTACAAGGCTGAGCTTGGTGAAGCACCAACTGTCGATGAGAGATTAACGCATCCAACAATAGACTATTACCGCCAGATCAGCAGTGAGTTCCCCAAAACCCTTGACCGGGCTGGTCATCTGACGCCAGACAGTGTCGGATTGATCATGAAATCTATTCACGAGCGTGATGACCGTCAGCTAGTTTCTCCGCATGCCCCAGGAGGTGGTCACGGATTATGTGGGCTACTTGAACAGGTACTCGATACTGGGCTGATTCACGGTGAGGTCGCCGCTCTCGGGGCCGTTGCTGTATGTTGGGCGACCGGCGATTACCAGGAGTTAATGCAGCAATTGGATGATTGCAAAGTCCGCTTTCGCCCCACTGATATGGGATTGAAACGGAACCAACTCAGAGATGTATTTGAGCATGCCCCGCAGTGGTTCACAAGTCAGGACGTGACTACAATTCTTAAATCTGAGCCGATCGTTGGAGAACGATTCGATGAGTTCTGGGAGTTCATTGAAACCCATTGATCAGGGTTCTGACAGAACCCCACTGCATTCGATTCTTTCAGAACTCAGTGTTTACGATGAAATTACGTTGACTCTAATGACCGAGTTGGCCGACTTAAATACATGGTCCAATGATGTATTTGGACCGGTTCTAATTTGCGTCCACCGTTAGGTATTGCTGGAAGCCAATCAAGTCAGTGGCTTGCGTAATAATGGGTACTTCACCCAAATCAGCGACAAAAAGAAAATACCCAATACGGCGAACACTCGAACAGCATTGCCCAGCCCAATCGCATCGGCGGTAAAACCTATTGCCAAACTCCCTAACGGGAATAACCCAATCATCAAGATTTGGAAGCCCATTACTCGGCCTCGGAAATTTGCCGGGGCTGCTAGGAGAATGAGCATCGTGTGGGTTATTCCGAAAACCATGCTCAACAATCCGAGTCCTGCGATCGAAGCAAATCCTATCGACACAGTTGTTGTGTAGGAAAATCCAATGCTGCCAATTGATTGCAATATGGCGGTGCTTATCAGTAGTAATCCAGGATTGCGGAGTCGCCTTCCACGCATTGCAATATAGACAGCGGTGATCAATGCACCGAGTCCTTGAGCGGACATAAGCATTCCAAATTCGGCCGGTCCTGCGTCGTACACATCTTTTGCAAATGCCGGCGCCATCGATTCAAATGCATAGCCAAAAAAATTGTTAACGCCTACCACTAATAGGGCGGCGAAAATCGCAGGATTTGACCGAGCGAAAACATATCCCTCCGCTATAGATTTGAAGGGATTCGGCCCCGTACCAGAAGTGACTGGACGAAACATTACTGGCAAACCACGTAGTGCCAAGAATGTGATCGTTAAGACGGCACCCATCACTAGGTAAACCCACGCCGGATCAATTAGCTTTGCTACTATTCCGCCGAGATTGGATCCTACAAACCATGCAATGTTCAGCGACACCATGTCGAGTGCCAGCGCTGAACCGAGTGCGATAGGACCAACGATTCCCGACATATAGGCTCGACGAGAAGGAATCTCGATCATCAACAGAACACCTGTGATAGCCGTATAGATGTAAATGATCGACAACGATGTCGAATTCGTAAAAATCGCAACTGCAAACGCCAGTGCGACAATCGCCATTCCTAATTGCGTTCTCCGATACACAGCTATGTGAGAGTACCTATCGAGAAGAGCACCTACAAAAGGACCGAAAATCAGAAACGGAATTACTCTGAAGAAGACAAGTAAGCCGACAGCAGAAGAGCTATCTGATTGCTGAATTACCAACCATGCAACAATCGTGAAATCAAGAAATCTAATGAGATGAGTTACGACGCTGACACCCAGCACACGCCGGAACACCGGGTGCTGTAGAGGTCGCGGGCCACGTCGGAATCTACGACGCTGAGTAGGGGAAGTCCCCGACACTTTTGTTATCTCGTGAAGCCGCGCTAGCCAGCTTAGATTAAGCCATGCCTCCCGATTGAAAATGCGAATCTATCAGAGAACCAAGATCCACTAATCGTCACTACGCATATCTGTCGGAAGACCCGTTGTCTAATTCAAGCACTCTACGATCGAAACACGCAATAGTCTGTTAATCACGTTTCTGTCAGAATTCAGTGCTTTACCGTGTTTTACGCCGTCAAAATGGCATCTGGCACTGATCCATCGGGAACTAAAACACTGGAATATACGGCGAATATCGGTACCAATTTGAGCTTGTGCGTTGAGTACTGACAGATCCTGAATGAGGCGAAGTGGGTAACTAGAAGGTTAAGCGACGGCCTTTTAGGGCTTGGAAGAATTGGTCCTGGTATTCGTCGAAGAGCTGCCAAGCCTCCAGTTCTTGGTGAAGAATTTCTGGGTCGAGGTTGCCTTTTCGAACTTGGATGATCATTTCTTCAACTCGCAACCGTGCATCGACTGGTACACCATCGTCGATTATTGCGCGTCCAGACCGCATTAAATCGGCAGAGTTAGTGGGAGCTGATTTGTTCGTGAGATCGAATATGAATTTCATCAAAGAGACGTCCCACATTTCGTCGACACCGAGTATCACGGCTTCCAGCGTCAGAGATTCCCGTTCGATCCGTCTGCCTATTCGAGCGGCTAACTCTTCGGGTCGGGTGGATATGATCTCCATATCCTGCGGCTCGTTCGAGTAGGTGTAGAGAATGCCGGGATCGTCAGCCTGACCGCGCCGAATCATCTCTTGTGCAAATTTGTGCGCTTCCTCGCCGAACCCTGGTGCCCGACTTAAGAAATGTGGCGTCACAATTTTCGGACGCTCAGCTTTCACAACACCACGACGCAAAACCGATTCGTCGGTTCGCTTGTCGGTTTCAAGTGCCTGATAAAGTGGTCGGGTCACCATGTTATATGTGATCACCGAGGTACCGAAGCTGGCTATGTTCTGTTCCGGCATGGTTACCACGACGGTTTCCATAGCGACTTTGAAGAATTGGGGATTCATAGTTATCCTAAAAATACACTGTTCAACAATGTTTGTAGTTAGCGGACATTAAGGGATATGTCAGTCTGTAAAACATACAACCTTGATCCGAAATACCCGCAATACGATGCCCTCTGCCTGCTTTGCATTCAGGAGCTTGAGGGATCTGGGGGATGTGCTCAGCTTCCGGCTTGAGCGAGGACTTTGTTCAGGGCGTTTACTGCTACTACGAAAAGTTCGGGGGATGTCGAACCGCCGAACTGTCCACCGTCTGAAAGATGCGGTTCGAGATTGAATCTATCGTCGTATCCGCCTTCGATCGCACTCCGGAATATCTCCTCCAGATGGCCATCACCTTCGCCTGCAGGCACGACTTTTCCGCTTGCGGCGATAGCGTCCTTCACATCGAAATAGACGACGAAGTCGCGAAGTTTGTTCCAGCACTCAAGGGTGTCTTCACCGCACTGAACGAAGTTAGAAAAGTCGAAGCAATGACCGATTTTTGGAAGGTTTTCAGCTAGATCAAGACAGCGGTCCCCAGTATCGCCGTAGATGTCTCTCTCGTTTTCGTGGATCAGCGTTACACCGCATTCGTCCGCAATTTCGGCCATCGACCCAAGCTGGTCGATCACGTTGGATCGAATATCTTCTGGCGAAACATCGCTGTCCCGATAGAACGAAAATATTCTGATCCGCTCTGTTCCGACCGCGTGAGCGGCGTCTGCGGCAGATCGAACGCCTTCGAGTGAGGATTGAGCGTTTTCGGAGATGTTGGTTTTGCCGAGCGGGCTGCCGATGGCATGGAATCCAAGCCCATGGCTGGTGGCGAGGGTGCGAAGTTCTTTCAACTCAGTCGCCGAAAGATCCATTACGTTCCTGCCCCAGGCTCCTCGCAACTGAATTTCGCCAACACCGAGTCGCTCGAGCGTCGAGAACTGAAGCTCGGGATCAGTGCTTATTTCGTCAGCAAACGCAGATATTTTCCAGCTCATTTGTAATCTCGGGTGTGTCGTTATGCTGATCGTCAAGTCGACGTTAGTTACCAGCTTGGGTAGCAATCGTACTACCTGATGGAGAGTAATTTCTACGTCAACCCACTGTGCGGACTTGAAAGTAACCTAACGATCAGAACACCAATGTAGGCGTATAGCTGTCCAGAGCATCATCTGAGCCCACTTGGTGCGATATAGCCGAGTCATCTCTAACGCAGGGTTCTGTCAGAACTCAGTACCCTGGCCTGTTTTACGCCGTCAAAAGGGCATCCACAGCAGACCCACCGAGAACGAAATCACAGGAATCTACGACAGAGTTCTGTATTGATGCGAGCTTGTGCACTGAGTCCTGACAGATCCTAGGCAATGTGGGCAGGACATTTGTAGCTCTCCTTGTTTTCACAAAGAGTGATGCCATTCTGCCCCGACACTCAGTTCTGACAGAACCCAAGTGAGGAGATCAGCTTGAGTTTTCAGTTGATAGTCGAGTATGGTGTGGAAATATTTAGTACTTTACGCAGTTTCGAAGTCCCTGTGACTTTAACTTGGGAGAATCGGTTTGCTACCTATGTTGTGAGATCTGTTTATGTCCTGCTCACAATGCCTGTCCACGTCCGTCTCTAAGAGAAAACGTCGAACCTCACTCTTGACCCGAAATACGATGCCAGATACTTGCTTCCTAAGCAGAGGGTCGGGAGTTCAAATCTCATCTCCCGCTCCAATCTCAATTTGAACTGGAGCAACAAGGTCAGGGACGGAAGATAATTCTGGAAAGTTACAGTAACCAGAGTTTATAGACCCAGAAAATTATGCAACAAAAACACATAATCCCAATATCAGATCCAAAAATTGAAAATTTATATGATCTTTGGTTAAATAACGGATTTGAAAAAGAAGAACAAATAGATATTAACAAGGCGTTATTAAAAGGTTCAGAAAAGGATCTACACCAAATCAATTTATATTCAATTGAACACCTTGGTGAAATTTTATCGTCAGTAATACTTATTTTTCAAAAAGATAACCCATATATTTCTGGATTGGGTGAAGTCTGTACCAAGATAGATGTAAGGGGCAATGATTATGCATCTAAATTATGCAAATTGGCGAGGGATGATTTTTTTTCTATAGATAATTCTGAGATTAACTTTTTAGGAACTGTTAATCCAAATGCAGCTAGGATTTATAAAAGATTAGGCTGGAAAAAAATCCAAAATTCTGAAGTTATGTTTAATTCTATAAATTTTTCTAGCTTCGAAAATTTTGTAGAGCATAATTATATTGAATCTGAAAATCTTAAAATCTCTATGGGCGGACCACGTTTCAGATTGTCACTGATTCCTTTTTTATTATCTAATAAACAGTTTCTTTATAGCGATATAAATATAGGGACTCTAAGTGAAACAAAATCTACCAGTTGTTTAAGTCTGTATGAACAATTTAGTTCTTTATCTAGAAACAATGGTCAATGGTTATGTATGCATAATTTGTCTAATCAAATCTATGGAATTAGTACATATATTACCCGCGATAAAAAAAGATACCGAATTGATGGATTTTCAAATCATTTATATAAAAATGATTTTTATGAGCTCATTAAAAGGACATATAATCTGATTTTAAAAAATGATCCTTCTGAAGTTTATGTAGATATATTGGTCGAAGATGAATTTAAGATGGAAATATTTTCTGAATTAGGTTTTGTACTATCAAATAATTATTATTACAAATTTGAAGATAAAACCGAAAAATTATGTAATAGGATGTTAGTGAAAATCAATTAAGCGAAACGACTGTAATCTCATTTAAGGCCTCTCTGGAAACAGAGGGGCTTTTCAGTTAATTGTTGTAATAGCACGATTTAAGTCGGCTTCTGGAAGTACTGACAACACCTACCGCTTATCCAACAGCTTCAACTGCTCCCTGATCGAACGTGCGTGTTTCGCGCAGAACAGTTCGACTGGCTGCTAGAGTGACGGCATGTCGAAACGATTATTACGAATTAATACTGAATGGCTTAACAGCTTTAGTGCTGAACGGGTGTGGCGGGTTAGAAAGCTGGAAGAATAACCAATAGTGTGTTTGGGCAGCATAGCGCTGATAGCCAACTACGATCAGCAGGCATAGACTCGCACCTCATTTTGAATCAAGTGTTCGTATGGAGTTTGTAATGAAATTTCTCGGCGTCGATCACATCGACATCATTGTCAGCGATCTCGCTAAATCGATCGAGTACTACCGCAAGTACGGCATGCAGCCTGAAGGCACAGTCGATAACGGAGAGACAGTATTCCTCTGGAATGGCGACAACGACCGTCCGGTACGTATTGAACTGCATAAGCAACAAGAAGGTCAGACTCTAGGAATAGACCATTTATCGTTCTTAGTAGACGACCCGATCGATGCCCAGAAAGAGATCGAGTTCCTAGGTGGAGTCGATTTTCTATTTGATCCGTTCGAAAACCAGCAGTCCGGTCGAACTATCTCAAACAGCTACGACCCTGATGGGGTGCAGATACAGATGGCACGACAGACGAGTCCCGGCACTTACAAGAACTGGGAATAAGCTCAAGTGGCAAAAGGCAATGATTCGACATCCGTTCGCACACACAGCGGCGCGGCAAAGTCGGTAATTACTCCGCCACTCGGCTACCCGATGGGTAACTGGGGGCTTCGTCAAGGTGTTGCGAAAGGCATTCACCGTGACATTCACGCACGAGCAGTGGTCTTTGGACGCGATGGAGTTTTACTAGCAATAGTTTCACTGGAAATAGCGGGTTTGACGAATGAAACCGTTCAAGCGATCAAAGCTCGAATATTTCAGGTCGCGGGAATTCCCATTGATAATGTTCTTTTGAACTTTACTCATAACCACACTTCGCCAGATACGTTCGTTTCACTACCTCAAGAGTGGATGACTTGGACGACGTGGCTTGCTGATCAAGTCGCAGGCTGTGTGTTCAATGCGGCTAATCAAGCCATTCCAGTCAAGGTCGGTACGGCACTCGGTTCTTTCGATAATTGGACAGTTAATCGACAGTACCCTGAAAAACCGGTTGATACAGAATTAGGTGTGATGCGTATCGATGACGATGAAGGCCATCCGATCGCACAGGTGATCAACTTCGCTTGTCACGGTACTGCCGATGGTGGTCAGTACTTAGAGTGGTCAGGCGACTTTGCGGGCGAAATGTCGGCAGAAATCGAGAATCAAATTCCCGGTTCTGTTGCAATCTATTTGCAGGGTGCAGCCGGCGACATTCATCCATTTGACTGGTGGTTCGGTAACAATGCATCCGAGCATCTTCACTCTCACGAAGACACTGCCCTTTTAGGCAGATCTTTGGGCGAAGCAGTGCTGAAACTTATCAACGGCATTACAGTCGGCGAAAATGTAAGATTGGGAGTAGTAGCTACATCAGCCACATTGCCCCGTCACCAGGTGAACTGGCCAGTTTCAGAAGCGATTCAAAATCGTGAAAAACTAAGAGTAGAACTCGGAACTTACACAGGTGAAACCTGGCTTCCAGGGACTACAACAGCGAACACTGCAGAACGGCACCCCGAGCTATACGGCTGGGGGAACAATGAAGTTGGATTGGCAATAAATCAGACTCTTCCCTCAGTCAATCTTGTTGTTCGCGGATTTCGGATTGGCGACACATTGATTTCGGCGCATGCTGGTGAACTTTTCAACGAGCTCGGCACTGAAATCAAAAATGCTTTTCCAACGAATCGTCCATGGGTAGCAAGCTACTGCGACGATTACATCGGTTACATCTCGTCTCGTCAGCCTCATGAAGAAATTAAAGACATTCCTGTAGATGAAATTGTCGATATGAAGAAGTACCGACGTTACTACGGAACGACGACAAGCCCCTATGCGCCAGAAGCCGGTGAGGCTCTCGTCAAAACTGCAATCAACGTACTTAAATCACTTTAACCCGAACGAATAATTCAAATGAAATCACTTTTACTCGCTGATTTCGGCGCACCTTACTACCCCGACATTCGTGACGAACATCCCGACATTGAGTTGGTCGAGGCTTACACAAACGAAGATATTCTCAAAGAAATAGGCATTGCAGATGCGGTATTCGGCTACCTCACTGCCGAGCAATTTGAAGCAGCAACCCAACTCAAATGGATACAAACGCTTGATGCAGGCATGGAAGGGCTATTTAACGCTGTGCCTAACATTGTCGACACCGAAGTTGAAGTCACGAATACACGTGGTGCAGGCGCCCCGATGATCGGTGAGCACGGTGTGGCGCTGATGCTTGCTCTCGCACGGCAGCTGCCTAAGTTCTGGGCTGATAGATTAGCTCATCGATGGGATCAAGATGGCGCACTCGAAGTTGTTGAATCTCTTGGCAACAAAACGTGTGGAATCGTCGGACTTGGAAAATCAGGTCGTGAAATAGGTTGGCGGGCAAAAGCTCTAGGTATGAACATCATTGCTGTTGATGAGCAGCCTGTCGACGGCGATCCGATCGTTGAGGATGTTTGGGGACTTACCAAGTTAAACGATCTGCTTCAGCAATCTGACTATGTTGTCGTGACGGCTCCCTACACCGCTCGTAATGAAAACATGATTGGTGAGGCTGAGCTTGCTCTAATGAAGCCAACCGCTCGAATCGTGGTTACCTCACGTGGTCGACTTGTCGAACATAATGCCCTGATTGCAGCTCTGAAATCCGGAGGCATTGCAGGCGCAGGACTCGATACTACGATTTTTGAGCCACTCCCAGCCGACAACGAATTATGGGATTTGCCAAACGTGATCATCACGCCTCACATCGCTGGTAATTCTGAACAAGAACTGCTTGATAAGAGGACAGTGGACATTTTCGCTGAGAATCTTCGACGATACTTGTCGGCTCAGCCAATGATCAACATTGTTGATAAGCAGCTTCAGTATTAGCTCCCAGCTGCTCTCGGAGGTTTCCAGTCAATTCTGTCAAATCTCAGTGCTCTAGCCGAAGACAAGCTGATCTAAATACATCATCGATCCCTGTATTTAAGCTGATAGTTCGGTCCCGATTAGATCCGTTGGCCTGACGCATAACCTGTCACTGATTGGAGCGGTATTCTCGATTTTCAGGCCGACCGCAGAATCATTCGAGAGATGCTTAGAGCGATTTGGATTGGTGCTTGAACGTCAATCCGAGAAGAGACGCCATCCATTGCGCGTCAAGAAGCCCGGATTTCAAGAATCAAGAACGGTAAAGGTCAAGGACTGGCGAATCTCCGGAGATATTTATCCTCAGATCGAAGACAGCTTCAGCTCACCTGAGTTTGCGAACATCATCACTGCTGCGGAGATCAAGCGTTGCCTTCGTTCTGGGGTGCGTTAGTGGAGAGGAACGGTGCAAGCACCAAAGAGCGTATGCACGCTGCTACATGGCTTGTAGACCGGAGGCTTCGGGAAGCCGACAGTGAATGCAGCTGCACAGGCTCAGGGCATCTGTGACTTCACAATAACTATAGGTGACCATGACATATGGGGTAACCCGATCAACGCACTGCCCAGAGATTGATGCTGGTTACAGTAACGGGCTATTAGAAAACGGCTGGTAACGTCTGGCGCAGGTTTCAACGGTGGATCTGTCAGAACATGGCGTACGTGCAGAGGCGCCCTCATCAGATTGATTACATCTCAAAATGGGCGCCTCTGTGGTTTTGTGCTGATTCATATGTGCAAAAGTTTAGCAATTCGGCACATAAAACTCTAACTAACTATTGTCTCGGATACTCTGAATCCCAACACCTACTGATGCGACCAGCATTGATAGCCAGCTGATCATTATTAGATCAGAGTTGTAATCAACAAGGCACATCACTATCCCAACGATTGTTCCGACAGTCAAAATCGCCATAAACACCTGCTGCAATTTAGTGCCGGCATTTTTTCGTAGAGCGAGTACTGCGATCAATCCGAGAGCTACGAACATCATGAAAGATGCGATGAGATCCAGACCCTCATAAATCGCAATCATCGGTTGTACTGAAGCTCCATCAGCGGCTGCGGCTAAATGTACAGCTTCACCAGCCGTACTAATTACCAAACCTGGAATCAAAAGAAAGCGTGCTAGATCTACTAATGCACCATCACCAGCAAGAGTTCTAGCAACTGATTGCCATCCGTAGATAAGCACTACAAATCCCAAGAAAAGCAATGGCATCAGAATCTTTGCAAGATCGTAATTGTTTGAAAGAGCTTCTACTTCTTGTAGTCGTGTCTCAGCACTCCACAGTCCGAAAACTGCAGCGATGATGAACCAGCCTCCGATACCACCCACAGCACCTATCAGTAATGACCATCCATTAGCTTTGTTTGTAGTCATATTTTTCCCGTCCTTATGAATATAAGTTTTCCATCACAGCGAGAATTTATCCTTTTGAATTAATTAATTCAAGTTGACGAATAAATTTGATGCAATAGCACGAATTATGTTGGCTTCTCGAAATACTGGCAATGCTCGTAGCCGATACACCTGCCGACCCACTTGTTAGATAGGGATGTGGGTGATCAGGATGCTGATTGGTTCCTTAACCGCTAGCAAAACAACAGCTAATATCCCTATCAAGGCAGCAGAAGTACTTTTAGAACCCTCCGTATCCACACAGTTATTTCGAAGTTGCCAATCACAACTTGTACTCTTGAGATTTCCGACGATTCGCAAAAAGATACTGAGGAAAAATAACCCTCCTATTAAAATCCTAAGCTTAATGCCGGAGAGTATTCCACAAAGCTAGCGCACCAATAGTTTCACCGAACTGCAAATGAACTAGAAAAGCCCTCGTAGAAATACGGGGTTTTTTTGTTGTGTCGAGTTTTTTCTAGATATGGGTATCTAGACGGTTTGGATAACCTTGTTGGATTTATTCCTCAGTCGAAACTTTGCTTTTTCGTTTGAATGAACTAGACTCTCTAAAGTTCACGGGTGCGGGTGGTTGATAGCAAAGGTAAGTGGCTGTCATTTTAGACATACAACTGTCCAGTTCATCCCTCCGATTCCTGATTCTTATTTGATTATATTTTCTAAGGGACGGATAACGAGCATGAAACTTACAAAAGTATTGCCACTGTTGCTAATTGCAATATTGGCGCTTGCACTGATCGCTGCTTGTAGCAGTGACGATGATTCTTCTTCCGACGAGCAGACAGCTCCAACATCGGTGCCGACTGCAACTCAGCAGCCTGCGGCCGACACGAGCGACGATGACACTGAAGCAGAAGTGGTAAAGATTGGTTTACTTAGCCCGCAGACTGGTCCTCTGGCTGTTTACTCAGCTGGATTCGAAGACGCTGCAGTAGTCGCTATTGATAATCTCAACGCAAGCCAGAGCGTGTACGCCTACGAGTTGATTG
>Ga0302117_10000552_pt1 | contig 16510 bp, 11 predicted proteins | sample AG5_322_MG_FD_203112 | JGI IMG/M metagenome (GOLD analysis project Ga0302117, IMG submission 203112) | Marine microbial communities from Western Arctic Ocean, Canada - AG5_32.2 | ecosystem: Environmental > Aquatic > Marine > Oceanic | place: Canada: Western Arctic Ocean | collected 2017-10-01 | reverse complement strand
TGTAGCCAGGTACACCAGCGGCATCGGCTTCCCGCTCAAAGTACATATCTTCAACTCGCAAAAAACTTGCAGTTGATGCACTCATAATTTTTTCAAAATTACGCTCACTTACAGTAGGCATAACTACAAAACTATCCATGCCATATGTAACACTTGCTCGCTCAAACTTGTTCTTATTAAGAACACGAACGTATTCTGACATTTCCCGAATTGCATCTCTTTTTGCATCTCTGCGGGCATGTTTTTCTGTACCATACAGAGCACTTGTGCCTACAAAATAAAGTTGATCCCCTTCTGGAGCCGGCGGTTTCATTACCCATTCAGGTCGATCGCCAACACTATTAAGGGCTTCTTTAACCAGTTCTTGATTGCTGGAACAGCCAGCAAGTTCATAACCAATAAGTGCTAAGAGCACCAAAAATATATATTTCATTTTTCTCCTATTTGATTAAGGATGAAAATACATCTTTTGTGTTTACCTACTTTAAATTCAGAAAACCCAAAAGGGACAGGACGATCCCATCCGTTCTTCCTAGCCTGAGAAACACTAGGAAACGCACCTGCCCAACACATAATATGTGCCAAGCAATGTGTATCGTTAAACTTCTGTTGTGGTTCCATATCAAATAAATTAATATTTTCTAAAGCCACATCTTCATGTACAAAATCCCATTCATTGTCGTTCATTAAGAACTCCGATAAAGTTTAACTATACATATATTATACTATCTACAGCAAAAAAGTCAACCAAAAAGTTTAATTAATGCAATGAAATTCATAATAGTAAACCATCCTGTAAGAACAGTTGCAAAGGAGGCTTTGCGTATAACGGTGCTTATAACACCTAATGCACTACCTATAAAATACATAGGAATGAATATTTTTGTAGCAGGATCTAAAACTGTAAAAGTTAATATGGCACTTGCACCACCTACTAATACCGCTTCACAAAGTTCACTATAAAATGCAACCTTGCTTAACCGATAACTTTCTTTAAAATGATTTTTAACGCTTGAAAAAACCGATCCTATTGTAATCGTTGTCTTCGACATATATATAATTTTTTGGAGGGTTAGTGGAATCACCTTTCCATACAGGGATTATTTCATTATAATCGCCCATTTCTGTATTGTGTCGTAAATGCATTTCTATAAGTTTGCCACCTATAAATTCGCAATTTATATGCTCGTAGGAACCTTTGAGCTTTGTTAACATAAAGTTAATTTTTAATTTGTCTTTGACCCGGATCCATTTATCAAATTTCCATAATGGATTTGCGAGGTTTCTAAAACCTTCAATGGTTTCTCCTTGTTCTATTACACGTGATTTGGTATCAATTGCATAGTCAACACTTAAATGTCTACCTTCAAATGCCTCACACCAAAAATAGCCAGATTCTAAATCCCATTTACCTTTTTCTAAAAAACGTATTTCGGCTCCTATGCTCATACCAGCAAGGTTAACACAAGGTCTGACTATATAATTATTTGATTCAGGTACTGCTACATCTGCAGGTCCGCATAGGTACCCTAATTTTCTGGCAAGGATTAGTTTATCAAAAATCCATAAGTCATCTAAGTGACATGTTACCCACGCTTGATAGTCATACATTTATTGAAATAGCACCGATATTGATTCATCATGATGAACTCTACGAATTGCTTCAGCAAATATATCTGCTACAGATATAATTCGCAATACTCTATTTTCTTCTGTTGGTATAGTATCAGTTATTACTAACCGAGACAACGCCGAGTGCTCCATCCTCTTTGCTCCCCCACTGCTTAATACTCCATGTGTTATGTAGGCTTGTACATCTTCGGCGCCTTCGTTTTCTAATGCTTTGGCGGCTTTTACCAGCGTCCCGCCTGTATCTATTATATCGTCTACGATTATACATTGTTTTCCTAAAACGTCACCAATGACGTTCATAGCCTCAGATTCGTTTGCACGATCTCTTCGCTTATCTATAATTGCAATATCTAGATTTAATTGTTTTGCTACTGCTCTTGCTCGGGGAACTCCGCCTGCATCGGGCGAAACTATTATAGCTCTACCTTTAGTAACCATCTGATTTGATTTTAAATCTTTAACAAATAAAGGTTGGGCATATAAGTTGTCTACTGGGATATCAAAGAAACCTTGAATTTGTCCGGCATGTAAATCCATTGTTAATACACGATCAACACCAGCGGCTTCTATCATATTAGCAACAAGTTTTGCAGTAATAGGAGATCGTCCTGCTGGTTTTCTATCCTGTCTAGCATAACCGTAATAAGGCATTACAGCCGTAATTCTACCTGCACTTGCTCTTTTACAAGCATCAACAAGTATTAACAATTCCATTAAATTATCATTTGCTGGATTACATGTACTTTGGACTATGAAAACATCTTCCCCTCGGATGTTTTCTTTTATTTCTACCCAGATTTCGTTGTCTGCGAATCTAGTAACTAGAGTTTCGCATAGACTAACGCCGGCGATGTTAGCAATGTCAATAGCAAGTTGGGTATTTGCGTTACCTGTTATCAGTTTCATATATAGTTTCTGAGTTAAAAGTGTCCGTCTTTAAAATAAACTTTTTTAATATTATCTAATTCTATCTTAACTTGGTCAAGTTCTTTTTGAATTGCATCATATTGTTCTTTATAATAATCACGCTCTTGTTCAAGTTCTTGGCGTTCATCAAGATGATCTTCTATATGAGGTCTCATAACGTATTTATTTTATGAGCGTATCTAAGATGAATTCTTTTTCATCTATATACTGTTGTAACTTGTGGTTATACCTATATCTCTATCAAATTCATTAAAATAGTTTATGTCCCAATCGTACCAAAAAGAGAAATGGTCTTTAGGATTCATTGGCCAATAATGTTCGGGCCAATCTCTATCAAATTGTGCCTTAGTAACAATCATTTTTCTATTAATTCTAGGATAGGCTTGTGCTATATGCAATGGTCCTGAATCAACACCAATAAACATTGCACATTGTGAAATAATTTTAACAGATTCCCAGATATCTGCACCCAAACAATTTTTTGTACCTTCTATAATTCTATCATTTTTACCTCCAACTTGGATTATATCATAATTTTTATATTTGTCAAGTATAAAATTTATAACTTGCTCATCCATAAATCTAGGAGTTGGTTTATTACGACCACCTTCGATATGTAAAACTATTCTATCCGGAATCATTTCTAAATCTTCGTATCGATATAATCTTGGATGTCTTAACAGTGGTTGTCCTTTGTAATCTAAAAACATTGTTAATAAACTATCAGAGAAAGAATAAATTACAGGCGAGTTTCTAGCATATTCGACCCATGCAGGCATTATATCAATAATTCGTTCTGCTTTTACATCCCTAACAACATAAGGATTATAATCAAAAACCCATGATTTATATACATCAATAACTTTTTCGTTTCTTAATTTAAATACATTCTCAGGAAACGACGAAGCCAATAACCAATCACCCATGGCATTATATTTTACAACGCCATTATGACTGCAATCAAATCCTATCATATTATTTTATGAGCTTATCTAAGATGAATTTTTTCTCATCTATTCCTCCATGTTTGTGTATTACTGCATTAACAATATCATTGGGTACCCATCCATATACACTCTCGGTTGGTATGTTACCTGGTTCTTGCCATTTTAACCATAATGGTTCTTCTTTTGTTGGATAACCTATTTCCCATGATTCGTACTTTTCGGCTATTGCCTTTGGGTCACAGTAATGCGAAGGACCTGCTTGCAGAGAGAAGGTAAATCCGTCTTTACATGTTACATGGCGTAAGACCTTAACGGTCTTCATGTCTGTACCGAAATCTTGTATTATTTTGAATGTTTTGTGCCAAGTATTGGCCCAATCTTTTACCATTTTTCCCCTCTAGGTAAGGGTTAACGAAGTCCGCTCCAGTTCAAATCTCTGTCGCGGTATTGTCTGGCTTGTTTGTTATCTTTACTTTGTTTGTACTCATCCGTGTCATGACCACCTGGTTGTAAATCATCTGGAACATGAGTTGGTGTTTGCATTCTAGTTTGTTTAGGTTGTACTTTAAGCAACCCTGCATGTAATCCCATAGCGTTATGAATTGCTACTGCATTACTTGTCATTGCAGTACCAATATTATGACCAATAAGTCGTTTTAGTTTAGGACTTTGTCCGAATCGTTCAACCCAACTATAATCGCCATCCTTTGATGCCTTAAATAATCGTGTTGCTTGGTCTTTTGTAACACCTAATATTTCCATTTGTTGAGCTAGATATTGTGCAAAGTCTAGTTCTTTGCCGGAGTTTACACTAAAATTTTGTGTATGTCTAAAGTCTGACGATGGAAGATCAACGGATGTTTCGGCTACTGATTGCATTAATGTTTTTGGTTTTCTTGCATTTGCTTGCCTTTGAGCATGTTGACCCATTCTTTCAAATTTTTCGTATTCGATTTCATCTTGCTTATACTCTTCATCGTGCTTTGCAATTTCGCCTGGTGTTCGTGTATCTGTCATTTGAACAATGCAGGCTTCAGCACCATTGTCTAACTTTGTGGGTTTACATACTTCGTTAATTTTCATTTAACTATCCTAAACTGTTTAAATTATTTATCTTAAAATTGAAGAATCTATTACTGCCAAAACGTACCGCCATGTTGCTCTTTGTCATGCACATATAGTTGTCGTATAAACCAAAAGACACAAGACAATGCTATAAAACCAATAAAGCCATCTTCAATGCCTTGTTCCCAGGCTATATGGCAACAATAAAAAAATATTAAAATATAATAAACCATACTATTATTTATTGAATAAACCCTTCTTTAATCCGTTCCATCTTATCGTGAAGTGTTACTTCTTCGTTATCATCTAAAATCATATCAATTTCATAACCGTCCATTTCAACAAGGCTTAACTTGCGAACAATACTCCATTTTTTATTACGTTCTCTATCGAGATCTTCTTCAAGAATTGCAATACGCATAGCAGAACTTTTTAGTTCTTTATTAAGTGTTTCTCGCATGCCATCTCGTTTACCACGTTCAAAATCATTCATACTGTCTCCTTACAGATTATTAGTGTTTAACTAATTTAACCTATACAACTATTATACACTCTACAGATCATTTGTCAACTAAAAAATTAAATGTATAGTTTATTTTTTCAATAAATACATTATAATCTGTAAGGATACCATGGCAAAGACATTATTTAAAGGATTTTCAACGGTCCAAGGACCCAAAATTAGAAAATTACACGACATAGAATTAGCAAAACAAGATTTAAAAAATCATTTCCATACTAAAAAAGGGGAAAGAATTATGAATCCCAAGTTTGGATCAATGATTTGGCAGTTAATGTTTGAACCATGGAATGATACAACTGAAGACGCAGTTAAAGAAGATTGCATGGATATTATTGCAAATGATCCTAGATGGAGATTAGAAGGAGTTGACACTTATTCGAGTGATAATTCGTTAAGTGTCCAATTAAGATTATTTTACCAACCTACAGACCAACTGGAAGTTATGGCGTTAACGTTTGACCGAGAACTAGAAGAAGGATTATAAACAAATGGCTACACGACAAGATGTTTTATTTGCCGCAGAAGATTACATAGCAAAATATCAATCATTTGCTCAATCTAATTTTCAAGCATACGATTTTGATACATTAAAAGCGGCGATGGTAGATTATATAAGATTAAACTACCCCGAAGATTACAATGATTGGATTCAATCCTCTGAATTTATTAGTTTAATGGATCTAATAGCATTCGTGGGCCATAATTTGGCGTTTAGAACAGATTTTGCTACTCGTGAAAATTTTATGGAAACTGCTCAAAGCAGAGATTCAATATTAAAATTAGCTAGATTCCTCGGATATAATCCTACTCGAAGTATAAACTCGAGCGGTGTATTAAAAATTAAAACAGTACGGACAACAGAAGCATTAATAGATTCGGATGGTAATAATTTGTTAAATGTAGATGTTACATGGAATGATTCAACAAATGCAAATGCATATGAACAATTTTTGATGATACTAAATTCGTCTTTTGGTAGTACTACACAATTTGGTACTCCGTTTAAAGCATTATCAGTTGATGGTATTAAGACTGAAATTTATAAAATGAATTCACAGACACAACAAAATGTAACCCATGCTTTTACCGGTACTGTTCAAGGTGATGCAGTACCATTTGAAATAACAAATGTAGACGTAGATGCAACATTTGGGTTATTTGAGCCTTATCCAGATCCAAATTCGGCTATGCGATGTTTATATCATAATGATGGTAAAGGAAATTCTAGTGCTAAAACAGGATTTTTCTTTTATTTTAAACAAGGTAGTTTAGAATTTAAAGATACTTTTATTAGTCGTCCGATTGAAAATCAAGTTATAGATATTACAGTTGACAATATATCTAATGATGATGTATGGGTGCAAACTATTGATCAAACTGGTGCAATATCCACAATTTGGACCCCTGTTGATACTGTAGTTGGTTCTAATGTTATTTTTAATGCAGTTGATAATAACATTAGAGATATTTTCCAAGTAGTTACTAATACCAATGATGCTATTAGTGTTAAATTTGCAGATGGTAGATTTGGTAATGCTCCAAAAGGAGTTATTAGGGTATGGTATAGGGTAAGTAACGGAGAAGAATATACTATTAGAACAGACGATATCCAAGATGTTGAAATTAGTATACCATATTTTAGTAAACATGACTTGCAATTATATAATTTAGTTATTACACTAGATTTAGAAGAACCAGTAAAAAATAGTTCAGTAACAGAATCAAATACCAGCATACAAACTAAAGCACCTCAAATATATAGTACACAAAATAGAATGGTATCTGCTACTGATTATGCAGTTTATCCTTTACAAGCATCTACTAATATTACAAAGATTAAAAGCACAAACAGGGTGCATAGTGGGCATACACGATATGTGGATATCAATGATCCAACTGGTACTTACAAAGATTTAACAATATTTGGTGATGATGGATATTTGTTTGAAGAAGAAACATTTTTACGAAAAACATTAACTTTACCGTCAACATTAAATGCTACAGATATAATAGATCAATATATACAACCATACTTAGAAGAATCCGAGGTACAGAACTTTTATTATCAAAAATATAAAGCAGATTTTGTATGGTCGGGCGGAACATCAGCTGATGATTTATATTTTACATCGTCAGATGAGGCAACTCCGTCTTTAGCCGCAAATATGTGGACTTGGAAAAAAGTAACTGGTTCGGCTAGACAAGCAACTGGCTATTTTCAAAAAGGTGCTACTGCTCCAGATATTATTGCTACTGGAAAAGATTCCTTAGATGCAATAGGTAAGTTTTTAATTGAAGGTGCAAATATTGAATTTGCAGAAGTCGATTCGAACGGATTATTTGTTACAGGATCAACAACTACTTGGGCAAGTATAACCGGAGTATACGGTGACGGACGAGGAGTTACAAGTTCTGCGTTAGGGTACACAGGTAAAACTAAAGAAGAATATGGTACTGTATCGTTGTCTAGAAATATACCAGATAATGTTAGAATAAAACGTATAGCTCCTGCATACAATAGTAAATTTAGTTCGACAGAAATTACAGCAATTAAAGATCAATTAGAACTTAATAACTCATTTGGGATACGATACGATCATCGAAACAATCGATATGAAATTATATTAGGTATTGATTTAGGTGCATCCGAAGGATCATCGTTTGCTTTAACCGAAAACACATCAGGTACACAATCAGACAGCAGTTATCTATTAAGAGTTGAATATTTAACAGATCAATGGGTGTTTTTGGCAAGATCTATAAAATATAATTTTGGATCTATAAGGAATGTTAGATTTTTTAATCAACGATTAGATAACAAAGTTAGTAAAATAACAAAAAAATCAACTAAAGATGAAATTAGAGTATTGGATATTAACTTACAACCACTTACATCCTCGGGCGGAGGACTAGGCACATCTTTGTTAACTGCAAATTACAATTTTGATATAGAAGGATTTTATACATATGATGATGGCTATACAGATCCACGCAGAGTATTATTAAAATTTGCCGATACTAATAAAGATTATGTAATTGATGATCCGTTTGCATTTGAAAGTATTGTAGGATCTAACGAAATTTATATTGCTGACGAATTAGTTGACAACTATGTTTATAAAACAATAATGGCAATACCACCGCCCACAAATTCAGATGGTACTATAAAATACTGGGTGTCATCGACTTCATATGAGTTAGCAGATAAAATTGAATATAATGGTGCAGAGTATGAATCTAAAATTGCAGGTAATTTAGGTATATTGCCAACTGATACATCTAAATGGACTTATATTAGAGATTTAATTTATGCAAAATATACAGGTAGATCTGGTGTGCGATTTAAATGGAAGCATGCCGCTAGTGAAGAAACACGAATTGACCCGGCAGTTTCTAATATTATTGATACGTTTGTGTTAACAAACACATATAATACTGAATTTAGAAATTGGATTAAAAATGATAGACGAGCAAAATATAGACCTCTTTCTTATACTACTGAAGATTTAAAAACAATGTTTATAAAATTAGAAGATGCAAAAACGTCATCTGATACAATAATTTATAAATCTTGTGAATATAAAATTTTATTTGGCATAGAATCTGATTATGCATTACAAGCAAAATTTAAAGTAGTAAAAAACACAATAACAAGTTTAACTGATAACGAAATAAAAGCAACAATAGTAGACTATATTGATGCGTATTTTAATCCAAATAATTGGGATTTTGGTGAAACATTTTATTTTACGGAACTTGCGGCGTATATTCATAGAAATATGATAGGAGTAGTTTCTTCATTGGTTATTGTTCCAACAAATGCTGATTCTAGATTTGGTAATATGTTTCAAGTTACGCCTAACGCACATGAACTTTTTATAAGTGCCGCAAAGGTGTCTGATATAGATATAGTAGATTCATACACAGAAACAAATATGAGAATTGCCGCCGGACTTGTTGAAACACCGGTTTCAACAACAAGCATCACAGGAGTGGCAACCGGATCAGGATCTAGCTCTAGTTCCGGTAGTGGTAGTTATTATTAATGGAAAAATAAATGGCAGATTATTCTAGCGACAATACTAATGATCAGGTTAACAATACCATACCTGGATCTTCGAGTAAGAATATTACAAAAAGATCTACGTTTGATTTATTACCAGAATATATTCAAACTGATACTAATAAGAAATTTTTAAATGCTACATTGGATCAAATGATTCTAAGTGGTAATCCTAAAATAGAATCAGGTTATATAGGTAAAAAAATAGGGGCAATTAGATCATCAGCAAATGATGTTTATTCGGAAAGCAAAACAACTCTTAACAATAGATATCAATTAGATCCTACTGTTGTAAGTCAAAATCCTTCTACTTTAGAATACGAATCTGCTATTCCTTATGATGATATTATTAGCAAATTAAAATATCTTGAAGCCAGTACAACAAATTTAGATAAATTATTTTCTGATACTAATTATTCTTGGCGTCCCCCAATTAATGTAGATAAGTTTATCAATTGGAATAGTTATGTATGGTTACCATTTGGACTACCATTGGTAGGGTTGCATGGCGAAACAACAAATACAATCAATGGAAAACGCACATACACAACATCAGCTCAAGCCATTCACAACAACAGAACACTTACTTTAGAAAATGGCATGCGATTGGCATTTTCAGATGATAATAAAACATATTTGGTAACTGGTGTAGGCGAAAAAATAACATTAATAGATGAAAGTACATTAGTTGCAACAACAGAAACTTCTATGGGCATTGTTTCACCGACAGTAGCTCTTGGTTCGGTTGACACCGGAACCGGTGTTGTTACTTCTGTAAGTGTGACTACCCAAGGAACAAATTATGTATATAATCCATTTTTTAATGTATATGATACAACAGGGGGTCCTGCAACCCATGCAGTAATAGAAGGTGAAATAGATCCAATAACCGGTCTTGTTTCTTCATCTCTTACTATTACAGGAGCAGGCGCAGGATATGCAACAGCCGGAGTTGAAATACTTATAATGGGCGGACAACAGTCTATGCCCCCTTATATGAATGCCAATAAAGATGTACATTATATTCATGAATATATTTGCATGGAGCGAGGTGCAAGAGATAATAATCCTTGGTCTAGAATCAATAATTGGTTTCATATTAATACTATAAAAGCAGTTAATGCAATGTTGGGGCTTACCCAATCGTTTAAAATTGATGGTACTATAGTTGATGATGATTATGCCCAACGTCCTATTATAGAATGGGAACGCGATTTACATTTATATAATTACGGCACACATTTTAGAAAACCTGTTAATATTATTATTACAGAAGCAATAGATCCGGCTGATGGAACAAATGGATTTTTATTATCTAGTGGTAGTGCGGCCCCCGAAGTTCATGAAGGATATACAGTTCAAGATAATGATAGAGTTTTATTTACAGCATCATCAAATGCTACATATCAAAATAACATTTATAAAGTTAATACATCACAAACTGGTGCAACAGCATTAACATTAGAAACAGATGGTAGAGGAACAGGATTTCCTACTCATGGCGATGTTGTTACTTCGTTAAATGGTACTACATTACAAGGACAAGATTATTGGTTTGATGGGAAAGGTGGAGCGGCTTCACTGCAATCATGGAAGTTAACACAAGAAAAAAGTACCAAAAACGTTCCAGTAAAATTTGAACTATACGATACAACATTTAATCCTTTATCTGAATATTATGAAACAGACTTTTTAGGCAATACTATTTTTGAATATTTAGAAGATAAAACTACTGCTGATAGATCTGAAGATAAATTTTTAGGTTTTGCGTTAACTTATGCAACTACAAATTATTTGTCATCAACTAATACATCTAATTTAATGTTTAATAATTCGCATCAACAATTAATATATCAATATGATAGAAGTTCGACCCCAAAAGATGTTTTGGGATTATACTACTTACGAAAATTTGATAGAGATGAATTAAATTATAATTTTAATAATTGTTGGGAACAGAGTTATAAACAAATCAGAACACCAATAACTATTACACAGGATGTTATTAATGCAGAAGATGATTTTGTTGTTGATTTAAGAACAACAAACTTCGAACCTGAACGAGATTATTGGTTACAATCAACTACAACAGGATTTGAATTTTATTTAAAATCTGTTTATGGTTATGAAAAACTTACAGAGATTAATCCTACTCTTTATCTTGCAAGAAATAAGACATACACATTTGAAGTAACAAATGGCACAAATCTATTTCAAATACAAGATTCAACTGGCTCAGCATACAATACAGGTGTAACAAACAATAATTCACATAGTGCAACTATAACATTTGCTATTGCAGAAGCCGAAGCAAATGATGTATTATATTACTCTTCTTCTATCGGAACGGGCAAAATTATTATAATCGATGAATTGCAAGAACAAGGTTGGCCTGAAGTATTTCATAATGGAGTAAGGTTAAAACGAGATATACATTATATTTTTAATGATAAAAATGTTGTTATACCGTACGAAAGTCCAGGAACAGACGAAACAGTATCAGATGGTGGTGTGCCAGTGTTTTCGCCAGCAGAACAAACACAAAGTCTTGAAAATTTATTAGCAGTTGGTGATGTTGTTGATGTAAAATTTTACACAACTGATACAAGCCTAACAGATGAATGGGCGTATGATGTACCAAATAACCTTAAAAATAATCCTGGTAATGAAGTATTAGGACAAGTTCAATATGCAGAAATATTTCCACATTTTGTTGATGTGTTAGATAAACAACCCGGATTAATAGGGCCAGCATTTGGAAATAATAATTATAGAAGTTTGGGCGTTGAAAAACGATTAGGCGGAATAATAAATCAACAACTGTCGCCTTTGCTTAAAACAGGATTAATATTAGGTAATGAGGATTATGATTTATTATTGGCGCTCGAATATACTGCGGATAGTTATAACGTATTTAAAAAGAAATTTATACAAAAAATAGAACAACTATATGCGTCAATGGCCTCGGGCACAAAACCAAGTGCTCTGGTTGATCAAGCATTATACGATCTTAATTTAGGTAAAAATAATACATTTCCTTTTGCTAACAGCGATATGGCATATTATTTTAATATGGTTGAAAAAACATATACAGTTACAGCATCAACTGATACATTTGCTTTACCGAAAACAATTACATTAACAAATCAATATCACAATCATGTATATGTTTATACAACAGATACTAACAAAATCGAAACATTTGTAACTTCATTTACATTAGATCCTACTGCAAGTACTGTTAAATTGGGGACAGCAGTAAGTTCAGGAAAGGTAGTAATAAAAGTTAGCATTGATGAAGGATTAAGTTTTATACCTTCTACTCTTGCTAAACTAGGTGTAGCTCCTGCATATGTTCCTACGAGTTATGTCGATGACACAGGTACTAGAACAGTAATTGTTATAGAAGGACACGATGGATCAAAAACAGTAGCATTTGAATCAGCTATTACAGGAACTGGATCTACTTTATCTCATTCAATTACAGATTATAGAGATAAAGCACTATTAGAATTAGAAAATAGAATTTATGGTCACATACAATCTGAATTTAATGCCAACGATGACAATATAGTTACGTACTCTCATGGTCCGGAACCTAAACGTAAAAATTTAACTTTATTGCCCGGCAAATATAGAACTACATCTTATACAACTACAAATCGAAATGACTTTTACGACAACTATTTTAATTCATTTAAACTTGCTAGAGGCATAACATTATTAGAAAATACAGGATATGATGCAAATAATAAATTTACATGGAATTATAGTGCAGATGCCGAAGCCAATAAAATAGGTTATTGGAGAGGTCTTTACAAATATTATTTTGATACAGATAGACCACATACTCATCCATGGGAAATATTAGGTTTTACAGGAAAGCCAACATGGTGGGATACTCATTACGAATGGGTTAATGCTACTAAACGAAATAATATGGTTTCTGCTTTACAAAAAGGAATCATATCAGAACCAGGACAAACTATAGTTCAAGATATTAATGTTGCAAGACCTAGTGCTACATTTCCTGTTGCCGCAGATGGAACATTACAAGATCCAGTCACTGCAACTTTAATGTCAGCTCCGACTAATCTTCAAGCACGGATGAATTGGAATATAGGTGATAATAGTCCAATAGAAACAATATGGCAACGAAGTTCTATGTTCCCATATGTAGAAAATCAATTTTTGTTCTCAATTAATCCACCAAAATTTTTCGAAAAACATTATGACACAAAAGATAGAATAACAGATGGTGGTGACCAAGCAATAACAATTAATGTAACAACCGCACCTGCACTTGGTAATACAAGTGGTGCTGTTTATTATTTAGATGGGGTCCAACAAAAAAAGTTAGTAGTACAAGCAGGAAATGTATATACATTTAATTTAACAGATGCATCTAATAGTACACATAAGATTAGATTATCAACAACGCCGGATGGTACCAATGGCGGCGGTACTCACTATACAACAGGTACGTGGGACGAAGCAACTGATGCAACTAAGCCTACATTTTCACCGACAACTTCTACACCAGAAGTATTATATTATTATTGTGCCACCGGTGGCTCAGGACATATACAAATGGGTGGTATTATAGAAGTAATACCTGTGTCACATGAAAAACAAATTATATCTAATAAAACAAAAAAACGACACAACTCAAATGAATTATATATTCATAATGAAGTAGATGCCAATGGTTTATCTAGACGAGTACTAGGTTTACAACAACCTGTAGTTGATAGATTGATGTTTTTGGGCAATGATATATATACCGATTTTGCTAGACAGTTACGGCAATTGAATACAAAATTAAGTTATAAAATGCAAGGATTTTCTAAAAAATCGTCAATATCTATGTTAGCAGATAGTTTGCAATCCGAGAAATCAAATAACTTTATACCTAATGATGACTTAACTATTGATTTTCATACTTCGTCTCCATACAAAGAATTTATTTATAGTGGTGTTGAGGTTATTAAAACTACAAAAGGATATGCTGTTTATGGTTATAATAATAATAAACCATATTTCTTAACACAAAAAACTTTAAAAACAACTACTTCCCAAATTACAGTAAGTGAAACTAATATTCGATTATATACTGAATTTGCAGAAGGCACTGATAGAATAGATTACGGAACAGAATTTGAATCAGCAAATGATATTTATAATTTTTTACATGCATATGGAAAATATTTAGAAAATATTGGGTTTGAGTTTACACATCCTAATATAGATGGTGCATATGAAGATTGGACATTAATCTCCCAGCAATTTATATTATGGTCAGAGGCAGACTGGGGTGATGATACTGCAATTAAGTTAAGTCCGGCAGGTAGTTTATTATATTTTAAACATAATCACGGTCATATAAAAAGCAATGAATATGAATATGGTAGTTTCTATTTAGATGTAAATAAATCATTATTTAATTCAACTAGTATTGATGTAGATAGGCAGTTGAATTATATTACTGTTAAACCCAAAAATGAGGAGCGAGCAATTTATTGTGCGTCACTTGTTATTTGTGATTACGAACATTTATTAATAATCAACAATAAAACTATTTTTGATGATATGATTTATTATCCTATTTTGGGTGATGCAAAACCTAGATTTAAAATAGAATATTTAAAATCTCCTGATTGGAATGGTACATTACATGCTCCGGGATATTTTGTATATGGAGATACGATTTATGAGAATTTTGATAAAACAGCAGACAGCATAACTTCTAATTATTTTGCATCGGAACAGACAGCATTAAACAAAGACATTATAAACGTTGCTAGAAAAAATATAGGATATGAAAAGAAACAATTTTTAAGAAATATGCGTCTTTCAGAAGATGTTCAATTTCAGTTTATGAAAGGTGTAGCCCATTTAAAAGGTACTCCGGAAGTTTTTAATAGATTAACCCGAAGTACATTCTTGCTTGAAGCAAGTGTTGATATTAATCTACAAGAAGAATGGATGTTTAGGTTGGGTGAATTTGGACCAACTACTACCCAAACAACTAAAGAATTTACACTTAAAGATACCGACATAAAAGCAAATCCCCAATTAATAAATTTTGGGGAAATCTATGAAGGGCAAGCAACAGATTTTGATTATGATACTACTATTAGTATGTTGGGCGGAGATGGAAGATGGCTTGAACAACCGTCAACCAATCCTGCTGTTCAATTTAGTACTAGAGCAATATTTGACCAGTCTATTGATACTATTGCAGAAGTTGAAACATATGAAAAAGATTTGCCTAATGCAGGGTATCCTAGATTAGAAGAAACAACATATCAAGTTTTTAACTTAGAAGATTTGCCTGCGTTATATGACAAATATAAAGCCGATGATAGTTCTTTATTATATAAATTACTTCAAACAACCAATTGGAAAGATACGTATACTTACGCAAAAGGGTACTATGTGCGATATAAAGGTAAACGATATATATCTACTCGAATAATAGATGCCGCCGCAAAGAGTTTTTTTGGTATAGTAAATGCAAAATATACAAAAACACATGCAAGTGGTAACTTGGCAGAAATTTTAATAGAAAAATGTGTTTTTACTGTAGACGGTATTACTAAAATGACATCAGCAACTGATCCATTTCTTTATGGTATTACTGGTGTTACTGCTCGATTTGGTGAATATGATTTTACGTATTACACACCGACTAGTTCGTTATCTGATAGTACAGTTGATGCAACTGTGTCAAAAGGCGGAGACGCAAATGGTAATTTTACGTATATTTTTACATTTGCTGATGGTGCAGTTCCTGCGGTAAATGTTCCTGCTGATGATGATAAATTATATTTGTCGGCATTTAATTATAAAACTGATGCTGAAGCCGCCGATAGTACTGTATTAGATAGATGGATTGAAACAGGAGAATCAGGATTATTTAATATATGGACAGCAGATGCAGGTGCAGGTGATTGGGCAACATTTAATCTTCAAGATGATAGTTTTGCAATTGAACAAATTTGTAAAGGTTATTTAACAGGAGACGAAGCTCTTATTAAATTAGGCTCCGATCATAATTTGTTAGAAGGTGACTATGTTATGATAACAGGTGCAGAAAATAACCCTGCATTAAATGGAATCCACAAAATAACAGGATTTCCAGATGGATCCGATTGTTCAACATGCGGTTTACGAGGAAATAAACAATTTTATATAGATGAATTTGTTGGTAATAACGAGGTATATGGAAAAGTATTTGCATTTAGAAAAAACCGATTTTCAAATTATTCAGCAATGTTTGAGTCTATTGCCGACACAAAATATTCGTGGGTAACAAATAATTATGCATATACTGATGCATACTATGACATT
>Ga0302117_10000550_pt1 | contig 16521 bp, 12 predicted proteins | sample AG5_322_MG_FD_203112 | JGI IMG/M metagenome (GOLD analysis project Ga0302117, IMG submission 203112) | Marine microbial communities from Western Arctic Ocean, Canada - AG5_32.2 | ecosystem: Environmental > Aquatic > Marine > Oceanic | place: Canada: Western Arctic Ocean | collected 2017-10-01 | reverse complement strand
GGCCGACCATGCGACTTCGCGATGTCCAGTATACTAACAACGTCGTCTGTGTTTGTCGGGCTGACCATCGCAGATGGCTGTTCCAAGCCGTCCCAGGTAAATAGATCGGTACCCATTTTCGTCAGGACGTCAGAATTGTCACTTACTGCGCTAGGCCCAAGGCTCTGCCTCAGGTCGTCCAGTAAACCTTCTTTGACTCCAGTTGCAGGCTCTAACATCTATAGGTGGCCCATTGGCTTAGGGTGTATGAGGAATTATATGTGATTAGGAACGGCAGACCCAACACAGCGACCCACGATTAAATCAATTGACTGCATTCAGTCAGAGTACAAAGGCATCTGTTCTACTTCTCGATCCCGTTAGAAAACTCTGCCGCAATCTTTGCCCACTTTTGGGGCTGAGCCATGAACTCGAGCAGGTTGCCATCTGAGAACTCAACGTATTTAAAATCGGGGCGCATTTTTGACACACGCACATCTATGTAATGCACGCTATCCTCGGTGTCGGTCATAATCATTCCCGGGACATTAATCGCCATGAGATCGGGTTCCATGTCGTAATGAAAAGCTGCGTAATGGCCGATGTCCGGGCCCTGAATGAACGACGTAATCGCCAGCCAGGTTTTTGCGTCGAGGATTTTCTGTTCTTCCGAACTCATAGGAAAATTCATAAAACGGGTGAGGTGTGAACCGTCCAACACCGGCGTGCGGGGGCGTCCCGTGCCCATGCGTGATTGGTAACCCGCCAGTTCCTCGGCGTTGAACAGTGCCGCGCCATGCAGAATGACACCGACAACGCGGTCCGGATTATTGGCCGCGAAGGCAGCAGCAATTTGCGCACCTGTGTGGTGGCCAGCGACGAGCACCTTTTCAAGGTTTAGGTGGTCCAGCACATATAACAAGTTATTCCCATAATCTTGAATGGTCGGCTGCTGCTGTGGCCTGTCTGAACTACCGTATCCCGGTGTGTCGATCGTAATGGCACGCACGCCGAGTTCTGCCAGCGCATTTTGCACTTCTGCAAATTGAATCATCGACATAGGAGACTGGTGTAGCAGAACGATAGGGTGCCCGTAGTCGCGCGGGCCGATGTCACGGTAATGGACCTGGCCCAAAGGAGATGCCGCATACCCCTTGCCACCGCTCAACACACCCCAGCCTTGCCAGTCATCGCTGGAGGTGCCGCGCATGACTTCATCGGCGTGTGCCGGCATGACGGCGGCCATCAACGCTGCAAAACCAATAATGAACATTCGGGTAACCATGAGGGTAACCTCCTAAAGCAGGGGATAATAAAAGTAGTAGAATTCTAGTGTACGTGGAACCATTATGAACAACAAAACAGCAAGTTAGGCCATCCCTTTATTTCTTATCCAGCGCGAGTGCCTTGAGAATATCAACGTCGTCAGCATCAGGCGACAATGGAACCGATTCAAGATAGGCGACTATATCTATAATCTCTTCATCGGAAAGTACTTCCACTGGATAGACAGGCATGCGACCGGGACTAAACCGAATAAAGTTAGCGATCGCCTCTGGCGGTAAAGTTTCGGGCGTGAGTGCTGTCCCGGCCTCGCTGCCTTTTCCATCAGTGCCGTGACATTCGTAACAGCCAACACGCATAAAGGTCTTCAGTCCGCGCTCAACGGCGGTTACATCCTCTTGAGCAAACACGCCAGCCGCACTAAACAAGCTCCATAGGAGCAAGACGCCGGGGAAGTATTTTATATTCATGGTTAGTTTTCCTAACGCATCTGCGTGACGACATCGACCAACGCCGGATAGCCGGATTTCACGACTTTAACTGCTTCAATAAGTGCGGGGCGCAGGTCATCTGGGTTTTCGATAGGACCAGCAGACCAAACGCCCATCCCTTCCGCCAATTTCGCGTAATCGATATTAGGATCTTGAATGAGTGTGCCGATCGAGGCCCTCTCAACACCGCGCTTCCGACGATTCGCAGTTCCCTGCACCAGCATGCTCTCTTGAGCGTAGGCACGGTTATTATGCATGACCGTGAGTAACGGAATGCGATGGTGGGCCGCTGTCCAAAGCGCTCCGTTCGCATACATGAAATCACCGTCACATTGAATATTCACCGAGAAACGACCAAGCGCCTTATTGGCCAATGCCGCACCAACAGCCGCAGGTAATCCGTACCCAACGCCCCCGCCGGCTCCAATACCAAGGTAGCGGTAGTGTTCGTCGAAGTTCCAAAGCCGGTGGGGCCAAGAACTGATAAAGCGCTCCGATGCACCAACCGAGACCAACGCCCAGTCCTCATCTTTGATTTGCTCGTAGATTTCCATAGACAAGCGTGCCGTGCTGACAGGGCTAGAGTTCCAGCCTCTGGCCGCCAGTTGACGAGACTCTTCAAACGAGTCCGCATGCATCTTACGGAAGGTCTTTTCTTTTTGGGCAAGCACCCGCCTACGGCTGCGGCTCATGGCCTCCTTAACCTCTTCAATTAAGGCCGGAAGCGTTGCTTCCGCATCGCCTGAAATAGAAATATCGACCGGCGCGTAACGCTGAAAGTCCTGGTAGTTAGACTTCATGTAAAGGTCGTTGACGCTAATGGTAACCAACTTGGTGCCCTCTTTGACCCGCGGCTCACTGGTCATCTCTGCACGGTTGACAGAATTGACCTGCCCCCAGAAATCGGTCACCTCCATTCCAAGAACAAGATCAGCGCGGGAGATAAGACGTCCACTTTGGCGAGTTTGGTTGAGGTAGTGACTGGTTGGCATGTTTTGACGACTGGCGATATCAATCACTGGCACGTTCAAGAGTTCGGCAAGCTCGACCAACAAACGCATACCCTCAGGGGTCCGCGCAAGACGGTCAACAATGATAACTGGTTCTTCCGCATCAACGAGAAGCTTTGCCGTTTTCCTTACCGCCCCGCGCTCTCCCTGTGGCGGTTCCGACGGGGTGTAACGGGGAATCTTGAGGCTCTCTGGGTCCTCCACCGCCGTTTCTTGGAGCGTGCTATCGACAGCGAGCACAATCGGTTCCATCGGTGGTGTCGTCGCAATCTTCCAACCGCGCACCATGGACTCAGCAAAGGCCTGCAGTGAGGCCGGCTGATCATCCCATTTCGTGAAGTCCCTCACCATAGCAGCTGGATCTTGAGCAGAATGGCGCCACGTGGTTCCACCCATGCGGTCAGAGGCATCAACGGTGTTCCCGAGTATGGTGATCAACGGCACACGGTCACACCAGGCATTGTACAGGTTCATTGCGGCGTGTTGGAGACCAACCGTCCCATGGCACATTATAGCGGCCGGCTTAAGCGCGGCTTTGTAATAGCCGTTCGCCATCGCTGCAGCGGACTCTTCGTGCATGCAGGTGATGAATTCCGGTTTTCTATTCCCACCATAGACGGTGATCGACTCGTGCAATCCGAGAAAACTGGAGCCGGGATTTGAGAAAACGTAATCGAGATCAAGTGACTTCATGACATCGATCATAAAATCGGACCCGAAGTATTTGGCAGACTCTGTCTCAGTAGCTGCCGGCCCCTGATCCGATTGCACCTCAGAAACCTGCTCAGGCGTTGACGCCTCCATACTCATTTGCTCTACGCTCGGCGGCGCAAGGCCTTGCGACACACCAGTCTCTGTGACTGTTCTATTTTGGGCTGCAGCCCCTTTTTCGCTCGGTAAAGTCGTTGCCGCGCCTGCAACAACTGCAGTTTTTATGAAATTCCTGCGGCCGACATTGGTTTTGTTTTTCTGTGGCGATGACGTCATGAAACCTCCCCCTGTCACCCGCCGAAAACGATGGGCTCAGTTGTGAACCAGCTGTCTATCGTGAAACCATCGTGCCATACGGAAGCGTGCTCTGGTGTAGCCATTTTTGACGCTCTCGCTGGTCGGACAAACGGCGGGGCTCAGCCCGCCACCGCCCAGCCTCCAGGCAATATCAGAAAGCGGCAGCTTAATTCTGGAGAGCCCGGCCCATTTCTAAGACCCCTCTCGGTAACCTGTAGGCCCTCTACACAAGTAGCGTGCGAGAATATTCGCCCATATTCTTTAAGCTTTTTAGGCCCGGATCCATCGACACCTGACATGCCATCAAGTGCGGTGAAACACGGCCCTAGGCGGAGCCTCTTAAGCTGCGGTAGGGAGAAGATATCGCCGGAACAACCCGGCTAATCGATCTTATTTTCTCGGGCCTATGCTGTGAACGAATTATACTGCCCACACCATAAGAGAAGGACGAATCTCTTACCAGAAGTGGGTGCCCACATTCACTGAATTCGAGGCCGCCGTATTTTTGAACATTTATGCTGCATCACAGCCAAGAAAATAGTTTCTGGCGAGAGGCAGCTTAGCCTTTAGTCTCCGGCTTGAGTTCTTCGAAAGCGATTCCAGAAGGCCCCATGCGGTAGTCACTGATGCCGCGGCGTGTAGCATTCACATAAGCCGAATTGGTGATCCAGATGGCTGGCGCTAGAGTATGGAACTCGGCCATGATCGCCTGCATTTTGGCTTCTCGCGTGACAGGGTCAGCCATCACCTGCACAGCTCTGATGTCTGCCGTGACGTCTTCATCGCAGAAAAATGGGTTCACCCGAAAGCAAGAGAAGTACTCGAAAGGCCGAATTGCATCTTGAAAGGTTGCGGAGTTCCAAAACAAGCCGAATGCATCCACGTCGCCCCATTGATTTGGAACGTATTTTCGTAAGTAATCTGAAAACGGTATTCTACGAACGGAGGTCCGCACACCGACCTTGTTCAGATCCTGCGCAACTTTCTGGAAGATAACGGGATCAAGTGGCGTCAACGTTGCAACAAACTCAATGTCCATGTCGAAGCCCTCCGCATAACCAGCATCCGCCAATAACCCGCGAGCCCGTTCGGGATCGTAGGGATAAGGCTTGAGGTCCGGGTTGTATCCTGAAATTCCCGATACCGCTCCTTGGCTCGCAACATCAACCCACCCTCCCAAGATCACGTCTGCGATGGCCTGCTTATCAACAGCGTAGTTGAGCGCTTGCCGGACTCGCTGGTCTTTCAAGGGGTGGTTGCCATCGCGCACATTCGGTAGCGCAATTGATTTTATCTGTGTGGTGGCGGTGACATAGGGGATATATCCATTGGCCTCCACGACCCCCACATCATCTTCACTGAGCCCTGTTGCAACATCCACTTGGCCGCTATAGAGGGCCTGAAGACGCGACGTCTTGTTGCCAACAACGCGGTACTCAAGCTCCGCATACCCAACCGGAGGGCGCCAACTCTCGGTAAACGCTGCAAGCCGCACCGCTGTATTCCCTGGGCCCCAGTCAACGAGACGATACGGTCCGCTTCCGACGGGCGCGATTGTGAATTTATCGACACCCCGTTCTTTCCAGGAGTCTAGATCGATAATCATCACTAGCGAGAGACGCTTTGGTAGGATCGCATCGGGTGCGCGCAAATTAAATTGAACAGTTAGGGGGTCTGCGGCCACGACATCAGCAATATTGGTCAGTTCCCTGGCGACCAGAAATGAGGCTGCATCCTCACTCAACAGAAAGGAGAAGACCTTCGCTATAGACTCAGCTGTAACGGCCCTTCCGTTATGAAACGTCATATTGTCACGAAGTGTAAAGCGCCAGGTAAGTGCAGTTGGGTTATCCCATGACACTGCTAAGCCGGGGAGTGGCCCTCCACGCCAATCGAGGCGGGTTAGTCCGTCAAACATAGCCAACCAGAGTTCTGTCGCTGGCAAGGCCGTCGCCGTGTATGGGTTCCCAAGGCTGGGCGGGACACCCCCTGCTGCTACACGCAACGTTTCTGCATGGCTTGAGGTGAACACCAGCCCCACACTAAACAGCATTGCGCCTATAAAGCGGAAGCATTCGCATGCGAACGAGTTCAAGTGCCTGCCGCCCTCTGTGAACATGGAACTAGCCAAATTTGGAATACATTAAATAGCGCCAGCGGAATGAACATGAAAAAGGGCGGCCGGTCTCTCGCGCTGGGCAAAGAAGTGTTCGTCTTGTTAAAATCTAAAAGCGCCAGGACCACCCACATAAATAGCGGTGGGTTTACAATTCTTCGAACCATCTAGTTTCCTGTCACACCCATTCTTCAGGGAAGATATTGAAAGTATATTGGAAAGCGGCCCTGCAACAGGTATTCTTCGCTAAGTCCCCAATAGAATAAAGGAACATGGCCAAGCAGTGCTGAATTCGTTAGAAATCTATCATGTCTGAGCCACAATCTGTCGATACACTTCTTAAAAATGCCTATGTCGTGACGGTCGATCAAGGCCGGCGGGTGTTCACAGACGGCTATGTGGCTTTTCAAGGGGGGCGGATTATTTCTGTTGGCCCCATGGCAGATATTTCGGACCGCAACCTAAAGGCCGACGAAACGATAGATTGTAGCGGCAAAGCCGTCTTTCCTGGATTCACCAACGCCCACAATCATCTAATCCAAGTTTTTTTTCGCGGCTATAACGATGATCGCTGGCCGATCCTAGATTTTCCTGCCGCAATCTCCAAACTCTTAAAACAACAGGCGCTGGTTACCGACCGCTTGAATGAAGAGCGCAGTTACATCCTCGCGCGCCTTCATGCGCTCGACCTAATTCGCTCAGGGTACATCGGCACTCACGATGAGCACTTCACCAATTCCCAGCGGTTCTCAGTGGACGGCAGTTGGCGTGCCCTTGACGAGTCAGGATTACGCGGTTTTTTGTGCCGTTGCATCGTCAACAGCGACAAAGTCCCGGAAGCTGACCGTGAGTCCGTCGATGACGGATTAAGAGAGGTTGAGCGATTAAAAGCAAAATTTGATACCTCTAGGCTTGAAGTCGCGACTGGTTTTTTGAATTATCAGTATCTGGCCGACCCCGAAGACATGAGCCGCATCGCAGATGCAAGCGCGGCTATGGGCGTTCGCCTTGACGTCGATATGACTGACAACACGCGTGGTAAAGCGCTCGAAGCACGCGGATACAAAGGCGGCCAGGTCGAGTATTATCGTGACTTCGGCGTTCTTGAACGGCCCATGTACGCGGGAAAGGCCGTTAACCTCTTACCCCATGAGTTCGACATCCTAGCCGAACACGATGGCCGTGTCGGCCTCGTTCCAATCCTGCGGCAGTTTGACGCCGTTGGCCTTCCGGTTCATCATTTTCTATCTCGTGGAGTACTCCCGGGGATCGGCACAGATGGGCCGATGGTGTCTGATAGCCAGAATATTTTTGAAATGATGCGTCACGTCCTTTTCGCTCAGAATCTTGCGATCAAACAGGAGCAGAGGGAGGGCCTACCCGCACCCAACGCCAGCCACTGGGCAGTGAGCGAAACACTGATAGAGATGGCAACCCTCGGCAGTGCACGCACGCTGTTTATGGATGACACCACCGGCAGTCTCGAAGTTGGTAAGGCGGCAGATTGCGTCATTGCTGACCTCAATCGCGCAAACTTACGCCCGACACAACAAGATCGCCGAACGCTCGGGGTGCTAGTGTGGGCCGGGGCAGCGGATGCTGTCGATACAATTTTTGTCGAAGGCCGTAAACTTTTGGATGGGGGCAAGTCCACGATTTGGGACGAAGATGAAGTGATTCGTGATGCCGAGCGGGTGCTTATAGAGATCGCGGCCGAGACAGACCTACCTTCACTGATGCCCGGTCGTGCGCCAGGTCGCCAGTACAGAGGTTGGACCTACATCTGAGTGGACCGCATTGACACGAAGTGAATCAAGTCACCTAGCGCAGGGCTTAAAAAATATAGCGCTCTTTGTTTCAGATCACTTCTTCAATTTTATCTTGTTGAGTTGGATTAATACTACTCCTAAGCATGCCCCGCTCTGCGCACACCTAAGTCTGTTCGACGGTTGTCTATCCTAGGGTTGCTATCGCTTGAGCACTTCAAAAACTGCCGCAGTGTCCTGTTCGCCGAGCCCTAATTGATTAGCTGATTCATAAACCGGCCTCGTTGCGTCAAACAATGGCGTCAATGCTCCCATTTGTTCAGCAAAGTCGTGTATGAGCTTCATGTCTTTCTGCCATACGTCGAGCTTCATACTCGGTGGGGAGTAATTTTCCTCAACCATCATCGGCCCTCGGAGTTCGAGTATTCGCGACGCACCTGCACCGGAAGAAATCACATCAAATACTTGCTGCGGGTCTAGCCCCGCCTTAGTGGCGAGCGCCAATGCCTCAGCCGAGGCTACATTGTGTACGGCAACCAAGAGGTTGGCGATAAACTTCATACGTGTGCCGTTGCCAAACTTGCCCAGAAAAAAGCTCTCACGGGCAACCGCGTCAAACACAGGCTGACAGGACTTGAATGGTTCCTCTTCCCCACTTGCATAGAGGACAATATCTTTGGTTTGCGCCTGCGCCCCAGTGCCGCTCACAGGGCAGTCCAGCATGTCAAAGCCGCAGTCAATAAGCCGGTCACGCGCCTCAAGTTTGGCTGCAATGGAGAGCGTGCTGAGTTCCACCAGAACCGCTTTCGCTTTCTGATCAGACGGATGGTTGGTCAAAGCATTAATTGTCGACACCAGCGCAGATTCAGACGGCAGGCTGGTCAGAATACAAGCGACGTCTTGAACAGCTTCCAACACAGTAGACGCAACTTGAACGCCGCTGTCCCTTGCCCTTTGCGCAGCCACATGGTCAGGATCAAAGCCGCGCACATCAAACCCATCAGCAACCAAGTGTCGCGCTAAAGCAGACCCCATTATGCCAAGGCCCAATACGGCAACTGATGTCACGGTATCCGACGGCTGTGTCATCGGTTTCTCGGTTCGGCCACGCCGCTAGGACCCCAATAACCCGCGTAAACGTGCGACTGCAGCGGTTGGTGTGGTGATAACGGGAACATCAACCTGACCCGAAACCTTTGTTGCTGCGCGGGCCATAGAAAACTGACCAAGAACAATGCAGTCGACATCAACCATTTTCACGACTGCTTCCGCTATCAGGGCATCATGCGCCTCACCATCACCTGCCTGCAATGCGGCCAGCGCACCGTCGGCCACAACAGGCGTAAGGTTTAACACTTTGCCTTGGGCATCGGCAGCCAACTGAAATTCCACAGTCAAAGCGGATTCAGATGGCGGGAATGTGACAACCAACCCAACATTATTACCAATAGACAAAGCTTCATCAAACGCCGCTTCATTAGGAGTTAAAACTGGAATATCCAGATCTCCCTTCACCGCCTCTATCGCCGGCCCAAACGCGGAGCATGTAAAAAGTATGGCCTTGGTCATCTCGTTGCCAACGCCTGTCTGTCTGGCGTAGCGTCCCAGAGTTAGAAAGCGTTCAACAACGGGTAGTGTCAATCTGCCTTCTTTAGCCAAGTCGGCAGATAAGGAATCATCCAGAACGTTGAAGGTTTGAGCATCCGGCCAATCCGCCGCAAAGGCGCCCCAAATCGGCACCATGGAATCCCTCAAGGCATGTATCAACGCTATACGCGGTTTATCAGACATCTCGGTGTTGACCCTACCTTAAGCTGTCATTTTGGAATAATAGGCAAAAGAACAAACCCGTCTTTGCTGCCGCCTACGTGCACAGCCGTCTCGCCACCAAAAATTACTGGCGGGCGGTCAATAGAATCATCATGCAAGAAGGGACCACACCCTTTCAGTTCGTTTTTAAAGTTAGAGAGCCGCTCACCAGAAGTATTGGCATGTTCATAATCTTTGCCGCGTATGGTCAAACCAATGCGATACCCTGCGGGAACGACCAAGCTTGTCGGCCAAATTTCAATATCGACATCCACCGGCTGACCTGGCTCCAACGGCCAGACCTCATCGTGAGTATGGTACGGCCGGTAGGGCTCACTAAGTTCCTGATCGAGTTTGCGGTGAGAGGCGCGCAGCCAACCTTGCCCAATAGGTGTGTGAGGGTCAATTGCACCTTGAAAGGTAACTTCCTCGCCATCCCGGTTGAATACCCGAAGCACGAGAAATAGATCCGCGTCCGTCGTCGAGGATGAAATATTCAACTTCGCCGCCGATGGCCCTGTAATTTCTGTCTCTACCTCAAGCGGTTCAGAGTAAAAAGTTATTCCCTGTCCAGTGGCATTAAACGCGATTGTTTTTTCGGACTGCGAAGCCTCTTGTGAAAGACACATGTTCTCTGGATCTAGGTGAAATTTAGTCCAGTGTGTCCGAGGGATCGGCCAGTCTTCTTCAAGCCGTTTTTCAAACTTATCTAAATGACGAACAAGCAGTTGTACCTTCGGCTGCTGCCCCCAGCCATTATCTTCACCTTTTAGGAAATGGCCAAAGAAGCGTTTCTGCACCTCGATACCATAGGCTGTATAAAACTCAGTCCAATGCTCTAAACCGTGTGCCTCTAGCCACTTATTTTTAGATGCTGCGCGGACGTATCCTTCAAAGTTTCCACGCAGGTGCAAGCCCTGCCCACCCCAATTTGCAGCGGTCAGCAGAGGCGTTATGATCTTATCCCAATCAGCTGAACGCTCGCGGTAATAGGAGCCATCGAGCGGCTGAGAACGTATTTCATCGCCAAAGTCGCAGCGGTTTTTTGCCATTTCTTCTTCGGGTAGGGTCTCGTCCCCGCAGACTAGTTCGCCGGTCACTAAACTCTTGGGTCCCCGCGTGCCAAGGCCGTATTGAACCGTCTTAACCTGCATGTCCGACCAATTAGCCCAAAAGGTTGAGAGGATGCCGCCGTGATGGGTCATGTCGCGGTACCAATCCGCGGCACCTTCCCAGATGCACATAGCGGCCAGATGTTTCGGCTGGCGGGAGGCAACCTGCCACTGGTTGATGCCGAAATACGACACCCCATTCAGGCCAACTTTGCCGTTACTCCAGGATTGAATTCCAGCCCACTCGATGCATTGCACGAAATCATCTGTTTCACGTGGCGCAAAGTGTTGGATGTATCCTGGGGACCGGCCACAGCCGCGGGAATCAACACGAACACAAACGTACCCATCTGGTACCCACTTTTCTGGGTCGACGACTTCCCAATTCTGATACTTATTGGTCGATCCGGCAGTAACGTCCGGATGCTGCTCCGCCATACGGTCCCAAGCGCTCGGATAGCCCTCTTGAAACGAGAGGCCTTTTGCATACGGACCGTAGGTCAAAAGAACCGGATACTGGCCATCTTCAATGGGCCGAAAGACATCGGCCCGGAGTACAAGGCCATCATCCATAGTTATGGTGACGTCCCAATCGACGAGCATTTTGTCACGGTTTTCAGTTTTGTATCCACTCATCAGGTCAACTCAATTTTCTGGTTTTTGTCGGGTCATTTTGTCGCTTAAGAAACGCACAATAGAGACCGCGTCTTCCTGCCCGAGCCCGCTAGCGGATGCCGCCGAGTAAGACATCAGTGCAGCTGATGTGGCCGGCAGCGGCACGCCAAGTCCACTCCCAGTTTCAAGCATAGCGAGGATGTCCTTTTGCATGCTGTCTACATCGAATGCCACCGCACCAGGTTCGCCTAGAATGGCCGGCGTCTTGAGACCGAGCACGGCCAGGGCCGCTGAACTATCAGTAATGATCTCAAGTATCTGTTTGCGGTCCAGACCGCCCGCTTCACCAAGAGCCACGGCTTCCGCTAAGGCCTGCCAATAGACACCAAGCGGCAAGTTGACGACTAGTTTCATCAATGCGCCCTGCCCAACAGCCCCAACATGAATGGTGCGACGGCACAGTATGTCGAGATACGGCTGAGCGCGCGCAACAGCACCTTCGTTGCCCCCCATCAGAGCAAACAACTTACCAGCCGCAGCAGGCGCTACGGTGCCCGATACAGGGGCTTCAACAAATTCCGCTCCAGCAACTGCCGCCTGCTCAGCGATATGTTTGGATGTGCTCGGCCGAACAGTGCTCATATCGATCAACAATCGCCCTGTCACGCCACCGCTGAGCAACCCGCTTTCACTCAAGTACACTTCTGACACCGAAGCATCATCGCCAAGAATGGTAATAATGACATCGCAGGACTGAACAACATCAGCTGGAGACGAGGCCACACGAGCACCACGCGCGGCAAGCTCCGCACATTTCTCAAGTGTGCGGTTCCACACTGATAGATCATGGCCAGCGTCTAGGATTCTGGGCGCCATGACGGACCCCATCTTACCCAGACCTATAAATCCGACGGAGCTCAACCCACTGGGCCTTTCAGTTCTAGGTGCAGCATTAATCTGGTGCGTACGCTATCAGATCAAGCAATGTGTTCGCGCCAGGCACGACGAACGGTCCACCGAGACGAATCGTGGTCGACGCTGGTTTATCATCAGGGAAGTAAGACGCCCATTCCTCAATGGATTCCGCAAACCACTGGAAGTCATCATGGAAGCAAACACGCCGGCAAATATTATCGACTGTCGTGCCAGCCGCTTCACAAATAGCGCCGATGTTTTTCATCATGTATCGCATTTGCGCCTGTCCCGGAGACCCGTACCAAGGGAATGACGGATGACGGACCATGCCATCAGGCAAGTTTCCGTTTGAGTCAAAAGCCATCTGAGTGCTGAAAAACAGCAGGTCACCAGCTTTAACCGCTTGAGGCTCATGACCAAGCGGGGTCGGCGCATCGTCTGTATGAATTGCTTTGGCCTTGGTCTTGGCATTGTTGGTCAGGAGTGTGAGTGCAATTTCCACGCGGCTACCGCGTTCGCCCATACCCATGTATGGAGTGACAACCCGTGCCGGCGGGTTCTTGGGGAAACGGCGCTTCCATACCCGGTCCATCGCAGCGAAGTCTTCAGGATGCCCGATGTAGACATCCGCCTTCACGGCTTTGCCGAGGGACGAGCCTGCAGCTTTCGCCATAGCTTCAAGCTTATCGAGAATGTGCTCAGTCTGCTGCTCAACCGGATCGTCGTGCCACTGCATAGCGTCACCACCTTCCTCGACAAGGTCTGAAGCGCTTACAGACTCAAGAAAGACCCAGTCGCCGCGCCGCAACCCAGCGGCGTGTCCGCCTGCTGCCGGGGACACTCCCTTGGGCGCCTTGATGATCTGCGGCTTGTTGCCGTCATCCAGACAAATCATGTCAACTTCCAGCATGGTGCCGAAGCACAACAACTCACGCACACCTAGATAGGAGGATGGCGGGGCCGGCGACTTCACTATCTCATCGCGCACGTTAAGGTACGGTTTCAGGCTAATGGCCGGCCAATTGTCGCCCCAAGAAAACGCCTCTTCAGTTGGGTCGTCCGAAACCAACCATTGCCACATGCGCACCATGTTTTTGTTAATGTCACAGCCGCTAGCTTTTATCGTATTCGCCAAGTTTGTCAGCACAAACTTGGTTTGAAGAGATAGCTCATTCCCGATGTAAGAATTAGCGCTAAGGACCTCAGGGGCTAGGCCGGTCTGAAAATCGCTAGCAATCTGACCTGCGATAAATACCCAGTCACCCGCGCGAATGGCCGGACTATAGGGCATCAAAGGCTTCGGCACGCCCGCTGCAAGCCCCGGCCAAATCGCCTCAATGCCCGGCTTTTTCTTGGATGCAGTTTTGGCACGCTTTGATGGCGTTTTCTTAACCGCCTTTTTTGCCGCCTTCTTTACCGTACTCTTAACTGCCCGCTTCGCTGCCATGGTGCCATCCCTGATTGCTTTTCCAGCGCGGCCATCACATGCCGCACCCCTCTATGAACATTACTCTTCCCAGATCAGAAACAAACGTGATCATATGAGGTGATCATCGTAATCATATCTCGGAAGCCCTCTCTTTTAAGGGTCTTTACTCATTCTATCTTCATCTATAAGTCCAAAGATGTATAGACATTCGCCAGGAGATCAAAATGAAGCTCGGATTCTTCACGATGCCCATTCACCCGCTGGGTAAGGATTGGCGTCAATGCCTCCGTGAGGACCGCGAAGCCTTCATCCTGGCCGATGAGCTAGGGTTCACAGAAGGTTATGTGGGTGAGCACGCGACCGACCAAGCTGAAAACATCACTTCTTCTGCACTGTTTATCGCAAGCTTGGCGGATGCCACAAAAAACATTCGGTTGGGTACCGGCACTGTTAATATGCCCAACACACATCCCGCTGCCGTGGCCTCTCAAATCGCCATGCTCGATCACCTTCTCGATGGACGGTTGAACTTCGGCATTAGCCCTGGCGGCCTACTATCCGACGCAGAAGCGTTCGGAACGTTAGATAATGATCGCACGGCAATGTTTGTCGAGGCCATAAATATGGTGCTCGACATCTGGAAATTAGGTCCTCCATATAACTTAAAGGGCAAGTATTGGACAGTATCTACAGAGCGCACGATGATACAGGAGATTGGCCAAGGCATTTTGCCAACGCCGCTACAAAAGCCTCACCCGCCAATCATCGTCACCGCCGTGGCGCCGTTTTCCAAAGGGCTAGTCTCTGCCGCAGCACGAGGATGGGAACCAATTTCTGCGAACTTCCTCCTACCCCAGTGGGTCGCGAGTCATTGGCCCAAGTATGTGGAGGGATGTGAGCAAGATGGAAGAGAGGCGGACCCAGCCAAGTGGCGCGTCGCGAAAAGCGTGTTTGTGGCGGACGACCTTGAGACTGCCAAGGCATACGCACTGGGTCCACAAAGCCCATATCGCTATTACTACAACCAGATTGTTACCAAGATGAAAACGAGCGGTCGGGCGAACCTATTCAAGTCTGACCAGGCCATGGGTGATGACGCGGTCACCGTTGATAGCGTCCTGGACGATTTAGTGATTTGGGGCACGCCTGAAAAAGTGACTGACGATCTCCTCGCCTTTCGGGAAACAACCGGTGACTTTGGCACCCTGCTTTACGCGGGGAAGGACTGGGCAGACAGAGACCTGGGCCGCAATTCAATGGTGCTCTTGGCTGAGAAAGTACTGCCAGCTTTAAACTCCGCAGTCGGTTCAAGCGATTAAGAAGGCTTCATCTTCTCCATGCAGACCACATCAATAAATGGCATAGACATCGCGCATTGCGTCGACGGAAGCCCTGATCTTCCGTGGCTCGTTCTGTCAAATTCACTGGCGACAGACCACCGCATGTGGGAGCCACAGATGGAAAGTTTAACTCAAACACACCGCGTCTTAAGGTATGATTCACGTGGGCATGGGCAGTCTCAGGCACCAGAAGGTGCCTATTCTTTCGCCATGCTGGTAGACGATCTGGTTCGGTTGCTGGACGCGCTTAAAATCGAAACCGCTGACGTTCTAGGGCTTTCTTTGGGCGGAATGACTGCCCTCGGCTTAGCCCTTGACCATCCCCAGCGGGTGAATCGCCTGATCTGTTGTGATGCAAGGGCTGACGCACCCGCTGCCTATGCCGACGGTTGGCACCAACGTATTGCAGCAGTCCGCAAAGATAACATGTCTGGTGTCGCAGAAGGCACCCTTCAGCGCTGGTTTACTAGTGCGTTTCATTTAGACCCTAAAAATGCCTCAACCCTAAATTTGTCGAGAGATATGATTCTGACAACCAGTGTAGATGGATTTTGTGGGTGCGCATCTGCTCTTACTGAATTGAATTACGCCTCAAGGCTCGATGAAATCAGGGCGCCAACATTGTGCGTGGTCGGAGACCAAGACAGCGCCGCTACACCTAATGTTATGGCCGCAATGACTGATGCCATACCAAATGCTCGATTAAAGACGATTAAGGATGCCGCCCACTTAGCTAATATGAACAATCCGAATGCGTTCAACCGTGTGATTAAAGAATGGTGGCCAGTAAGTTGAGCTTGGTATGACACGAAAAATTATACACGATAGTTCACAAACCAATATTCTTTCCTCTGTAGTTTATATCTAAAGTACGTGTGCCCTGCCTACAACGCTCATAGGTTTCAAGTGGCGGTTATAAAACCGGAAACAGCTCGAACCCAATCAACGGGGTGCTCATCAACGATATCCCAACTGCCTCCAATTATCTCGGCAAACTGGAAATCAGGCCTCATCTTTCGGGCCTGTAGCGCATTCTCATAAATACTATCCCCTGTATTCGTTAGAATGAGAGTGGGGTGTTTAATGAGCGGTAGTGTGGAAGCATGGTCGTATTGAAATGCAGCATGGTGACCGTACCAAAAAGGACCGTAGCCAATAAGCGACTCTGCAATGTAGCGGCCAGAGAGGTCCCAATTTGTATTTTCGTTGGCCGCGGACATTCGAGTTTGATAGAGGCTTAATAGTCGCTTTCCATCAAGGCCCGGAGAAAATCCCTTTTCACCTGTCTCGACATAATCCAACCCCTCTTCTTTCTCTTTAGCCGATAACGGCAGTGGACCATTGAGAATTAGGGCAAGAACACGCGACTCAAATTGCAGGGCCACTTCAGTTGCAACCATCGCACCGGTGTGGTGACCCAATACATACGCGGACTCGATTCCTAAGTGATCCAGAACGCTTGGTATGACCTTCGCGTAGTCTTCAACACGAGGGGTGAATTCGGTTGGGTCTGAACCGCCGAACCCAGGCATATCGACACCGATGGCCCTAATTCCTCTAACACTTAATAGTCCGTACACACTATCGAATTGACGCAATGACATTGGTGCTTGATGGCAAAGAACGAGCGGCGTTCCCTCTTCTGTA
>Ga0302117_10000549_pt1 | contig 16523 bp, 17 predicted proteins | sample AG5_322_MG_FD_203112 | JGI IMG/M metagenome (GOLD analysis project Ga0302117, IMG submission 203112) | Marine microbial communities from Western Arctic Ocean, Canada - AG5_32.2 | ecosystem: Environmental > Aquatic > Marine > Oceanic | place: Canada: Western Arctic Ocean | collected 2017-10-01 | reverse complement strand
TGTAAGAGGCTAAATAAAAAATAAAATGAAACTATTAAAAAGTTCACTGGCAGGATTATTTTTCCTGGGAGTTGTTACAACCAATGCTGCAGACATCGTTGATACTGCTATAAAAGCAGGTAAGTTTAATACGCTTGTCGCAGCAGTTAAAGCCGCAGGGTTAGTCAAGACCCTGAAAGGGGATGGGCCGTTTACAGTCTTTGCCCCGACAGATGATGCGTTCGCTAAGTTGCCAAAAGGCACCTTGGAATCGTTGCTTAAACCGGAAAACAAGGAAAAGCTCAAGAGCATCCTAACCTACCATGTCGTTGCAGCAAAAGTGCCTAGCAAGGATGTTAGCACCATGAAGGTAAACATGGTTAATGGACAAAAGGCCAACCTGAAAGTTAAAAACAACAAAGTAACTATTAATGGCGCAAATGTTATTGCTGTAGATATTATGGCAAGCAATGGAGTTATTCACGTTATTGACTCAGTTATTCTCCCTCCAAAGAAGTAAAAGTAATTAAAAGTGGAATAAGAGAATAGAATATAAAGATAGGGGGGAAGAGCAGTGACTCTTCCCCCCTTTTCGTTTCTAATATAAGTGATTTAAATACAATATGATTTCATGTGATGTAGTGATCATTGGAGCTGGGCCTTCGGGTTCGAGCGCAGCAGCTGTACTTGCTGGAAAAGGGCATAAAGTTATCTTAATAGAACGATCTAGATTCCCGCGTTATCACGTCGGCGAGTCGTTACTTCCATTTAACAGCAAAATCTTAAAGCGGTTGGGTTTGTTAGATAAGATGAGGAAGTCCTCGTTCATAAAAAAAAATAGTGTGCAATTCGTAGACCAGAATGGAGTTATGAGTAATCCCTTTTATTTTAACACTCGTTATCCGGATGAATTAGCTCAAACATGGCAGGTTGAAAGGGCTGAATTCGACACCATGCTTATGAAGGCTGCCAAACAAAATGGTGCTTTTATAATGCAGGAAACAGAAGTTGTTTCACTAATAGAGGAAAACGGAGAAATATTGGGTTTAATTGCTTTGAATCAAAAGAATGAAGATATTGAAATCAGAGCTAAGATAACCTTGGACTGTTCTGGAAAAGAAGCATTTTCCGCAAACCGCCTTGCTTGGAGGGTTAAAGACCCTGAATTAAATAAAGTCGCTCTTTGGACTTATTTTGAAGGAGCTGCCAGAGCGAGCGGAGTTGATGAAGGTGCCACCACCGTTGCCTTTATACCAGAGAAAGGTTGGTTTTGGCATATTCCGCTACAAAATAATAAAACTAGTGTGGGAGTAGTTGCTGAAGGGAAATATCTTTTCAGTTCAGGAAAAAAACATTTAGGGGAAATTTTTAACAAACTAATAAAGAAAAACAAATGGGTTGAATCAAATTTGAAAAATGCCCTTCAAATTGGAGAATATTGGGTGACCAATGAATATTCCAGCCATTCAAGATATTGTTCAAAGCAAGGTCTCATGCTTGCCGGAGATGCATATTGTTTTTTGGACCCCGTTTTTTCGTCTGGATTAATGCTTGCGCTTAAAAGTGGTGTAATGGCTGCAGATGCCATTGATTCAGGGCTAATTGAGAATGATTTATCTCCTGCTCGGTTCATTAGTTATGCAACAACCTTAAGGGAAGGAATAAATAACATGCGAATTTTGGTTTGTGCTTTTTATAGCGAAGGTTTCACATTTAAAGCTTTAATTGAGCGTTTTCCTAACTTGGCTGGTGATGTAACAGATTGCCTCTCAGGAGATCTCAATAAGGACTACAGATCTCTTCATGAAGCAATCGCGACCATGGTTCCGATACCAAAAAAAATGGAATTAGGAATGCCTTTCAATGATTTGTAGAATAAATAATGACAACTTAGAATTTAACTGGTCGAGTTTACTTTAACTGTGCCGCTAAAAGAGTTATTCAGAGACCTAGAAGGGATACTGAAAATTCTAGCTTCTTTTCCATTGTTATTTTTAATTAATATCTATTCCAACAAAAGCACGGCTGCGATTGTTGTGAGTAGGAGGTGTTTCACTTCAATTCTGAACCCATCTGGCCGCCGTGTTTACAGAGGAGGTTGGCGGTTTCACCTTCGGACATATCTAACGGTGTTTCGCCATCCTTCGCATTCACATCCGCACCGTTGGTGATGAGTAGTTTAACGATTTACTTGTGACCGTTAGCAGCCGCATAATGCATAGGAGTCTCTCTAATCTTATCCTTCGCATCCATTTCCGCACCGTCGGCGATTAGCAATTTGGCGATTTCCCCGTGACGACTCAAAGTCGCATGAACCAAAGGAGTGTATCCATCTTTATCCTTCGCATTCGGATCCGTGCCAGCGGCCAAGTGTTGTTTGACGGCTTCGATGTGTACGGCTCTGGCAGGATCGTGAATTGAGATGTCTGGTGCTTTGGCTGTATTTGGCTCTGGTTGTGCGGTTACGGCAACAGGCTCGACTGGTTACGTTTCAGCTTAAGAGTCGACTGCTCCGACTCCCCACACCCCACCAGCACCACGGCTGCGATTGTTGGTAGTAGTATTTGTTCATTTCCCTTCAGCTTTCAGTTCTTCACCCGTCTTGCCGCTGTGTGCCGAAGAGGTCGATGGTTTTTAAGATTCTTAGTCTCACATCGAGAGGTTTCGGTGTGTCCAGTTGCCGTCAAAAGTTAGTTGATGTACGGATGCTCCATCTCCCTGGTAAATATAGTGTCTCGTCCCAACTTTGCCCTCAATCCAGCCTATTGGATCACCTATTGCATTTGGGGCATTGGCAAGCTCGGTAGGTTTGGTCATTTCCCATGTTTCACCTCGAAGCACATACTCCCGGATGGTTCCCTGCATGTCTCGGAACGCCAAATAGTGTTTATCATTCGCAGAACCACTAAAAAGATGGAAAGTTCCAGCAGCTTGATCGGTAGTTCCTTCAATTGACAACAAATCCTTAAACCGCTGTCCGATATCCGTAGCGTAAACCAGCGTGTTGCGCTTGCCTTGATAAGTGCGATAACCCGGCACCCGCTTACGCTCGTTCCAATCGAAGACGAACGGAGCCCGTCTTGGCCAGTCGCTGGCAGCTAGAAAGACTGCATTGCGCCTGCCATTTACAGTCAGCCCAAACGGTTGGCCAGTCGCTGGCAGTCTATGCACACCCCTCTTTGTTATCCATTGCCGCCTATCTTTGGTCGCGGCTCTCAGGTCAAGGGTTTGTTCGTAAGATACTCCGTACATGGAGCGATATATCACATGTAATGTGGATCCGTTAAGTGAAGCCACAGCCCCGCCCTCGGCACGAGGCAAAGTGGGCAGGGGATAGTGCCTCCACAGCCCGTCATACCATAACTCATGAACTCGCCCCTTTTCATCCACATAAAAAACGTGTGGCTTGCCGTTTGCAACGACTACCGAAGGGTCTGATGCTGCTTTCGGCAAGCCAAGGGTCAAATTATACGCGTTCCACTTTCCGTCTAGACTAGCGTTCGAGTCACTGGAATACTCATAAAGGTGACCGTTCGTCACACGATAAACTATCCTTCGTTCGTCCTTTGAAAGAGCATACAACGCAGGGCGCCCAGCGGGCGGAGGTGAGACAGGCAAACTTCTTATAGTCCATTTATGTTCATCGGGTGCAGCAATGAGTTCCTGCCACTTGCCTTCTGAAGATCGGCGAACAATGTGCTGATACCCCGCTTGATTTTGAAGGCGAGCAAGTCCCAAGTTGGAATTTGGATTGTTGCGGTAGGCAAAATATTCATCTGTACATTTCTGGAAAAATGCTCCGCCAATGCTGGCAAACTCCTCAACCTCCTTGATTTTACGTCGCCAATTATCGATATTATAGTTGCGCAATCGGTATGTATTCTCTACTTCGGCTGCTATTAAGTCACGCTGCTGACGGATCCGCCGCAGCACGTTTTCCTTAGACAGCGACCCCCTCAAGTGGCGCCGAACTTCACTCTGATAATACTTACAATAGTCACGGTTCCCGAGTAGGGCGGCAAACATCTTTCTTTGAAGAGCGAAACCATACGCACCTCCGCTATCAATAAATGCGTAAGCGTCTGTGTCGGATTTATAAGGTCCGCCGCGTATCCCCCATTCGGCATCCCAGCACATGAAATGCCACTTGCCGTCAGGCCGGCGGCGAGCAGCGTACCAGTTGTTGTGAGGCCAGTCGTAGTTCTGCCCCCAAAGGTTTACAATCATATAAGAAGTAAAGTCCTCGATATCGACGCGCGCTTTCAACATCTCATAGTTTTCCGGACGCGAAAAATCATTTGAAGAGATGAACTCTTCCAACTCATCCCAACCATCGCGCGTGCCGCTAAGCAACGTACGGCCAGTTTTCATAATATCGAACTCCCCCTTTCCGGTGTGCGACGCCATAAACTCCTCATCCATCCGCTCAACGACGTTGTACACCCCGTAATTTACGCCGTTGACGTAAAGGAGGTACCACGTACCGTTTGAGATGAGGCCTCCCATGTCCTTGTGCAGATCACGCATTAATTGATCTCGAATGTAGGCTCCCCCCGGAGGTCGGTCATTGGCATTGGCCCGCAAGACAAGTTTGTCGAAATCCTTCACATCAGCCGTGGGGATGATGTTGTATTTCACCTTGGGCGAACCATAGACATCCCGGAAATAGGTACGGTAAGACTTTTTAGTTTTGAAGTCGCCTCGGCGACCGGCACCACCGTGCAGCCTTAACCCAAAACCTGTCGCAACCTTGCGATTCCCCTTGGTGTTGAACAGCTCCAGATGTGACGCTCGTTCGCTGCCTCGCCCAGTGGCGCTGCTTCGCATGTGCACTTCGTAAAAATCTCCTGGCTCCATCGAGATCGACATCACAGGCAACGTAGGCCGACGCCCGACGATATAGGTTGCCGACTCTATCTCCCCCAAGCGCTCCCTGCCGACGAATGCTGCCGCACGAAAAATCCCTGTTTTATCCAACCGCACCGGACCATCCACTCGGGTGCTTTTTGCAACCGGCTCCGAGCCGTCCTGCGTGTATCGGATGTCCACTTCGGTCGACGCATTCACTGTGATTTGCACCTCGACATCGGCATCGTGAAAACCTGCCTTGGGTGAGAACCTTAGTTTGGACTTTAACGGCGCGGTTTGTTGGGGGCCGTCGTTGGCTGCACCCGGGGTGGGCGTCAGGAAATATCCCCAATCAGCTTCCGCTGTTTGAGCCCTGCCATATGATTGGTCGCTGGCTTGTTGGTCGTAAAGAACGCTATCCATGACTCGCCCCTCCGGACCAATCAGTTGCAATTGACCGCCTTCCTTCAGCAGTCGAAAACTGGCGTGCAAAGTGGTGGGTAGAAATCCCAGCCCCGCTTTCAGACTCATGTCGGAGCTCCCACGACTTGAGTTTAACCCCGCGATGGCGAGCACGTTATCGCCTCTGCGCAAAAGACTCGCATGTGCCGAAAGGTCGAACCGATCCGCCACTCCGGCCTCGCGTCCGTTTGTGGCGAGGCTGTCCAACTGTATTTCACCCTTGGCGGCGTTTACCTCAGCAACGCGGATGCCGTTCAGGTAGGCGACGAATCCATCGTCAAAATCCACCTCCAACACGATCGACTCCGACATCGGGAGTTCGTCGACCCGAAACTTGTGCCGCAGCAAAACCAGTGTCGTTCCTACCGGTAGTTCGGTTGCGTCATCCTCGTCCCCGAATCCAAAGCCCGCTTGTCCAAGCTCAAACGTGCTATCATCGAAATCCAATCTCGTCCAATCGGTGGGCACTTCCCCTTTGTTTGCCGGGGCGAGATACTTCCACTTTGCGTTGGAAGGGATCAATGTTGATTCAAACGGAAGCGTTGCCACCGAGGTTCGCAATGCTTCAGGGGAGAGGGTTACTCGATCCAGCCCGGACATCCAGATGACGTGAAATCCGCCCGGCGCAATGGCGATATTTGGCAACTGCCACCCATCCGCTGGAGCCTCCGACTTGGCCAAGCGATACCCACCCAATCGGAGCATTTTGCTACCGGTGTTGTGAAGCTCAACCCAATCGCTGCTGTTTCCCTCGTCATCCAACAAACCGTGACGGTTCGAGGCCTGCAGTTCGTTGATCCGAAGCGAATCAATCGGTGTAGGTGGTTCGGCTTCGGCCCTCACCAGAAGCACAGCTGAGATTATTGTGAGTAGGAGGTATTTCATTTCTTTCGCTTCTGAGAGAACATCCACTCCATAAACCCATCTGTGAAGTAGGCGAAGTCGTCAATAACGTGACCTTGTGCTTTGTATTCGTGATATCTGACGTCGGCGGCACCTGCTTCCTTTAGAGCCTTGAAGCTGATGCGTGAGCCTTTGACCCCTTTATCGCCATCACCGTTGAAGATCCAAATTGGGATTTGCTTGATGGGATGTGCTTCTTCAGCATTTTGCGGGCCGTGGAAGTAGCCAGATAGAGGAGCAGCGGCTGCAAACTTGTTTGGGAATATCCGGATAAAATTCCACGTGCCCTGGCCTCCTCGAGAAAAACCGGTCAGGTAGAGTCGATTCACGTCTACGTTAGGGGTATTTGGGTTATCATTCAGTTCAGCTACCATGTCATCAAGGGCATTAATGGTCATTGTTCGATATTTGTCGCTCGACCAGTTGTCCTCTTTCTTTTGATTCCGTGGCACGAAAAGAATGTGCGGATGGGCTTTTTGAATCTTTGGCAGCGACCACAGCCCTTTGGGGAAACCTTTGTGCGTATCGATCGTAAGGTCAGTATAGCCGTGAAGAAAAGTCACCACCGGATACTTCACACCGGCCTTGAGATGTTTCGGGATATAGAAGTGATAAGGCAGCCCGTTTTTGTGTTTCCGATCTCTGTAAAGCGAATCAAGGTTCTTTATTGACCCGATCTTGTTTCTAATCGCCTTAAGTTTTTTGGTTTCTTCTATGTGGATAATTCTAGAAACACCTGTCTGAGCAATAGCTAGTTGCACTACAGTGCAACAGAGGATTAGGGCAAAATGAGTTTTATTTCGGGCACAATGTTTCTTGAGGTTCATTTTTCCTGCCTAGGGCTGCCTTGATTTTGGCCCGGGTAGTGGGCCTTAGGTCGGGTCGCTGCAAGGCCGATACTAGTCGGGCGCGGAGCGCTGGGTCAAGGTGCGGGATGGGGCTGTAGTTGTGAGGCCTCTTGATGTGGATTCGGAGGGCGGGCCGTGCGTGGAGTAGAGGATGCGGCGCTTGAGCAGGGCGTAAGGCTCCATATCGGCGTTGCCTGCCTTTTGAACTGGTCGGCAAGCCACTTTGAGGGCGTCAGAGATGCGGATGCGGAGGGAACAGAGGCCCTTGCTGTTGCCCTCAATGGGGACTTCTCGGGGGGCAGGACGCTATGCCCTCCCCAAAGGAACCTTTTTCGCACAATAACAGCCCACAGGTGTCCATTCCCGACTCTTTGTTATCTATTCGCAGAGATTTGGCCGCTTTGCCGCCTGTGCGCCGCGTCACGGCCTTTTTATTTACAAAACCAATGGCTTTTATGCCCACAGAGCCAAAACAACCTAAACAGAATATTTATGCTGACCCATTACCCAACTCTGGGAGCCCTGTCTGCCGCCTTAAGTTTCCACCGTCAACGGCTTTACCAAATCGCCAGGCGCCTAGGCTTCCCGCTAAAGGGCCGGAAGCGCTTCGAGGTAAAGCAGATGGTGGATTTTCTGACGGCCGAGGGGCTTCAAATCAAGCCGTCAGTCGGCACGCCGGCAGCGGGAGACAACCGAAATCTTACCGAGTTGAAGGCCGACCTGCTCAAGGAACAGATTGCCAAGCTGAAATCCCAGAACCAGGTGGAGCAACGGCAGTTCATCGCCAAGGACGAGATTGCCAGCGAACTGACACGCGCCATTCATCAATTCAAGTCGGTGCTGTACGGCGCCCTGGAGAACGAACTGCCGCCAATCCTTGAAGGCATGAAGGCGGCCGACATCCAGGTGCGAATGCGCGGCGGCTTGGCCGAGGCGTTCCGAGGGCTTGAATCTGACAAATGGATAACCAGAAAGTAATATGGGAAAACTAAACCTGTTGGCCGAAGCGGCCGCTGAATACTACGACGCACCTCTGCAACAGCTTAAAAGCCCCAGCCGGTTGGAAACCTACACGCGCCCACGCCATATCTGCCAATGGGTGGCGGGCGATGCAGGGTACAAAAACGGCGCCATCGCGAAATTCTGGAATTTGGACAGGTCGTCAATCAACTACGGCCGGAAGGTTGTTGCCGCCAGAATCGCGGTCGATCTCTAGCGGACAAGATGCCTCCAACCGCATCGGTTGTGTCCACTGTTCACGATGAGCTGATTGTGGAGTGTGCGAGCGATACCGCAGAGGAGATCAAGGCGCTAGTGGAAACGGTGATGCTCGACGCTGTGCAAACCATGTTCCCGGGGGTGCGCTTCGAGGTGGAATCGGGCATATGCGATAGCTGGGCTGAGAAGTGATTGGAGACACGGTACGACCCGTGGCAAGGCTCAAAAGAAAAACCCGCACCAGCGAAAGCCAGTGCGGAATTGGAGTTTGACTATTAGCGGTGGTATGTTATTAGTTGTATATGGTTAAGCTACTTATTTTGTCCATATTGTCTATATTGTTTATTAGTGGATGTTCAACCGTTACCAAGATTAGCAGGTCTGGGTATGAGGAAGCACCACATAAAGTTTTAATAAAAAATGGAAATATTGAACTTAGATCGTATTCAGAACTGCAATTAGTTGAGACAAGCATGAACCCACAAGGGGAAGGTGGGTTTATGCGCTTGTTTACTTATATAGATCGAGGTAATTCAAAATCACAAAAAATTGCGATGACAACTCCTGTATACATTCAAAAAAAGAATAATGCAAAAACAATAGCTTTTGTGCTGCCAGCTACAATGAATAAAGATGAAGTTCCTGCCCCCACGGGTATAGATGTAAAAACTGAAACAAGACCATCTGGTACTTATGCGGTATATCGATACTCAGGAAAAAGGGTCGATGGAGGTTCTAATGATGCTAAAAAATCATTAAAAGAGTGGATAGTAAAGAACGGCTACAGAAGCTTATCTGAGCCAATAAATGCATATTATGATACACCGTGGACACCACCTTTTCTTCGTCGTAACGAACTTATGATTCAGGTTGATACGGATCATCTGTGATGAGAGACAAGGAGTCATTTAACAACAAGCTTGTGCGGGGTGCCACGGGTCGGCTTGCCGATGAGGCCAAGCAGGAGGAATACGAACGGCTGATGAGGCAGAAGAAAACCCCGCCAGCCGAGGCCGACGAGGTTCCAACCCAATTATGAAAAAATGAACGCTGTAGTCAGAGACAGTATGATTGGCTATGTGTTCAAAGTAAAAACCCGCACCAGCGCGAATCCGACGAGGGCGCGAACGCCTTGGTCGAGGTAAAAAACAGCAGAAAAGGTACTTCCGAGAGGCATGAAAGAGGGGGTGGCGTGTCTGTGCCGCTTTTCTAGCGAGACTGATGGTTTACCCGGACTCGAAAAAGAGAGGTAAAAACGGTTCCTCACAATGATCCTCTTTGACTCCAGGCTGCTGACTGATCGGGGCTTTCCCGGCAAATTGCTCTGCAAGGTTGGGGCCTGTATGGACTTTTTGGTTAGAGAAACTAACTTTTGGTTACATGGATAGAACTGAAGATAACGAAGATATAAAACATAAAACACATCCTCAAACTTCAATGAACATAACCAGAAATGTCTCCAGTTGCAGCAGAAACAAACAGGTTTAAATTCGTAAACTACTGGTGTTAAAGGGGGTAATAGGATTGGAGCGGGCGAAGGGAATCGAACCCTCGTGTGAAGCTTGGAAGGCTTCCGTTCTACCATTGAACTACACCCGCAACCGCGCGAAAGCCTACCAACCCGGCTTGCGTTGTCAATGCGCCTTCTTTAGCTTGTGCGCCTGTGAGTTCTTTGCTGCTCAAGGGAGGCCGGCTCATCGACCCCGCCAACGGCCTCGACGAAACCGCCGACCTGTTGATTGCCGACGGGAAAGTGGCCGCCGTCGGCGCTGATGCGCTTGGCCAAGCGCCGGAGGGCACGCCGGAAATTGACGTCACCGGCAAGGTTGTCTGCCCCGGGTTGATTGACATTCACGTTCACTTTCGCGAGCCGGGCCAGACGGCCAAGGAGACGATCGGCACCGGCGCGGCGGCGGCGGCGCGAGGCGGGTTTACCACCGTTGTCTGCATGCCCAACACCAGCCCGGCGATCGACAACCCCGGCACGGTGGCGCTGATTCAGGACAGCGCCGAGCGCTTGGCCAAGGTCAACGTCCTCACCACCGGCGCGATCACCAAGGGCCTCGCCGGGGAGAGACTCGCGCCGATCGGCTCGCTCAAGAACGCCGGCGTGGTCGCCATCACCGACGACGGGCATTGCGTGCAGGACAACGATCTCATGCGGCGCGCGATGGAGTACGCCACGATGTTCAACCTGCCGGTGATGGATCATTGCCAGGACTACTCGCTCGTCGGCGCGGGCGTGATGCACGAGGGCTACTGGAGCAACACGCTTGGCTTGCCCGCTTGGCCAAGCGCGGGCGAGGAGATGATCGTCGCGCGCAACATTTTGCTCGCCGAAAAAACCGGCACGCACGTCCACTGCCAGCACATGACCGCCGCCGGGAGCGTGCGGCTCATTCGCGAGGCCAAGTCGCGCGGTGTGCCGGTCTCCGGCGAGGCCTGTCCGCATCATTTCACGCTGACCGACTCGGCGATCGCCGGTAGCGACAAGTTTTGGCCCGAGGATGGCAAAGGCGTTTTTTTCGTGGGCGACGGCGACAAGCCGGCTTGGCCGGAGTACGACACGAATTTCAAAATGAACCCGCCGCTCCGCTCCGCCGCCGACCGCGAGGCGGTGATCGAGGGTGTTGCCGACGGCACGCTGGAAATCATCTCGAGCGACCACGCGCCGCACTGCGACTACGAAAAGGAGGTCGAGTTCGCCAACGCGCCGTTCGGCATCACCGGCATCGAGAACGAACTGGCGGTGTCGCTCATGCAGCTTTACCACAGCGGCCGAATGCCGCTGAACGACGTGATCGAGCGGTTGACCGTCGCGCCGGCGAGGCTGATCCATCTCGACCGCGGCTCGCTCGGGGTCGGCGCCGTGGCGGACGTGACCGTGTTCGACCCCGACGCCGAGTGGGAGTTTCGCCGCGAGGACACCGCCAGCAAGGCGGTCAACAATCCGTTCTACGGCTGGACGCTCAAGGGCCGCAACGCCATGACGATCGTCGCCGGCGAAATCGCCTGGCAATAAGCCGGATTCCACATTTCCCGAAAACAGGCTGAAAGCCTGAGTCTGCGTAGCCGAGGGCAACGCCCTCGGAATTCGGTGCAACTATTCAATGTGCCCTGTAGGGGCACTTCAACGGTCGTTGTCTTGTCGTAATTGAAGAACCCATACAGGGTTGAACACCTCGGTTGTGACTGTTCCGAGGGCGTTGCCCTCGGCTACGCGGAAGTCGCCTTACAGGCGACAATGCAAGCGCTTGGCCGAGTGGATAGTGTAAGGGTTCGGCGACAAATCGCTTTCCGCGAGGGCGGGGTTTTGTTACAGCATGCGGCGGTTGAGTGTTTCACGGATGGCAAAAACGAATTCAAAACCAAGCGCCCTCTCGGCGATGGCGCGGCGCATGGCGGAGCCGCCGATCTCGTGGCTGATGCGCATCAAACTGGAGCGGCCCAAGCTGATTTCGCTCGCGGCCGGTTTCACCGACAACGCAACGCTGCCGGTGGCGGGAAGCCGTCGGCTGCTTAACGAGTTGCTCGGCGACGCGGCGCTTGGCCAGGCGGCGCTGCAATACGGCTCGACGGCGGGCGATGCCACGCTGCGGAAACTGACGGCCAAGCGCATCCGGCAACTCGACGGCAATCCCCGTGGCCAAGCGGCGAGCTACGAGGCCAAGCGCACGGTCATCACCCACGGCTCGCAGCAGTTTCTGTACATGGCCACCGAGGCGTTGTGCGACCCGGGCGACATCGTATTGGTGGAGGACCCGACGTATTTCGTGTACCTCGGCATCATGCAGAGCCGCGGTGTCGCCGGTCGTGGCGTGCGGATGAACCGCGATGGCATTGACCTCGGGCATCTCGAGCAGGTGCTCGAGTCGCTCAAGCGCGACGGCAGTCTGCCCCGGCTGAAAATACTGTACCTCGTTTCGTATTACCAAAACCCGACCAGCCGCTCGACCAGTCTGCGGGTGAAGGAGGGCGCGCTGGAGTTGCTGCGCCGCTACGAGCGCGCAGCTGGTCATCCGATTTACCTGATGGAGGACGCCGCCTATCGCGAACTGGGATTTGACGGCACGCCGTCGCGGTCTGCTCTGGCCGTCAAGGGCGCGGCCGATCGCGTGATTTACTCGGGCACGTACAGCAAACCGTTCGCAACCGGGGTGCGGGTGGGGTTTGGTGTTTTGCCGGAGGAACTGCTGACGGCGGTGCTGCGGATCAAGGGCAACCATGACTTCGGCACGAGCCATTTGCCCCAGCAACTCGTCAGCCGCGCGATCGCTTCCGGCCTGTTCGAGAAAAACCTGGCCAAGGTGCAGCGGCGTTACCGCGCGAAGGCCAAGGCGATGACCGACGCGATCGCCGAGCATTTCCCCGCAACTGTGAAGTCGGAGCAGCCGGAGGGTGGCTTGAACGTCTGGGCGGCGCTTCCGCGCAAGGCTAACACCGGGATGAAGTCGCGCTTCTTCAAGCAGGTACTCGCCCGCAACGTACTCTACGTGCCGGGTGGCTTGTGTTATGTCGATGACCCGACGCGAGCCAAGCCAAGCCACGAGATGCGTCTGAGCTTCGGGGCGGCATCGGAGGGGGACATCCGCGAGGGCATTCGCCGTCTTGGCAAAGCGATATGATTGGCCGGGGTGGTTGTGCGTGTTAGGCTGCCGCCTGTCGATGCTTGATGATCGTCCCTACATGAGACCGGAGGAGCCGCGCTTCCGCTCGCCATCAATGCAGCAGCCGTGGACCGGGTGGGCCATTCTGCTGACCATCAACGTTGTGGTGTTCCTGCTGCAGGTTTTGGTTGATCCCAGCAGTTTGGCTACACATATGGCAATGTTCGAGAAATCGTTCGTTGGGCAGTGGCTTGCGTTGGACTCGAGCCAAATTTCCTGGCTGCTTCCAATGCAATTATTCACTTACCAGTTTTTGCATGGGGGAGTTTGGCATTTACTGATGAATGGCCTTGGCCTGTTTTTTATCGGCAGGGCATTGGAGCCGTCGATTGGCCGTCGGGAGGTTATCGGCTTGTATCTCGTCAGCGGAGTGGTTGGGGCGCTGTTTCAGCTAGGATTTGCAGCGGTGTTCCCGGCGCAATTTGCTGGGCCGATGGTGGGAGCGAGTGCGGGGGTGTTTGGCTTCATGGGAGTACTGGCACGGTTATTCCCATATCGTGAAGTGTATCTGCTCCTGTTTTTCGTCCTGCCAATCCGACTGAAACTTCACTGGGTGTTCTGGGGTAGTTTTGCGATTGCGCTGGTTTCCATTTTAGCAGCTATACGGACTGAGGCGGGGGATTCGGTGGCTCATGCGGCGCATTTGGGAGGGCTGTTGTACGGTGCGTTTTACGTGGCCAAGCTGGTTCGGAACGGCGGGTTGATGCGGTTTTTGCCCGGCATGCCCAGGGTTCGGTTCGTTTCGGACGGTTCGCCCAAGGGCCCGGCAGCTACGCGCCGTCGAAACTGGCGTAAGCCCAGTGTGGTCGATGCCGCCGAGATGGTCGAAGGGGATTTTATTAGCCGCGAGGTGGATCCTATTCTAGATAAGATTTCAAAACAGGGCATCCAAAGCCTGACCGAGCGCGAGCGTAAGATTCTCGATAAGGCACGCTCAAAGATGTGAGCCACGCCGCTTGGCTTATAGGTCTTATAGGTCTTATAGGACGTATAAAACTCCGCGAAAAAAGTTTTACTCCCGGTTGTTCAGCAGTTGGGTGTAGTTGCGGATTTTGCCGGCGTCGGTGACGCGTAGCGAAAACTCCGGCGGGTACAGCGCCTTGCCCATGAAGCAGCGTTCGTTGCGGAACTCCATATTGCTTTGCACCGGCGCACTGCCGGTGACGTGAAATTCTTTCGCTCCGGTTTCGCGCCGAATGCGCGGCAGGTTTTTCTCGGTGATGCCGGCGCCGGGCATGATGATGAGGTCGTCGCCGGCGCGGCGGACCAGCTCGGCGATCAACTCCACCCCTTCGAGCACGGACGGCTCCTGCCCGGAGGTGAGCAGCCGCTCGACGCCGAGGCCGATGATGTCGTCGAGGCTGCGGAACGGGTCGGCCGTGACATCGAACGCGCGGTGATAAGTGACCTCGAGCGGCCGGGCGAGTTCGATCAGTCGGCTGGAGCGCTCAACATCGATGGTGCCGTCGGCGTTGAGCATGCCGATGACGACGCCGTTGATCCCCATCTCCTTGAGCGCGACGATGTCGTGCTGCATCACGGCGAACTCGTCTTCGGAGTAAAGGAAGTCGCCGCCGCGCGGCCGGATGATGACGTTGACCTTGATACCGACCCGCTGCAGTGCATGGTACACCGTGCCCATGCTGGGGGTGGTGCCGCCCTCAAACAGGTTTTGGCAAAGCTCGACGCGCGCCGCGCCGCCATGTTCCGCTGCGATGGCTGAGGCCACCGAGTCGATGCAAATCTCAAGAATGGGTGTGTCGCTCATGGTTCGTTTCGCTCGGCCAAACGTAGCAGAGCGCTTGGCCAATGCGAAGGCGGAACTGTTTTTCGTGGCACGCGCTTGGCCAAGCGTTATGCTGCGGGGGTGATGAAGTGGGTGATAGTGGTCGCGGTGCTTGGTCTGGCGGGATGTGCCCTTCCGGGCAAGCCGGGCGGCGGGACGATGGTCACCCCGGTGGCGTTCCGCGTGGAGGGCAAGGTGGTGCGCACGAATGAGCGGCTCAACTTTGTGGTGCTCGATTTTGGCTTGCAGGGGCTGCCGGTGGTTGGCCAGCAATTTGCCATCTATCGGCTTGGGAAAAAGGTGGGCCGGGTGCGTGTGTCCGGCCCGGCGTGGGATACTTATGCCGTGGCGGATATTGTCGAAGGGCAGATTTGGAAGGGCGACGAGGCCAAGCTGAAGTGAGCGACGTCAGTTCGGCGGGTTGGCTTCGGCCTTGGCCCCGGTTTGCGTGATGTTGCGCCCGCCGTGTTCACGGCTGTACGGCGTGTGGAGGTTGAAGTAAATGCCGCAGAGCGGCGCGGCGCTCTCGCCCTGACTGAGCATGATGGTGATTTCCTTGTCGAGCGCGATGCCGTGGCGCATGCCGTCGGCACGGTTCTCGTAGGCCTTGATCGCCTTGAGCATGAGCCGCTCGATCGCCTCGAGGCAATCGTCCGGCGTCTTGAAGACGCAGACAACGTGGCGGTCGTACGACAACATCGCTGCGTCGATCTCCCGCCGGAATGTTTCGGTGGTCAACTCCATTGGTGCTAGCGGGGATTCTAGCCCGGTGCGGGCCGATGTAAAAACAAAAGAACGGTCAGTCGGCGGAGTCGGGGTCGCCGGAGGCCTCTCTCTCTCGGAGGCGGTGGAGTAGTTTGCGGACATCCAGCGCGCCGCCCACGGTAACCAGCACGGATAGAATTGCGAACAGCCCGCATGTGAACAAGAGCACAAACTTCCATATGCTCTTCCAAAAATGGTCTTCTAGGTAATCTTTCAATTGATCCATCCGGTCTTCCAGCCATGAAATCTCCATGAAGTTCATGATGAGCACCAAAATCGCAACCGAGCCAACCACGAGCAATATTCGGAGTATGCTTGGCTCTCCCAATTCTTTAGCTGCCTCCTCCGCAAACCCGATTTGACCAATTGCAGCAACTAACGTGATCCATAATCCAATGCCGATGACTTCGGAAAAGGATCCACGCGTGCCACCTGCCATATCAACCAGTATCCAAATAACAATTAAAAGAACATATACCCCTGATGCCAAATGTCCTCTTTTGTTATTGACTACCGCTGATGCAATTCCCAGCACGACGAATAAAAGGGATGGTAAAGCCCATAAAGTCCCACCGCCTTCCGCTATTTTTGTTATGGCCACTTTGCCTATAGTGAAGCCACTGATACTGGCAAACACCATGCTCATCCAAGGAAGGAAGTAGGCTATCACGATTAATACCCCACATACTCTTGCTATGTCTTTCATAAGATTTTATTAGTAAATCGAAATGACTTTAAAGTTAATGACTATTCCTTCAGTTCCTCCTCAAGTTTGAACGCACCAATTATTTGACCTATTGGGGCAATGATTGTGATTAACAAACCAATGCCGATGACATCAAAAATACTCCCATCACCTTCTCCGATTCCACCGACATCAGCCAACCCCCAAAGAACAATTAACATCACAAACACGCCAGAAACCAAATGAAGTCCCTTTTTGTTCAACGCGGCAGACGCAATCCCCAACACGACAAAAAGATAGGTTCCATAAACCCACAAAGGTGGCGCAACATCCTCCACGCCAAACTCACCAGCCATCTCTAC
>Ga0302117_10000546_pt1 | contig 16551 bp, 9 predicted proteins | sample AG5_322_MG_FD_203112 | JGI IMG/M metagenome (GOLD analysis project Ga0302117, IMG submission 203112) | Marine microbial communities from Western Arctic Ocean, Canada - AG5_32.2 | ecosystem: Environmental > Aquatic > Marine > Oceanic | place: Canada: Western Arctic Ocean | collected 2017-10-01 | reverse complement strand
GACGCAATCTGACCGACCGCAAATTCTCCATGCCAACGTCATAAGCCTGCTTTCATTCGTCCTCAGCCAACCGCAAAATCTGATTCCGAACAGCCAACCTCTCAACTCACGCTCACTCTCAACCAACAACCCCACCTGAACCTCTCGCCCGCCATCGTTCGCGAACTGCGCGTCGAGGCCCGCCGCCCAATGAATTATTGGCTGCGGGTCCTCGGCGCTGCAGCGATCATCGTCGTCGCCATCGCCGTCCACGGCGACGCCTTCCAATCCTCCGCCCGGCTGGGCCCGGAGCTCTTTGGCGACCTCAATGCCGTGCTCTACTTCGGCATCATCCTCGGCGCGCCCCTTCTGACCGCGGACTGCCTGAGCCGCGAGCGCCGCGAAGGCACGCTGGGCCTGCTCTTCCTCACCCCCCTGACGCCAACGGGTATTGTCGCCGCCAAGAGCGTCGTGCATGCCCTGCGCGCGCTGACTTTGACCGCTGCGGCTCTGCCTGTCATTTGCCTGGCGTTTCTCTTCGGAGGCGCGGGTTGGAAGGAGGCTCTACTCGCGCTGATGCTCAATGCCTCGGCGCTAATGCTGGCCCTCGGCGCCGGCCTCCTCGCCTCCTCGCTCGCGACCCAGGCCAGATGGGCCAACACTGCGGCGGCCGCCCTGAGCGCGCTGTTCATGCTCGGGGGCTTTGCCGTCTACGAGATCCTGCTGACCACGCTCTACACGATTCCCTTTCAACCCAGCGTCTCCATTCACCTGGAAGGACTCTGGGAAACGTATCTTTCCATGCCGTTCGTGGTCACCGGAGCGAGCGGAAGGTGGGCCAACATCATCGGCGGGATGGATGCGCCGCGCCTCTGGGCCTGGATGTTGACGACCCTGCTTTTCACGCTGATCACAGCCGGCGTCCTGGCCGTGGTTGTTCGCTCCGCCGCGCGCCGCCTTCGACTCGAGGTCGACCCCGAGATCAGCCGCTTTTCCGAAACGGCCTGGGCCTCCGTGCTCGCGGTCCCCTTCATGCTGGGCGAGCAACTGCGCAACGCCAGCCGCCGCCAACTCGACAAGAACCCCATTGGCTGGCTGCACCAACGAACCACCGGGGCCCGATTGACCAAGTGGCTGTGGGCGCTGGGCGTCGCCTGCGGAGGCTCCTACATGTATCACGCGCGCATCGGCGGCGTGGAGAACCTGGCTCTGGCTCTGGGCGCCGGAATGGCCTTCGCAGCGGCCGGCAGTTTTCACCGTGAACGCGACCTGGGCGTCATGGAGCTGATTCTCGTTTCGCCGTTGTCGGTCGGAGAGATTATCTGGGGACGCATCCGAGGATTGTGGCTACAGTTTCTTCCCGCCGTAACGGCGGTGGCCGCGGTCAAGTCCACCTACGCGCTGCGATATTTCCAGTTCGATTTCGCGATCCTGTTCTATCTGGCGGGACTCTACCTGGCGATGGCGCCCATTGGCCTCTATTTTTCACTGGCGGCGTCAAACCTTGTGGCGGGATGGATACAAGCGATCGTCCTCGCCCTCGGCGCGCCTCTTCTCCTAGCGGGAACAGCGAAACTCGCCGTCCATCTGATCGAGGACTGGACGACCGGCGGGACCACGCCCCATCCCGCGATCTTTCGCTCTGTCTTCTTTATCTGCCTCGCGGCAAACACAATCTGGACGTGGCGGCTCCTTCATCGCAATCTGAGCGAAAGGCGTTTTGTAATCCAGTGACGACGCGACGCATCTAAGAAACGACGGAGCCGGGCACGGCGGCTTCAATCAAAAAAGGCGCCGAACAAAACCCGCCATGGCCGCCTTTTTCGCGCGCACGATCGGAAACCCCAAATGACTCAGGAATATTCCGAAGCCAGGCGTTCGTGCACGCGCTCCAGCAGCGCCTTGGTCTCGGCCACCTGCGGGCATTCGATGCCGACCCATCCTCGATAGCCGGCGTCCAGGACGATTCGCATCATTTTGAGATAATCCGTCTCTTGACCGTATCTCTCATCAAACGTGATCCACGGCCGCGCCGAATCAAACGAGCTCGCCTTGGCGCTGACCGCCTTGGCGAAGGGCATCATTTCCTTTACTCCCAAATAGCGGTCATACCAGACCCCTTTGCCTGGATCGATTCCGAAATTGCCGAAGTCCGGCAGGGTGCCGCACAGCGGATGATTCACCTCCCGCATGACGCCGACGAGCCAGGCGCCATTGGATGAAAGCCCGCCGTGATTCTCGACGATGCAGCCGAGCCCCAGCCTGGCGCAATACTCGGTCAACTGTCTCAACCCGTCCGCCGCCAGCTTCATTTGCTCGTTGTAGCTGAGCTTCGCGTCGCTGCGCGCATTGACGCGGATGGAATGACAACCCAGGACCCTTGCGGCGTCCGCCCATTTATAATGTTTTTCAACCGCCTGCTTGCGTTTGGCCGCGTCGGGTTCGCCGAGATTGCCCTCGCGATCGATCATGATGAGCACGTTTTGGACACCCTCTCCCGCCGCCCGGTTATTGAGTTCCGCGAGGTATTCCACGTCCGTCGCCTTGTCCATGAAGAACTGGTTCACATACTCGATGCCGTCGATGCCAAAGCCCCGCGCGGTCTTCGCAAAATCCAGGTTGTCCAGATGCGGCTCCTCCCGCTTGAAGAAGCGTCGATTCAACGACCACTGCGCCAACGAAATACGATAAAGCGGGCGACCGCCGGAACCGACCGTGGCGCAACCGGCGGCGGCCAGGGCGCCCCCGGCCGCAACGGCAATGGTGGATTTGCGGATAAATTCACGACGGGAGAAAGCAGTGTTCATAGCGGCTTGATCAGGAAATTGGGACTTCAGGATTCGCCAGTTTACTAGCATGAGCGCCCCAAAAAATCCAATGGGAAACTCGGTCCGATACGGACGAGTCGACATCGGAGGGATGAGTCTGACTCCGTCGATCGGAGTTAGAAATTCCTTGCTTGCTCAATTTTTTCATCGCTCGAAACAACGCGATAAAATTGAAAGGTTTTGGCGCCCGCTTCGGCGTCCACGATATGAATAACGCCGCCGACCACGACCGCGTTACCCACTGGAAACCAATCGACCAAATTCTCCGACGCCTCGATCAAGCCCTCCATCCCCTCGGGGCCCGTCAGAGTCATCAGCATCACACCGTCGTCCAATCGACGCGCCGTCGCCAATCCGTCATTCGGATCGGCCGGCCGGTCGTTGTCAAAGATCACCGCGCCCGCGCGACGGCGATGTCCGATTTCATAGGGTGACGCAGCCGGAGCCTCGCCGACGGAATCCTGACCGGGCGACAAAGATCCCGGGAAGCTCAGACTTAAAGTCACCGTCTCCCGCCGCTCGACCAGGGAATCGTCAACCGGGACCACCTCAATCGCGATCAACCTCTCGCCGGCCGGGATCACGGCGGTTCCGGAAAGGCTCTGATAGTCCGCGCCGTTCTCCGCCGTCCCGCCCACGACATACGAAACCGAAAGCGACGTTTCGGTCGAGCCGACTCGGCTGATCGCCAGGACGGCCGAATTCAGGCCTCCACTCGCGAGCGGAGCCTCGGAAGCATGCGAATCACGCGCGACGATGCTCACCACCGGCCGAGCGTTCGCCTCTCGCACCAAGACTTCAATCGGCTCGGACATTGAAGACGCGCCCAGATTGTCCGTCGCTCGAACGCGCAGGAGATACGACCCGGCCGCGACGTCCGGCCAGGTCAGCGCAAACACCTGCCGCAAGCCCGATTCCGGCGCGTCAAAGAAATGAACGACGGACTCGCCGATCTTGCCATCCCCGGCAAAGAACTCGACCTGCGTGACCCAGCCGTCGCTGTCCCGGGCATGCGCGACGATTTCAATCTCGGCCGGCGCGGCGAATTTCGACTCTCGGCGCGGGCTTGCGATCGTGACCTTCGGCGCATGATTTCGATCCGAATCGTTGTCCTGAATATGCGCGGCCGCCCGACCGGGCTGGCCGACCACGTAGCACGTTGGCGGCGCCGGGAAGATCGCCGGGCAATTCGGATGACGGACTTCCAGCACGATCGATTCGAGACGCTCAACGGCGTCGTCGTCGAACGGAACAATTGTCAGAGCGACCGATTCCTGACCGGCGGGAATCACCGCTTCGCCGGAAAGGCGGAGATAATCGACGCCGTTTTCCGCCGAACCGCCCACCGCGTAGAAAACTGGCAGGGCAATCTCCAGGTTGCCGCGCCGTGAAAGGACGAAGGTCGCCGTATCGACATCGCTCGCGAACGCTCCTCCGGCAATCACCGTCCCGCCTTCCCTCGCCCGAGGATCGCGGGCATGGACGCTCACCACCTGCTGATCCTCCGCCAAAACCCGAATCTCCCGTCCTCCGGATGTCGTCGAAACGCCATCATCGTCCGTCGCTATAGCGGTCAGGCGAAACTCGCCCGCCGGGACATGAGCCCAGACGAACTGAAATAAATGATCTCGGCTGAAAGAGTTTTCGGAAGCCACACGCCGATCGTTCAGACCCGCCGTACCGACGAGATTCATGTCCCCATTTCGCACCACGCCAAGGCTGTCGCCATTTGCGAAAAACTCAACCGCGACGACGTGACCGTCCCGATCACGGGCATCCGCGACGATCCTTACGCTCGAACCTGCGCGAAAGCGCGTTCCATTGGCCGGGCCTGCCAACTCAACGTGCGGCGCGACGTTTTCAGAATCGCTGTCATTGTCCGCGATGACCGCCCGAGCGCGGGAATGCTCGCCGACGATATAGTCGCCCGGCGGGGGCGGAAAAATCGCAATCACCGCCGGACGAACCAGCGTGGCCAAGACGGTCTCCCGGCCTTCCACCAGATGGTCGTCGATCGGGGCGATGACAATCTCCGCGACCGCGGAACCGGGGGGGATCGTCACTTCTCCGGACAACTCGCTATAATCTTCGCCGTTCTTCGCCGAACCGCTCAACCGATAATAAACTTTCTGCTCCGCGTCGGTGGGGCCCGTCCGATGCACGCGAAACGTCGCCGTGTTCAGAACCGTCGGCGGCCGCGATCCATCCGGCGGACTCGTCGGTTCGGCGGCTTCCCCGTCCGTCGCGACAATCGAAACGACCGGAGGGATAATTCTTTCCACGACCCTGATTTCCACCGGACGCGACAATGTTTTTCCGCCTTTATTGTCCGTCGCTTCCGCCCGTAATGCATAAGCTCCGGGAGCAACATCCGCCCAGGTCAGATGAAACGGCGGCAGAATGGAGGACACGTCCACCAATCCCGCGCTTCTCGACAGCCCCGTCACGACCCCGAGGCTGCGATCGCCCGCAAAGAACTCGACCGACGCCACGCTGCCGTCGAGATCTCTGGACTGCGCCACGATCATGATGTCGCCTCCCGCCGCATGCGCGCTGTGATCCAACGGCCGCACGATCTGGACCGACGGCGGGTGATTTACGTTCGGTTCGTCGTTATCCCGAATGTGCGCCTCCGCGCGGCCGCTTCGTCCGACCACATAGCAGTCCGCCGGCGGCGGCACGATTTCCACACAGACGGGAGGCTCCACTTGAAGAATCACGTTCTCCCGACCTTCAACCTCGGCATCGTCGATCGGCGCGATGGTGACGCTCGCGGTCCGTTCGCCCACGGCGATGGTGACTTTGTTCGGGGTTTCACGGAAATCCACGCCATTCATCGCGCTGCCGTCGAAACGGAAAAATACATCCATCGGAAAATCGGTGTCGCCCGTACGGTGCACGACAAAAGTGGCTGTGTTGATTTCGTCAGTCGCCGAGTCGCCTTCCGCGGCGATCGGATCACGCGCCACAACGGTGACAATGGGTTGATGATTGTCTTCGGCGATCTCAATGGTCGCGCTTTCTGAGGCCGTGATCGCGCCGTCATTGTCCGTCGCCACCGCCCGCAACACATGCCTTCCCGGGGGCGCGTCATGCCAAACCAGCTGGAACGCCGCATGCGGAATGATGTCGAAAAGCGTTGAGCCGGTCAGCCCGACGCCTTCGGCGGCCAGACTCGGCAGTCGTTCGGGAAGCTCTAGATCTTCCAGATCCTGAATCGGCAGGACCACAATCGCCGGGTCATTAAGCGCGACGCCCAGGCTCGCATCACCGGCAAAGAACTCCACGTGGACAACTCGTCCATCGGCGTCGAACGCGCGCGCCGCCAACCGCAAATCCAACGGCCCGCGAAACACAGCTCCATCAGGCGGACTGAGCAACGATACATTCGGCGGGTGATTCACCGCCGAATCGTTGTCGGCGATGGCGACGACCGCGCGCCCCGGCCAGGCAACGCCATACGATTGGGCGCCGTTCGATTCACCCGCGGCCGCCAATTCGACAACGACGGTTTCCCGCTCCTCCTCGATCGCATCGTCCACCGGGGTGACGACAATCGGCGCAAACCAGGCGCCGGCTGGAATCGTGACCACGCCGTGAAGAGGTTGATAGTCGACTACATTCACGGCCGTGCCCCCGATCGCATAGCGGACATCCAGCGGGCGCTCGCTTGAGCCAATCCGCAGGACCACCAGCATGGCCGACTCCGGCCCCTCCTCTCCGGCGTGCGGTTGGATCGCAAGAATCAGGACGCGCGGTGGTTCAACAGAGGGCGATTCGGCGGCGATTGCGGAGCTGAACCCAAACAGAAGCGCAAACAAGGCAAGCCGCAGGGAGAAACGAAACTTCTTGGATTTCATGAGTTGGAAATAATATTACGCTTGGTTGTGATCGGCAAACACCTTCGCAAATTCAGCGCCAGACACCGCAGGAAGCCTAATCCGCTGCTATTCAATCATTTCTCGAATCAACACCGCCCGATTGGAGACCCAGTGACGACCGATACTGGGGAATAGCTCTCAGAATTCGCACACAGCAGCGGGGGAAATTCCCCGATTGAAAGCGCCCAATGAGACGGGTTGGCGCGCCATCACGCCCTCCTAAGAAAGCCAAGGGCATTGCCCCGAGGCGCCGCATGTGCAAGCGTTCCAACTGTGACGACGCCGTCCTTCCCATCCCAACCCGCGCCCCTCAGTAGGGCGCTGCTGATCGCTGCCCGATTCGTCGTTGCCATCGTCGTCGTCTGGATCGCATCCGTCATTGTGGCTGCGAAATATGACTATTCGCTCTACCAGTTCGGAATTACGCCCCGCGAAGTTCACGGGCTGGTTGGCGTTGTCTTCAGCCCCTTCCTGCATGGCAGCGCGGGCCATCTCTGGGCCAATTCCATTCCCCTGTTCGTGCTTCTGACGCTGCTGTTCTGGAATCTCGGTTATCGCCCAGAAGTTTCGCTCTTCTATATCTGGCTGGGCAGCGGCATCGGGACCTGGATCATCGGCGGGCTGGGCCGCACGCCGATTGACGGAATTCCCATCGTCCACATTGGCGCCAGCGGATTGATCTACGGCCTGGTCGCCTACCTCATCGCCGCCGGATTTTTCATGAGAAGCTGGCGCTCGGCCTTCATCGCGATTGCCATCTTCTTTCTGTACGGAGGCATCTTCTGGGGAGTCTTGCCGCGGGAAGGATTCATTTCCTGGGAGGCGCACCTGAGCGGAGCGATCGCCGGCGTCTGGGCCGCGCGCAAGGCCCATCGCTAAATCTCTTCTCAAATCTCCGGTTCGCCCGCTACGACTTGGGAGTCACAATTAACTTGCCGTCCTTGACTTCAACCTTCTCAAAGCTCTCGACGTTTTTTCGCATTTGCGGGTCGTTCTGAGCATCCTTGAAGATGTTCTGATTTCGAACCTGAGTCATAAACTGCTCTGGAACTTGTTGTCCATTCACTTCCAGGTCCTGAATGAACGCGGCAAAATACCCGTCCTGAACCACAATTTTCACGGATCCCGTGCCGTTCAAATAACGCCCCTTGAGCGCCCCCATCCCGGGAATGGTCTCAGCGACCTGGTCGAGCGGAACGCTGATCTGCGCCTTGATTTTGTCGCCATCCAATTCCACATACCCAGGGCTATCGCCGTTCGGAAGCGCCATGTGTTTGGCGATGAGCGCGTTGATCTCATCACCCGTCAATTCCAGGTTGACCGCCGGCCCCTTGTTCGTCGTCGACTGTTGAAACTTCGTAATGCGCTCTTCCAACGACGCCATTTGCTCGTCCGTATACGTCACCTCCGGAAGCTTGTTCGGAGATTCCCCAGTGTACTCAAGGGCTATTTTCTCCACCTGTCCCTTCAGCCAGAACGCGCCGCCAACCATCATCGCGATGCCGATGACGCCGATGACGGCCAGGGAGATACAACCATAAAACCAGCAACTCTTACCCTGCTTGGGAGGATTCGCAACGCGATCGTATGAAACTTTATCACTCATTGGATTAAAAGGGGTTGGATTACGACGCGGAGATTACGTGGGGCGACGACGGCCCTCAAGCGCAAATAGAACCCGAGTTTGGAACCCATTCTCCCGGTTTATTTCAGATCTGCGCAGGATCCGTTGAATTTTCTTTGCTACGAGCCGCCCCGCTCCCATGATTCGCGGGTGCCAGGAATCATTGCCATCGTCGGCCGACCCAATGTTGGGAAATCGGCCCTGTTCAACTGCATCGTCAGAAAGCGCGTCGCCATCGTTCACGATGAAGCCGGCGTGACCCGCGACCGCATCAGCGTGGAAACCGAGTGGTTGGGCCAACCCTACACTCTCATCGACACCGGCGGCATCGGCCTCGATCACGGCGAAAAAACGCAGGACATCATCATCCGCGCGACCGTGGATCAGGTCGACGTCGCGATCGAAGCGGCCGAGGCAATCATCTTCGTCGTCAACGTTCAGGACGGCGTCATGCCCCTGGATCGCGAAGTGGCAGCGCGGTTGCGCGACACCGGCCGGCCCGTATTCGTCGCCATCAACAAAGTCGATCACTACAAGGCGGAACCCGGCATCGACGCCTTCGCGGACCTCGGATTTGACGCCATTTTTCCAATCTCGGCGATCCATGCGAGAGGCATCGACCTGCTGGTAGGGGCCGCGTTCAAGGAACTGCCGACGGCAGAATCCCCCGCCGAAACCGACGAAGACGGCGAGGAAACCGATACCGTCGAAGCCGAGAAAATACTCAAGATTTCAATCGTCGGCCGGCCCAACGTCGGAAAGTCCTCCATCATCAACGCGTTAACCGATTCCGATCGCGTCATTGTCAGCGATATTCCCGGCACGACTCGCGACGCTGTGGACGTGCCTTTCGAAGTCGAGACCGACGGCGTCCGACAAAGCTACCTGCTGATCGACACCGCCGGCGTGCGCAAGAAGCGCCGCGTCGACAGCTCGGTGGAATTCTTCAGCGTCAAACGCACTGAATCCGCCATCGCGCGCAGCGATATCGTCGTGCTCGTCATCGACGCCGAAGACGGCATCACGATGCAGGACAAGAAAATCGCCGACAAGATCACCGAGGAAAAGAAGGCGTGTATCCTGGTCGTCAACAAATGGGACCTGATGGCGGAAGAGGTCGTCGAGGCGCGCAAGGAGCAAACCCGGGAGCGCAAGCTGGAAACCAAGGAAGGCAAGCGCCGGAGGGAAGGCGAGGTCGAGGCGCCCATGACCACGCTCGTCCAATTTGGTCAATGGGTGCAGGAAAAGATGTTCTTCCTCTACTACGCGCCCGTCATTTTCACCTCCGCCAAATCGGGCTTCCACCTGGATCGCCTGCTGGAGTCCATTCGCTATGTCTCCGCGCAACTTCGCCAGCGGGTTCCCACTTCGCTGTTGAATCGCGCCATCCGCGACACCATCGCGCGGCACCCGGCCCCGACCGACGGCAACTCTCAGCTCAAATTCTTCTACGCCACTCAGACCGACAACGCCCCGCTGACGATTCTGATGTTCGTCAACCGAAAGGACTTGTTCACTCCGGTTTACGAAAAATACCTGGCGAAATCACTGAGGAAGTCATTTGGGTTCGAAGGATGCCCGCTGTTCATTGTGGCCAAGGCCCGTCCCAAAAAGGTGGAATCCATTCGCAGCCGCCGCCCGGGCACGGCCAAACCTGAGCGCCAAAGCCGACGGCGGAGCCAGAGGACTGGCACCCAAAAAAGAAGCCCATTCGCAGAGCAGCTCCTCCGAAGAAGGCATCGCTCCGCGGCAGCCGCTCGAAAAAAAGAAGAGCCTAGAAGAACGGTCGGCCACCACCGATTCGCGCTTCTTTTCCGGGATTTTTTGAGGCGATTACGCACGTCCTACGCTTCAAGAAAACCACCCCTGCCGCTCCCCTGAATTGTCATGAATCGGCATTAGCAAAATCCATGCTTGGGAGAGTCACTTTCTCATTTCAAAAAACGCAAGTCCTTGATGAAAAAGCAGTTGGAAGCAGACGTTACTATTTGGGAAATTATTCAGAATTTATCCTTTACGCCACTATGGGTAGTGTTACTCTTTTGTCCGCCCACAACCCGTTGGGCCGTCTGTAAGCCGTTACTCAGCAGGTGAAAAGCTTGAGTTAACGGCCTTTTTAGACGCCAGATGTAGAATATTGCAGAGAATTGAGCGCCAGAAAAGAGCAAGCCACAACCCATTCAGCCAAGCCAAACCGTATAAAGAGAACCGATATGATAGACGCCGCCGACCAAGCCGTTTCGTCCACCCCGGCCAAAGCCCGCCGCAGTGCCGCCAAAGCGCCCAAAGTGAGCAAAAGCCGGAGCAGAAAAGCCAAGAAAACGCTCAAGATTGACCGCATTTTCAGCGACGCGCGGATCAAGCCGTTCGATCAGATTGAATGGGAAAAACGCACGGCGGAAATCACCGACGACGGCGGTAAGGTGATTTTCAGGCAGGAAGATGTGGAAGTCCCCAAGTCGTGGTCGTTGCTCGCGACCAAGGTTGTTGTTTCCAAGTACTTCTACGGCGAACAGAATACCCCTGAACGCGAGACCTCGGTCAAGCAGCTCATCCATCGTGTGGCGCGCACGATCGCTGACTGGGGAGTGACCGACGGTTATTTCAGCAAGGCAGACGGCGAAGTCTTCTTTGAGGAGTTGACCTGGCTTTGCGTCAACCAATACGGCGCGTTTAATTCTCCGGTCTGGTTCAACATTGGACTTTACCATCAATACGGCGTCGGCAAGGACTCGGGACGCGGCAACTGGTACTACAACCGCGAAACCGGCGAAGCCGAACGCGCCGCGACCCAGTATGAATACCCACAAGGCAGCGCCTGCTTCATCCTGTCGGTCGACGACAACATGGAGTCGATCATGGAACTCGCCTACGCCGAGGCCATGCTTTTCAAATACGGCTCCGGCACCGGCACCGACCTCTCGCCGATCCGCTCCAGCCAGGAGAAACTCAGCGGCGGCGGACGCCCCAGCGGCCCCATGTCTTTCCTCAAGGTCTACGATCAGGTCGCCAACGTCGTGAAATCCGGCGGCAAGACCCGCCGCGCGGCCAAGATGAACACCCTCAAGGACTGGCACGGCGACATCGAGGAATTCATCGATGCCAAGCAGTTCGAGGAACAGAAAGCCTGGGCGCTCATCGAACAAGGTTATGACGGTTCCTACAATGGCGACGCCTACGGCAGCGTGATGTACCAGAACGAAAACCTGTCCGTGCGCGTCAGCGACGAGTTCATGCAGGCCGCCGTCGACGGCAAGGAATGGTGGACGCGCACCGTCAAGGGCGAGAAACTCGAAAAGAAGGACGCCTCCGAATTGTTTCACAAGATCGCCAAGGGCACCCACGTTTGCGGCGATCCGGGACTCCAATACGATGGCGCCATTCAAAAGTGGCACACCTGCAAGGGCACCGACGCCATCAATTCGACCAATCCCTGCTCGGAATACGTTTTCCTGGACAACACCGCCTGCAACCTCGCTTCGCTGAACCTCATGAAGTTCAAGAAGGAGGACACCACGTTCGACATCGAACGTTTCAAGGCCGCCGTGCGCATCTACATCACGGCCCAGGAAATCGTCGTCGACAACGCCAGCTACCCGATCAAGTCGATCGCCGAGAATTCCCACATCTACCGCACGCTCGGCCTCGGCTACGCCAATCTCGGCTCGCTCTGCATGAGCTACGGCCTGCCCTACGATTCCGACGAAGGCCGCGCGCTCGCCGGCGCAATCACCTCCGTCATGACGGGTCACGCCTACGAACAATCCGCCCGCATCGCCGATGTTATGGGCCCCTTCAAGGGCTACAAGGACGCGCGTTGCACCGGCATCGACAACCCCGTTTCCAAGGACAACGTCGAATCGACTCTCAGCGTCATCGGCCAGCACCGCGACGCGGTCGAAGGCATTCAGGCCAGCGAGGAATTTAATTATCTGAAAGACACCGCCCGCAAGACCTGGGACGGCGCGCTCAAGCTCGGAAAGAAATCCGGCTACCGCAACGCGCAGGTCACCGTGCTCGCGCCCACCGGCACCATCGCCTTTCTCATGGATTGCGACACCACCGGAGTCGAGCCCGACATCGCGCTGGTGAAATACAAACTGCTGGCCGGCGGCGGCATGTTGAAGATCGTCAACCGCACCGTGCCGGAGGCTCTCGACCGCCTCGGCTACTCCGCCGAACAAGTCACGGACATCATCGCGCACATCGAGGAGCACGACACGATTGAGGACGTGGAAGTCGAGGGCAAGAAGATCCCCAGCGGCCTGAAAGCCGAGCACCTCGCTGTATTCGATTGCGCGTTCAAGGCCTTCAAGGGCAAACGAAGCATTCATTACATGGCCCACCTGAAAATGATGAGCGCGGCCCAGCCCTTCATCAGCGGCGCCATTTCCAAGACCGTCAACCTGCCCAACAGCGCCAGCGTCGAGGACATCAAGGACGCCTACCTGCAGGCCTGGAAAATGGGCCTCAAATGCGTCGCCATCTACCGCGACGGCTCCAAGCGCTCACAGCCCCTCAATACGAACAAGGACGACGCGTCCGACAAGACGCAGACCAAATCCTCCGTAGAGGTCAACGCGCTCCAGGCGCAGATGGTCGAATTGAAGAAGGCCATCGAGGCGCACGAAGCGAAGGAGATCAAACCGCTGCGCAAACGCCTCCCGGAAACGCGCACGGCCAAGACACACAAATTCGAAATCGCGGGCCACGAAGGCTACCTCACAGTTGGTTTGTTCGACGACGGCGATCCGGGCGAACTCTTCATCACGATGGCCAAGGAAGGCTCCACCATCGGCGGACTCATGGACAGCATCGCCACGCTCACCAGCATCTCGCTCCAGCACGGCGTGCCGCTGAAGACCCTGGTCAAGAAATTCTCCCATCAGCGATTCGAGCCCTCCGGCTTCACCAAGAACCCGGACATCCGCAAGTGCGATTCCATCATCGACTACGTGTTCCGCTGGTTGGCCAATGAATTCATCCACGGCTACAAAAAGGCGCACGAGCCCAAGCAACCCGAGCTCAACATGCCGGGGCTGGAGGAAGTCGAAAAAAAAAGTGTTAACCGGCCGATCGCTGAGTTGCCGCTGACCGACGAGACAGAGTTTCTCACCCTGGCCGCGGCCGAACAGAACGACAGCCAAGCGCCCTCTTCGAGCGGCGTCGCCGGCCTGAGCGCGGCAGTGGCGCATTTCCAACAGGACGCGCCGACCTGCCCAAACTGCGGCAACGTGGTCGTCCGCAACGGCGCCTGCTACAAGTGCCTCAACTGCGGCGAAAGCCTCGGCTGCTCCTGAGCCCAACCGCGATTCATCCCGCCCCATAACCTCTCAAGCCGGAGCCGAAAGGCTCCGGCTTTTCTTGTCCGGGTTCGAACCGCTGTAAAGAGTTTTACCACGGATTACGCGGATGGTTGCGCTGCGCGCTAAAAGCCAAATCACCCAACCCCACCGATTCGAAACTCTCCTATTCTCCATCCGCGTTATTCGAGTAATCCGCGGTCAAGAAACCAACCGTGGTTGATCTGCCGCCTTGTTTCCGCCCGGTCCCGCCCCCTATGCTCCGCCCATGAGCGAAAGTAATCTCAAATTTCAACACGAGGATCCCTGGCGAATTTTCCGGATCATGGCCGAATTCGTCGACTCGTTTGAAACGATGTCGCAGGTCGGCCCCGCCGTCACCGTCTTCGGCTCGGCCCGCACCAAACCCGCCGATCCCTACTACAAGGCCTCTCTCGCGCTCGCCAAGGAACTGGCCAAACACGATCTGGCGGTGATCACCGGCGGCGGCCCTGGCATCATGGAAGCAGCCAATAAAGGCGCCAAACAGGGCAAGGGTAAATCCGTGGGCCTCAACATCAGCCTGCCGCACGAACAATCCGGCAACAAGTGGATCAACATCCCCGTCGATTTCCACTACTTCTTTGCCCGCAAGGTCAGCTTCGTGAAATACAGCATGGGCTTTGTCTACATGCCGGGCGGCTTCGGCACACTCGACGAATTCTTCGAGGTCGCCACCCTGGTCCAGACCCGCAAAATCAGCCATTTCCCGCTCATTCTTTTCGGAAAGAAATATTGGGGCGGCCTGATCAAGTGGATGAAATCGACGCTCGAAGGCGGCAAGTTCATCGGCAAGGGCGACATCGAACTGGCCACCGTCGTCGACACCGTCGAGGAAGCCGTTGAAATCATCCTGCGCTACCGTCGACGCGTTGGACCTCCCCAAAAGGTCGCTCCGGCGTTCAACTAATATTTATTTCGAATTTCGAGTTTTCATAAGGAAGAGATGTATCGAGTCACTCGACTGGACAACGGCCTGGCCGTCGTCACCAAATCCATGGCCCAGCGAGCCAGCGTCAGCGTTGGCGTCTGGGTCGGCGTTGGTTCGCGTTTTGAACCCGCGCCGCTCAACGGTGTCTGCCACTTCATCGAGCACATGCTCTTCAAGGGCACGCGCCGCCGCTCTCCCCTGCAGATCTCCCAGGCCGTCGAGGGCATCGGCGGATACCTCAACGCCTTCACCAGCGAGGATCACACCTGCTACTACTCCAAGGCTCGCCACGATCATTTGCCCGAGCTGCTGAACGTCCTGATGGACATGTTTCTCAATTCCACCTTTCCGCAGAACGAGATCCGAAAGGAGCGCAGCGTGATCAAGGAGGAAATCCTCATGTATCTCGACCAGCCCCATCTGCACGTGCAGGAACTGCTGAACGAGACACTCTGGCCCGATCACCCACTGGGCCGCAACATCGTCGGCACCGACGAAACGCTCGATCGCATGACCCGGCGGCATCTCGTCGAATTTCTGCGTCGAAACTACCATTCGGGAAACACCGTCATCGCTGCGGCGGGCAATCTGAAACACGACGACATCGTCCGGGAAGTGACGCGCTACGCCGACCGGATTCCCACCAGCGACGCGGCGCGAACCATGCCCGCCGTCGACATCATTCAGAAGGAGCCCTGGGTGCGACTCGTCACTCGGGATGTAGAACAGACCCAACTTGCGATGGGCATTCGCGCCTGCTCGCGTCACGACGAACGCCGGCACGCCCTTCGCCTGCTCAACGCCATGCTCGGCGAGAACATGAGCTCGCGACTCTTTCAGGTCCTGCGTGAAGACCACGGTCTCGTCTACAGCATCTACAGTTCCGCCAGCCTCGTGGAGGACGTCGGCACGCTGACCATTTCCGCCGGCCTCGACACCGCCGCCCTGCCCCGGGCCCTCAGACTCATCGTTCAAGAACTTCGCGGATTTCTGGAGAAAGCCCCGTCCGCCGCCGAAATGCGCCGCGCGCGCGAATACCTCATCGGACAGATCGACCTGAATCTTGAAGGCACTGAGAACCAGATGATGGCGTTGGGCGAACAATACTTGGGTTACGGCGAAGTTTCCTCAACCGCGGCAGTGAAAAAGAAAATCGCCGAAGTGACTCCCGGCATGGTCCGCAAGGTCGCCCGCGATTTCTTCCGTCCGGAAAACATCTGCCTGGCGCTCGTCAGCCCGCTCAAGAGCGACCGGGGTTTACGCAAGCTGTTGCAGTTCTGAACGTCGCCCCCCCGGGAAGCCCACTGCCCGGATTTCGTTGAAGAATTTCCGCGCGCGCGCATAATTCATTGATGCAATACGCGCTCATCCAGACCGACACCGACTGATCGACGTCATGCGCCCGCTCATCCAGGAAATTGACTCCCTGCATTCGCCCGAGACGCTCGTCGAGCGCCTGCGTGGCGAGGACGGCGTCGTCCTGCTGCGCAGCCGGGACTTCAATTCCCCGCAAGCGCGCTATTCCTTCGTCGTCGCCAATCCTTTCTTGAAACTGCGCTCCTACGGTTCGCTCTGCGAAATCGACTCTAGCGAGGGCAAGCGGCGCCAATTCGGCAATCCATGGAGCGTTCTCGACGGGCTCATGGCGCGTTACGAAATTCTCGACGAAATCGACCTGCCCTTTCCACTCGGAGGCTGTTTCGGTTTCTGGGGCTACGATCTCAAGAACTTCGTGGAACCGCGTCTGCCCCGGCGCGCAGAGAACGATCTGGAGCTGCCCGATTGCTGTGTGGGATTCCATGACAGCCTCGTCGCCTTCGATCACCGGCTGGACAAGACATGGATTGTTTCGACCGGCCTTCGCCCGGATGGATCTCGCGATGCGTCGCAAGCCCGGCGGGGGCTTGAATGGTGGCAAAATCGCATCGAGAAGGAGGGCGAGAAAGACCGAACGAATTCTCTTTTT
>Ga0302117_10000545_pt1 | contig 16552 bp, 12 predicted proteins | sample AG5_322_MG_FD_203112 | JGI IMG/M metagenome (GOLD analysis project Ga0302117, IMG submission 203112) | Marine microbial communities from Western Arctic Ocean, Canada - AG5_32.2 | ecosystem: Environmental > Aquatic > Marine > Oceanic | place: Canada: Western Arctic Ocean | collected 2017-10-01 | reverse complement strand
GAACTTGGCGACGTCGTCCTTTTCGACATCGTTGACGGCATTCCCCAAGGCAAAGCGCTGGATCTGGCGCAGGCCGGACCCGTCGAAAAATTCAATGGCGCGATTACCGGATCTAACCGTTACACGGCCTTGCGCGGCGCTGACGTGGTTATCGTAACGGCGGGCATCGCCCGCAAGCCGGGAATGAGCCGTGACGATCTTATCGGCATCAACACCGGCGTCATGAAAAGCGTTGGCGAAGGGATCAAGAAAAACTGCCCGAACGCCTTCGTCATCTGCATCACCAACCCGCTGGACGTCATGGTAGGCGTGTTGCGCGACGCGTGTGGTTTACCGCACAAAAAAGTCGTTGGCATGGCGGGCGTCTTGGATAGCGCGCGCTTCCGTTGTTTCCTCGCCGAAGAATTTAAAGTGTCAGTCGAAGACGTGACAGCATTCGTGCTCGGCGGACATGGCGACACCATGGTGCCGCTGGTGCGTTATTCTGCAGTGTCCGGCATTCCCGTTCCTGATCTGATCAAGATGGGGTGGACGACCAAAAAACGGATCGACGAAATTGTCCAGCGCACCCGTGACGGCGGTGCCGAAATCGTCGGCCTGTTGAAAACCGGTTCAGCATTTTATGCGCCCGCGTCTTCGGCCATAGATATGGCCGACGCATATCTCAAAGACAAAAAGCGGGTCCTGCCCTGTGCGGCGTATGTAAAAGGCGCATATGGATTGAATGGACTTTATGTTGGCGTTCCAGTCGTTCTGGGCGCAGGTGGCGTGGAGCGAATTGTCGAAATAAACTTGAACGCCAGCGAAAAGAAGATGTTTAAAAATTCGGTCGATGCGGTGCAAAATTTGAACAAAGTCATCGCGAAAATGGATGTGGCCAACAAGAAAGCGTCTGCAAAAAAGAAAAAATAGTCCCTGTGTTGAGCGTGGCTCTCACCTGGCATCAATCAGGACATACATAACGAATACGGCTCATGAATATCCACGAGCACCAAACCAAGAACCCTATTGAATACGGCGGCGTCGCGGTTCCCTACAGCGCCGCCGTATTCACCCCGGAAGAAGCAATCGCTGCAGCGGAAACGTTGGGCGGTCCGATTTGGGTGGTGAAAAGTCAGATTCACGCAGGTGGGCGCGGTGCCGGTCGGTTCCAGATGTTCTACAAACAATCCGGCAGTAAAAAGCCAATGGCCAGATTCATCGTGGGCGTCACCGCCCCGCCGGGCAAACGTATGGGCCATGCCAGCGCCATAATTTCGGGCGGCAACAGCACGGTGAGATCGAAGATCGAGGCGATGAAAAATGCAGGCGTCACTGTCGCTGAAAGCCCTGCGCTTATCGGCGAACCGATAGCGGCCGCTATGAACGGTTAACCCAACTTAATTGGGAAACGAGAACGACGATGTCTATGGAAGAAAATTCATTTCTGTTTGGGGCGAACGAAACCTATATCGCGGAATTGTATGCGCGTTATGCAAAAGACCCGAGCATGGTCGATGCGGAATGGGCCGAATTCTTCGATGAAGTAGGCGAAGACGCCCATACTGTCCTGGCCGACATAACAGGGCCCAGTTGGGCACCCCGCAGTACAAAGGTCATCGGCGGCGGCAATGGAGCCGCCCCCTCAATGTCCGACGCAACCGCGGGCGGCGCACAAACGGCTTCGACCCCACAAGCCGCCGTGGCACCAGATCAAATTCGTCAGGCGACATCGGATTCAATCCGCGCGTTGATGGTCATCCGGAATTACCGGGTGCGCGGCCACCTGCACTGTAAACTGGACCCGCTTGGCCTGGTCAAACCAATCCCCCATTCCGAACTGGACCCGGAAACCTATAGCTTTACAGAACGCGATTTGGACCGGCCCATTTTCCTTAATTATGTGCTTGGTCTAGAATCCGCATCGATGCGCCAGATCGTCAAAATTCTGGAAGAAACCTATTGCGGCACCATTGGCGTGGAATATATGCACATCCAAGAGGCCGATGAAAAAGCCTGGATACAAGAACGCATCGAATCGATTCGCAACGCCACGTCGTTTACCGACACCGGCAAACGGGCGATCCTGCAGCGCTTGACCGAAGCAGAATGTTTTGAAAAATACCTCGACCGTAAACACACCGGGTCGAAACGCTTTGGGTTGGATGGCGGCGAATCCGTCATCCCCGCCATGGAGCAAATTCTCAAACGCGGCGCGCAATTGGGTGTCGATGAAGTCCTGATCGGCATGCCGCATCGCGGACGGCTGAATATTCTCGTCAACATTCTAGACAAGCCCTATCGGGCGATATTTTCAGAATTCGCCGGAAACGCATCAAGCCCCGAAGGGATCGCCGGATCCGGTGATGTCAAATACCATTTAGGCACATCTTCTTATCGGGAATTCGACAATAAAAGCATCCATCTGTCACTGGCACCGAACCCAAGCCATTTGGAAGCGGTCAACACGGTTGTGCTGGGGAAAGTGCGGGCGAAACAGCGTCAGCGTGGCGACGTCAACCGCGAGAAAGTGGCAGCGATCCTATTGCACGGCGATGCGGCGTTCCCGGGCCAGGGCGTTGTGCCGGAAACTTTTGATCTGTCGCAACTACGTGGCTATCAAACCGGCGGCACCATCCATTTCATCGTCAACAACCAGATCGGGTTTACGACCAGCCCGTCTTACTCGCGCTCGTCACCCTATTGTTCCGATGTCGCCAAAATGGTCGCCGCGCCGATTTTCCATGTGAATGGCGACGATCCAGAAGCCTGCGTTCACGTCGCGCGCATCGCCACCGAATACCGGCAGAAATTCAAAAAAGACGTCGTGATCGATTTGTGGTGCTACCGCCGGCATGGACACAACGAGTCCGACGAACCAATGTTCACCCAGCCGCGCATGTACAAGAAAATTTGCCAACAATTAACAACGCGCCAACTCTACGCCGACAAACTGGAAGCCGACGGCGTGCTGGAGCCCGGCGAAGGCGACAGAATCGTTTCGGATTTCGTCGCGCGGCTAGATGAGGAATTCGAAGCGTCCGCCGCCTATAAACCCAACAAAGCGAACTGGCTCGAAGGCCGTTGGGAAGGACTCCAAGCGGCCAGTGGCGAGGCCCGGCGCGGCGAAACGGCGGTGGCGACCAACGTCTTGCAGGAAGTTGGTCACGCCATCTCCAACGTCCCCCAAAATATGAACATCAATCGCAAAATCGTGCGCCAATTGGACACCAAACGGAAAATGTTCAAAACCGGTGAGGGCATCGATTGGGCGACCGGCGAGGCGCTGGCCCTGGGAACGCTTTTGGTGGAATCCACACAAGTTCGGCTCTCGGGCGAAGATTGCCGACGCGGCACGTTCAGCCAACGCCATGCGGTGCTGATCGATCAAGACACCGAGGAAACCTACATCCCCGTGAACCATATCCGCTTTGGCCAGGCGCCATTTGAAGTCATCGACAGTCCGTTGTCGGAATTCGGCGTCCTTGGATTTGAATACGGGTACAGCTCCGCCGAACCCCATGCGCTCGTCATCTGGGAAGCCCAGTTCGGTGACTTCGCCAACGGCGCCCAGGTCATCATAGATCAGTTCATCTCATCGGGTGAAACCAAATGGCTGCGCATGAACGGCCTCGTAATGTTGTTGCCCCATGGGTACGAAGGCCAGGGCCCGGAGCATTCATCCGCCCGGTTGGAACGTTATTTACAGCTTTGCGGCGAAGACAACATGCAGGTCTGCAACATCACCTCGCCCGCGAATTATTTTCATGTATTGCGCCGACAAGTGCACCGTGACTTTCGCAAGCCGCTGATCATCATGACGCCGAAATCCCTATTGCGGCACAAACGCTGCGTCTCGCGGCTGGACGAATTCGCCATCGGCACCACGTTCCATCGCGTGTTATGGGACGACGCCCAAATAACCAACGACCTGGACGCGGACGACAACATCCGACGGATCGTCATGTGCACCGGCAAAGTATATTTCGATTTGTACGAGGAACGCGAAAAACGCAAAATCAAGGATATATACATCATGCGCCTTGAACAATTATACCCGTTCCCGCGTAAATCGTTGCGGGAAGAAATGGCGCGCTTCAAGAAGGCCGAAATCGTGTGGTGCCAGGAAGAACCAGAAAATATGGGCGCCTGGACCTTCGTCGACCGAAAAATCGAAGCAATTATGCGGGAACTGGACATGGAGCATCAACGGCCACGCTATGTCGGACGCACGGAAGCCGCCGCGCCCGCCACAGGCCTTATGAGCCGCCATCTTCGCGAGCAGGCAGCGCTGGTGGATGAATCTTTGACCTTGCCGCCCGTAACAAAGCCAGCCCCTAAATCAACGCCGCGCAAAAAACGTTCGCGCGCAAAAAAATAGCGCAACACATTGGAGTCACGAAACATTATGTCAACGGAAATCACCGTTCCTATCCTGGGCGAATCCGTAACCGAGGCGACGGTCGCCCAATGGTACAAGCAGGTGGGCGACACCGTCGTGGCGGATGAGCCGCTGGTGGAGCTGGAAACCGACAAGGTGACGGTCGAAGTGCCCGCGCCCTCAGCCGGTGTATTGACCGAAATTCTGGTCACCGATGGGACCAATGTCGAGGTCGGCGCTGTTCTGGGCGCAATAGCAGCAGGCGCAGCAGGCATGGCGGCATCCGCCCCTGTAGCCGCCACACCTGCGCCCAAATCCGAACCGACGCCAACAGCAACCGCTTCAAACACCACGCTGTCTCCGGCAGTGCGCAAACTGGTCGATGACAACAAACTTGACCCCACGACTATTCCCACCACGGGCGCGAAGGGACAACTGACCAAAGGTGACGTTCTGGCCTATCTGGAGCAACAGGCCGCCACCCCAACGCCAAAACCAATCGCGCCTGCCAAAGCGATTGCCACTCCAACCTCCATCGCAACCATTGTTCCGGCAAGCAGTTTACCGGAACGCGCGGCAGACTCTCGCGGCGAAGAAGTCGTGCGGATGTCTCGGTTGCGCCAACGCATCGCCGAACGCTTGAAACAGGCGCAGAACAACGCCGCCATGCTGACCACCTTCAACGAAGTGGACATGGGCGCGTTGATGCAGTTGCGAATCGACTATCGCGACAAATTCGAAAAGAAACACGGCGTTCGGCTGGGCTTCCTGTCGTTCTTCATCAAGGCCGCGATCAATGCGCTCAAGGAAATCCCAGCGGTGAACGCGGAAATTTACGGCGATCAGCTTATCTATAAGAATTATTATGATATCGGCATAGCCGTCGGCACGCCGCAAGGCCTGGTCGTGCCCGTACTGCGCGACGCCGACAAAATCAGCTTTGCCGAAATCGAGCGAACGATTTCAGACTTTGGCAGCCGCGCCCGTGAAGGCAAGCTGACCATTGCAGAGATGACCGGCGGTACTTTCACCATTTCCAATGGTGGAGTGTATGGATCGCTGCTGTCGACGCCAATCTTGAACCCGCCGCAATCGGGCATTCTGGGTATGCACAAAATTCAGAAACGGCCCATGGTCGTGGGCGACAAAATCAAGATCTGCAACATGATGTATCTGGCGATGTCGTATGATCACCGGATCGTCGATGGCCGCGAAGCCGTGACGTTCCTGGTGCGCATGAAGGAATGCCTGGAAGATCCACAGCGCCTATTAATCGACGTTTGACGTTTAATACCCTAACAAGAAAGACACCCCATGACTGATTCGTCCTATGATCTGGTCGTCATCGGCGGCGGGCCGGGCGGCTATGTCGCGGCCATTCGCGCCGCCCAACTTTGTATGAACGTGGCCTGCGTGGAAAAGCGCGACGCCATGGGCGGTACGTGTCTCAACGTTGGGTGCATCCCGTCAAAGGCACTGTTGCGCAGCTCGGAACTCTACGCCGAAGCGCAGCACGGATTAGAAGAGCACGGCGTTAAGCTGGGGTCAGTCAAACTGGATTTGGCCACAATGATGGCACGCAAGGACAAGGTGGTGTCCGATTTGACCGGCGGTATTGCATTTTTATTAAAGAAAAACAAAATTGACCATTTCGTGGGAACGGGCGCTATTGAGAATGCGACAACGGTCGTCGTTAGCGGCGCAAACGGAAAATCCACAAAGCTGGCGACAAAAAATATCCTGATCGCCACCGGGTCGGAAAGTACGCCGATACCCGGAATCGACATCGACGAAGAACAAATCGTTACCTCGACCGGCGCGTTGGCGTTTAAAAAGGTTCCAAAGCATTTGGTCGTAATCGGCGGCGGTTATATCGGGTTGGAAATGGCTTCAATTTGGGGACGATTGGGCGCGGACATCACTTGTATCGAATTCCTAGACCGCATAACGCCGGGCATGGATAGCGAGGTGTCGAAAAACTTTCAACGCATCCTCAAAAAACAAGGCATAAAATTCAAATTAGGAACCAAAGTCACCGCCGCCAGAAAAACCCGCGCCGGCGTTACCTTGACCATAGAACCCGCGAAGGGCGGCGAGAGCGAACAAGTAAAATGCGACGCCGTTCTGGTATCGGTCGGTCGGCGCCCCTACACCGATGGGTTGGGGTTGGACACTATTGGCGTTGCAACCGATGAGCTTGGCGTCATCCGAATCGACGCCAGTTTCCAGACAACCGTTCCCGGCGTTTACGCCATTGGCGACTGCGTGCCCGGCCCGATGCTGGCGCACAAGGCCGAAGACGAAGGCGTGGTCTGCGCCGAAATCATCGCCGGGCAGTCCGGACACATCAATTACGACGCCATCCCCAGCGTTGTCTACACTTGGCCGGAAGTCGCCAGCGTCGGCAAGACCGAGGAACAGTTGAAAGAGGCGGGAATCGACTACAAATCCGGCAAATTCCCTTTCACTGCCAACAGCCGCGCGCGCGCCAGTGGGGAGACCGACGGATTCGTTAAAATACTGGCGGATGCTAAAAGCGACGCTGTGCTAGGGGCGCATATCATTGGCCCGGACGCCGGCAGTTTGATCCATGAAATCGTGACGATCATGGAATTCGGTGGATCGGCGGAAGACGTCGCGCGCATTTGCCACGGGCACCCCACCTTCAACGAAGCGGTCAAGGAAGCAGCGCTGGCTGTCAATGGCCGACCCATCCATATGTAATTAGAAGCGTCGGATGTCTGGACAATGATCCGGCTCGCCCCCCTACCCCAGCGTGTCATGATGTGCGTGGCCCAAGGCGCAGCGATGCTGCCGGGGACTTCCAAGCCGAATGGGCGTTGACGAACACCGAAGCCAGATAGGCCAGCAGATCATCATGTCGGGAGGTCGGGTCAATATCATTGGTGCGGCACCGGTTGAATCAGCGCAATCGGGTCCAGGCAAGGTTGTGGACGGAAAGCCAACGAAGGACGTGGAAGCGGGTTGCATGTGAAGCGGGACAGCCGGGGCCGCTCAAAACCCACCTATGGCTATTCTGTGCATACCGGTGTTGATGAGAATGACTTTATTCATCGCCAGACGGTGACGCCGGGTCAGGGGCATGATAGCCAGGAGCGCGACACCTTGTTGTTGGGGACGGAGAGCCAGCTATATAACGACGCGCCCTATAGTCCTAAGGAGACCCGAGAGACGCTGGCCCGGTTTAGTGTTACCAATTGCGTGCAACGAAAAGGCTAGGGGGCCCCCCTTGTTGGTGAGCGATCTCGAACGCAATAAGGAAATCGCCGTCACCCGCAGCAGAGCGCCCGTTTGCCACCTACAAACGGCTGTATGGTCTGGCGCGAACACGGGTTATGGGGCTGAATAAAACCTCATATTTTATGGGCTGGCGGCAATGACGAGTAACATCCGCAAAGGAGATAAAATTCTCACCCTGTATGGTGTTCGAAGGTCTGTCCTCACAGGATAAATGCGGCCGTATTTTGAAAATTTCCTAAAATGCCCGCCAAAAATACTGACGTACTGAGGTTGCGGCTGTAAAACCGCGTCATACTGACAAATTTAACGCTCTCGAACCTAAAAGGGCCCTTATGCAGAGGTCTCCTTTAATAACAATAGGTTCAGAATCTTTTCCAGAATATACAGAACCAGATTCGTGCCTTTTTAAATCAGGACGATATTGTTTTCCACGAGAATACGTTCCAGGTTAGTCGGCAACCGGCACCTTTCAAGACCTTTCCAAAAACGCTGGCGCTTGGCCAGTCCCGGCGGCATCCGCTTCGACTCACGTTTATGGGATTTTCCTTTATTAGCTTTATGCTTACGGGGTTTGTTATTTTCCCCTTTTTATGCTCTTTAAAGTCTTCCGAATTGCGCCTTTCTGGGTAGGGGGTTCCCCTGTAAATACCGCCATCTCTATCCGCGTTGTAAAGACCAATGGCTTCATAGAATCGTATGATCGTGCGCTTTTCAATTTCGGTGAAGATGACCTGATTGATATCAACGCTGCACCCAAGATTTATTTCGTCATCTTACTCCTAAAATCACCCGCTCGCCATGCCATATATTGACGACCCAACGCCATAGTGTTGCCGTTTTAGGCGCGAGGGTGCGTCGCGCGGTATTCCGCCATCAACCTGTCAGTTTCAACTTCCGTGTAACGTTGCGTCGTCGACAGCGAGGCGTGCCCCAACAATTCCTGAATCGCGCGCAAATCACCGCCACCCGCCAACAGATGGGTCGCGAAGGAATGACGCAAGGCGTGCGGCGTCGCGGTGTCAGGCAACCCCAACTGCCCCCGCGCCAGCCGCATCCGGGCTTGCGCAACGCCAGGATTAAGCGGCCCGCCCCGCACGCCGCGAAACAACGCCTGACCCACCGCCAACATGAAGGGACATGCTTTGACGTAAGCGACGACGGCTTCCCGGACCACGAACAGAACCGGGACCATGCGCTGTTTGCCACCCTTCCCGTCCACGATAAGGCTGTCGCTCGTTTCACCAAAATGACCCGGCGTCAGGGCCAGCGCCTCCGAAATTCGTAATCCGCAGCCATATAACAGCGTGAACAGCGCCGCGTCGCGCAGTCCCACCCATGACTCATCCGCGATTTTCTGAGCTGTTTCGATAACAGCAATCGCGTCGTCCGGGCTAAGCGGTCGTGGTACGGCATGTGGCAGACGCGGCGTTCGTATCGATAGAATGGCCTGGTTCGTCAAACGATTGTTGCGTTCGCACCATCGAAAAAAATTCCGCACGACGGACAACGCACGCGCGATGGAAGTCCGCTTCAACCCATCCCCTATGCGCTTCGCCAGCCACGCGCGAAATTCGGCGGGCCGGAGCGACGCAAGACTCTCGGACGTAAGTACGCCACCTTGGTGATGTTGAATAAAAGTCAGAAATTCCAGGATATCGCGACGATACCCGTCGATCGTATGCGCGGCAACACGACGTTCATCTTCCAGCCAACGCATCCAATCGCTCAGGACCGCCGCCAGCCGCGCGTCTTCCAATATAAAGGCGTGCGGCTTGGCGGGATCAGTTGATTTTATTCCGGAAGGTTCAGCCATGTGCGCGTGACATACTCTAAGACGCAGCCCAGAAAACCGAGGAGCTCTGTGCCTTGTTTTGCGTGAAATTTTCCAGATTTCCGCGTTCCAAACGCAACCAACGCCGGGGGACTTGCATCCGAGACGTCGATGCGGACCAGGGCCGTCGAACGCACCAACGCGGCCCCGCCACCAAAGATTTCTGGGTCGCCGTCGATATCGCTGTAAAGCGTCACCTTGCGGCCTGCGCCAATAATTGTGTCCACAAGGCCTTCGCGCACGCCACGCAACCCAACGGTTGGCAAGGTTACAATATTGTCACCAGCTTCCATTTCAACGCAGAACGTAACAACATCAAGGTCCATCAGAATGGCGAAATCGCTCGTAACCACTTGAATAACCTGTTCAAACGACATCGCCGCCAACAACGCCAGCACGCATTCATGCACCCGCGCCTGGGTGCTTAAGTTGGCGCGGCTGGTGATCATTAAATCCCGCTGTCGTAATTTTAAACGTTCCGCATCGCCGCGAAGCCGTTCGATGATCACAGATTGTAAATCGGATACGCCATCGCCCAGGCCGCGTTCCGGCGGCATCATCACGCGATAGAGGTCGGGGTTTTCCTGCAAGAAACCAGGATTATCCGACAGATATTGGATGACCTGTGCGGCGTCCAGATTGCTCTTGCGTGGTTTGGTTGGCGTTCCAGGCATGGTTATAGAACGCTACAGAATAGACTGTCCGGTTTTTTTCCAATCCGACAGGAACGCCGCCAAGCCTTTATCCGTCAACGGATGCTCAAATAACGACCACAACACATTTGGCGGGATCGTCGCAACATCCGCGCCCATTCGCGCTGATTCCAGAATATCCTTCGGCGAGCGAATCGACGCCACCAGCACTTCGGTCGTGAATTTGGGGTAATTGGCGTACACATTGCAGATATCTTCGATCAATCCCATGCCATCCATGGCGATGTCATCCAGCCGCCCAATAAACGGCGAAATGAACGACGCGCCCGCCTTGGCGGCCAAAATCGCCTGATTGGCCGAAAAGCACAGGGTGACATTGACCTTTATACCATCTCCAGACAACGCCTTGCAGGTTTTCAGTCCCGCCCGCGTCAAGGGGACCTTGACCGCAATATTGTCGGCGATACCGGCTAATTTGCGGCCTTCCGCCAACATCGTGTCGAAATCAGTCGCAGCGACTTCCGCGCTGACCGGGCCCTCGACGGCCTGAGAAATTTCGGTGATGACTTCGAAAAAATCCCGCCCGGATTTCGCGATCAGCGATGGATTCGTCGTCACACCGTCCAATAGACCGGTGTCGGCCAGCTCGCGAATTTCACCAATGTCGGCGGTGTCTACAAAAAATTTCATCGTTTCCCTCGGTGTTCTCTAAAATTGGTGATGGCGCAGTCAATACCGCCTCCGTTAGACTCCCGTCCATGACCAATCCCGTGACCGACCATTTGAACGTTAATGACGCACCCGACGATCAGGTATCGTCTGGGGGCGTGGGGCGGGTCAAGGTCCTTCTGCCACTGCCCTTGGCGGGTGCCTACGACTACCGGGTACCGCCGGAGCTGCATCTCGCGACCGGCCAATTTGTATTGGTCCCCTTGGGGCGCCGGGAAGCGCTGGGCGTAGTGTGGGACAACGTCTTGGAAGAAAAGGCGGGAGCGGTTTCAGACGACCGCCTGAAGGATGTTATCGGCGTCGCCTCCACCTTGACCTTACCCGAAGAAACTCGGCGTTTGGTCGACTGGGTTTCGGGGTATACGACGGCGCCGCTGGGCGCGGTGCTTCGCATGGCGATGAGCGTTCCCGCCGCCCTGGAGCCGCCAAAACCGCGAATCGCTTACGCCTTCGGCAAAAGCCCCACAAATTTACGCATGACGCCTGCACGCCGTCGCATTCTCGACCTTTTGCGTGACGGACCACCGCGCACCCAAGCCGATATAGCCTTTGAAACCGGCGTCTCAACAAGCGTGGTCCGGAAATTAGCGGAAACCGGCGCCATACGTATTGTTCTATTGCCCGTTGAACGTACGGTGCCACAACCGGACCCCGACAGCGGCGGCCCCGTTCTGTCCACCGCGCAGCACGATGCGGCGACAGCATTATGCGCGAAAATTGGCGCATTTTCCGTAACTCTGGTGGATGGCGTGACCGGCGCCGGCAAGACCGAAGTATACTTTGAGGCCATCGCCGAAGCCTTGCGTCGAGGACATCAAGCGCTTGTGCTATTGCCGGAAATTGCCCTAGGCGCACAATGGTTACGCCGGTTTGAAGGGCGTTTTGGCGTCCAACCGGTGGCATGGCATTCCGAATTGACGCCAGCCACGCGCCGCGCAGCATGGCGCGCCATCGCCCAGGGACACGCCAGAGTCGTCGTCGGCGCCCGCTCCGCGTTGTTTCTGCCTTTTCCGGATTTGGGTCTGGTCGTGGTAGATGAAGAACATGATGGCGCCTTTAAACAGGAAGACGGCGTCGCCTATCATGCCCGCGACATGGCCATCGTCCGGGCACGAATTGGTGACTTTCCGGCGATCCTGGCGTCCGCGACGCCGTCGCTGGAAACCATCGTGAACGTGGAGACCGACCGTTACGCCCGTGTCCGTTTACCCACCCGCCATGGCGGCGCTGAATTGCCTGACATTCACGTGATCGATTTGCGCGTCGACCCGCCGGAACGTCAATGCTGGTTGTCGCCGCCCTTGCGCACCGCCCTGGCCAAGACATTCGCCGCCGGGCAACAATCCCTATTGTTCCTCAACCGTCGCGGCTATGCGCCCCTGACCCTGTGCCGCACCTGCGGCCATCGGTTAGAATGTCCGAATTGCACCGCCTGGCTGGTCGAACATCGTTTTCAGGGTCGCTTGCAATGCCATCACTGCGGATTGGCCAGCAGACAGCCTAAAGCGTGCCCCTCCTGCAAAGCGGAAGGCAGCTTGGTTGCCTGCGGCCCGGGTGTCGAACGAGTGGCGGAAGAAGCCATGGCGCTGTTTCCCGAAGCGCGACTGATGGTCGTCACCAGCGACAATATGCGCAATCCGTCGGACGCGGCGGAATTTGTCCGAAAAGTCATGGAACAAGAGGTTGATATCCTTGTCGGCACGCAAATCGTCGCCAAGGGCCACCATTTTCCAAATTTGACGCTGGTCGGCGTCATCGACGCCGATCTTGGATTGGCGGGGGGCGATTTACGCGCGGCGGAACGCACCTACCAACTGCTACATCAAGTCGCAGGCCGCGCCGGTCGGGCAGAACGACCTGGCGCAGTGTATTTGCAGACTTACCAACCGGGCCACCCGGTTATGCAAGCCATGTCGAATGGCGACCGGGATGATTTTTTAAAAGCCGAGGCGCAGGCACGACGCGTAGGGCATTGGCCGCCTTTTGGCCGTTTGGCGGCCTTAATCGTGTCCGGCCGCGACGAGCAAGCCGTGGACGCAGTAGCGCGTGAATTGGCGCGCCACGCGCCTCATCGATCCGACGTGCGGACGTTGGGTCCGGCTCCAGCGCCGCTGGCGATGTTGCGCGGGCGCCATCGCCGACGCCTATTATTGAAGACGGATCGTAACGTCGCCGTTTCCGCACTTCTACGAGATTGGCTGCCTCAGGTAAAAACGCCGTCCACCGTGCGAATCCAGGTTGATGTCGATCCTTACAGTTTTTTGTAGGCCCCTAAGGCTTTCGCCGACCGGCAACCAAACGAGTTTTTAGGCGCTCACTCAAAAACGGTCGCTTAGGCGGCTTGAAAGCCTGAAACGTCTATGGTACACACCGCACGCTTCCGGGTTGAGACGCTTGGTGGGTAGGTGTGTGCCGATACGCTAAGAGTTTGCAAGTACGGTGCGAGTATAGGGTTTTTTAGAGTTTTCGAGGGTATTTTCGTTGGCTTCCAACGCGGCTGTTTCCCAATTGGCTGATCGCTATGCAGCGGCGCTATTCGATCTCGCGGACGAGCAGAAGTTGCTTGATACCGTCGCGGACGATTTGCGGTCCCTGCAGCAATCCACGTCAGAGAGTGACGACCTTCAACGACTCGTCGGCAGTCCGGTGTTGAGCCGCGAGGCGCAAGGCGCGGCCATGGACGCCGTTCTCAAGGCGATGGACGTGAATGTTCTGACCAAAAATTTTGTCGGGCTGATCGCGCGAAATCGTCGGCTGTTTGCGCTGAGCGACATGGTCACGGCGTATTTGGCGCAATTGGCGCGACAGCGCGGCGAAGTTACCGCCGAAGTCACCGCCGCCCGCGCCCTCAGTGATGCACAGATTAATGAATTGACGGACTCCCTGCAAAATACGCTTGGCGGAAAAGTTACCGTCGAACATCAGGTCGATCCGGATTTGATCGGCGGCATGATCGTAAAGGTCGGTAGCCGAATGGTGGATACAACGCTGCGCACGCAGTTGTCCAAGTTAAGAATCGCGATGAAAGGGGCTAGCTGATGGATATCCGCGCTGCTGAAATTTCTTCAATTATAAAAGAGCAAATTGCCGGTTTCGGCACCGAGGCGGATGTCGCCGAGGTTGGCCAGGTAATTTCGGTTGGTGATGGCGTCGCCCGCGTGTACGGACTGGATAATGTTCAGGCCGGCGAGATGGTCGAATTTCCCGGCGGCATCCGAGGGATGGCGCTCAACCTGGAAACCGACAATGTCGGCGTCGTTATTTTCGGCGACGACCGAGACATCAAGGAAGGCGACACGGTCAAACGTACAGGCGCCATCGTTGAAGTCCCCGTCGGACGTGGCATGTTGGGCCGGGTTGTGGACGGGCTCGGCAATCCCATTGACGGCAAAGGCCCCATCGAAGATGTAAACCTCCAACGGGTTGAAGTTAAAGCCCCCGGCATTATCCCGCGTAAATCGGTGCATGAGCCGGTGCAAACCGGCCTCAAAGCGCTCGACGCGCTGGTACCGGTGGGACGCGGACAACGCGAATTGATCATTGGCGATCGCCAGACCGGCAAAACGGCGGTGGCGATTGACACTATTATCAACCAAAAGAACATCAACGCAGGTGACGACGAGTCGAAAAAGCTTTACTGCATCTACGTCGCCATCGGCCAAAAACGCTCCACAGTGGCCCAGGTTGTCAAAACCTTGGAAGAACATGGCGCGATGGATTACACCATCGTCGTCGCCGCGACCGCGTCTGACCCGGCGCCACTGCAGTTTCTGGCACCTTATACCGGCTGCGCCATGGGCGAATTTTTCCGCGACAATGGCATGCACGCCGTCATCGTATATGACGATTTGTCCAAACAGGCGACGGCCTATCGTCAAATGTCCTTGTTGTTGCGCCGTCCGCCGGGACGTGAAGCATTTCCGGGCGACGTGTTCTACTTACATTCACGCCTATTGGAACGTGCGGCGAAAATGAACGAAGAACACGGCCTTGGCTCGCTAACAGCACTGCCGGTCATTGAAACCCAGGCGAACGATGTGGCGGCTTATATTCCGACCAACGTTATTTCGATCACCGACGGCCAGATCTTCTTGGAAACCGAACTATTCTACAAAGGCGTCCGTCCGGCCATTAACGTTGGTCTATCAGTGTCTCGTGTAGGATCGGCGGCGCAATTAAAGGCAATGAAGCAAGTTGCCGGTACAATTAAGCTTGAACTGGCGCAGTATCGAGAAATGGAAGCATTCTCACAGTTTGCTTCCGATCTGGACCCGATAACCCAACAACTTCTAGCGCGCGGGGCGCGATTGACAGAATTACTGAAACAAGATCAGTTCAGCCCTCTGGCCGTTGAAGAACAAGTCGTGGCGATTTTCACCGGGGTCCGCGGTTTCCTGGATACGGTCCCCCTTGAAAATGTTCGTCGCTTTGAATCGACACTGCTGGATCATTATCGCGCAGACCACGCCGATGTGCTGGCGTCCATTCGCGACTCGGGCGAAATTTCGGACGACACCGAAAAGAAGATGCTGGAAATCACCGAAACCTTCGCGAAGGGGTTCGTTTAACCTCGTGACGACGGTTAGAACCGGCTAAAAATATGGCGAACCTCAAGGATCTTCGAAACAGCATCGCGAGCGTCAAGTCGACGCAACGCATTACGTCGGCCATGAAAATGGTCGCGGCGGCGAAGCTGCGTAAAGCCCAGGATAAGGCGGAAGCCGCACGGCCCTATGCGGAACGCATGGAACGTATGCTCTCTTCATTGGCGGCAAGTGCGGCGGCGAACCCGGAAAGCGCGCCGCCCATGTTGGCCGGCACCGGCAAGGACGACACCCATTTACTTATCGTCGTGACATCAGATCGCGGCCTTTGCGGCGGCTTCAACAGCTCCATTACCCGCGATGTCCGGCAACGCATTCGCACACTTCAAGCTGACGGCAAAACAGTCAAACTTATTGTTGTTGGTAAAAAAGGCGTGTCGGTGCTCCGTCGGGACCATGCCGATAAAATCATTGCGGCGCATGAAGAGATATCGAAACCATCACCAAACTTTGATGGTGCCGCGCTTGTGTCCAACGCTGTCGTTGACATGTTCGCCGCCGGTGAGTTTGACATCTGCACGGTCATCTATAGTCGATTTGTGTCGGCGCTGACTCAAATCGTTACGCCCTTGCAGCTGATTCCCTTCACGGCCCCGGCGAGTGAAGAGGGCGACAACGCCAATGAAAACGGCGCCGCGCAAAACAGTGGCGATGGCGCCGTATACGAATTCGAGCCGGACGAAGAAGAAATTCTGGCGGCGTTGCTGCCCAGAAACCTATCCGTCCAGATTTTTCGCTCAATGTTAGAATCATTCGCCTCGGAACAAGGCGCGCGCATGACCGCAATGGACAGCGCGTCGCGGAATGCCGGAGATATGATTGACAAACTGACGACCACTTACAACCGGACCCGTCAGGCCGCAATCACAAAGGAATTGATTGAAATCATTTCCGGCGCAGAGGCCCTATAAATTTCGTTTAGTTCGAATCGGGAGTAACCCCATGGCAAAAATCCTCGTAGGCAAAGTGACCCAGGTCACCGGTGCAGTCATTGACGTACATTTCGACGGCGATTTGCCAGCGATCATGAACGCCGTCACAACCAAAAATCAGGGACAGACCCTGGTCATGGAAGTGGCACAGCATTTAGGCGAACGTACGGTCCGCTGTATCG
>Ga0302117_10000534_pt1 | contig 16665 bp, 14 predicted proteins | sample AG5_322_MG_FD_203112 | JGI IMG/M metagenome (GOLD analysis project Ga0302117, IMG submission 203112) | Marine microbial communities from Western Arctic Ocean, Canada - AG5_32.2 | ecosystem: Environmental > Aquatic > Marine > Oceanic | place: Canada: Western Arctic Ocean | collected 2017-10-01 | reverse complement strand
AGTAATTCTGAAAACGTCGCTCAAACTGCCGCAACGAGATCCCGCTCATTTCGGCCAATTGACGGATGGACAGCTTTTCGCGAAATTGAGCATGCAGATGGTTCATCACGCGGGCCATGCTTTGCTGGCCGGAGAATACTTCGCGGCGTTGATGATAGTCCTGAATGATGCCCATCACGCCGAGCACTTGGCCGGTCTTGGAGAGGATGGGATATTTTGATGTGATGAACCACGACGGGATGCCCTGGCGGTTGAGAAAAATTTCCACAATCTTGGTGACCGGCTTGCGGCGTTCCATGATCTGCAGGTCATCACGACGGAATTTCTCCGCCAATCGGCGTGGCAGTAGGTCGAAGTCGGTGTGGCCGACCAGTTCCGTCTCATTTTCAAATTCATACAACTCAACCAAAAACCGGTTGGCCGCTAAAAGCACCCCTTCGCGATCCTTTGCAAAAAAGGAGACATTCTCAATGCAGTCAAAAAGATGATAGAAAGGAGTGGCCGAAGTGAGTGCATTCAACAAAACGCGGCGTCGTTTCTGAACTTCCCTAGTGCTTTTCATGACTGAATTTGAGTTGGACACGATTGCCCTCGCGTGTCGCATTAATAACAAAAATGGCCGAAAGAATGCAAGACAGGCTTTTCCGTATGAGGTATGGTCAAGGCGTTCCGCGAATAAAAATCTAATGAAACACTGGACACGATTTTTAGTGAGCACCCTGGCGTTGCCGATGGCGTTATCGGCTCAGGAAATTTCCGATGCAGCGAAGGTTGAATTTTTCAGCCAAAAGATTTTTCCCATTCTCAAGGAAAATTGTTTCAAATGTCACGGGGCGAAAGAGAAGCTCAAAGGCGACTTCCGCATTACCAGCCGCGCAGGGCTTTTGAAAGGCGGCGACATCGGCCCGGCCATCAATCTCAAGGCGCCGGAAAAAAGTCTATTGCTCACGATGCTCTCTTATAAGGACGAGGATCACGAGATGCCGCCCAAGGCGAAGCTGCCCGTCGCGCAGATTGATTTGCTCACGCAATGGGTGAAGCTCGGCGCGCCGTTCAATCCCGCGCAGGAAATCGCCGGGGCCGCCGCACACGTGTTGCCCAATACGGAAATCAATGCCCGCACGCGCGCGTATTGGGCGTACCAACCCATCAAACGCCCCGCTGTGCCCAAGGCGGCCGATGCCGATTGGAACCGCAACGCCATCGACGCCTTTATTTTTAATAAACTGAAATCCAAAAAACTGTTGCCCAACGGCCCCGCCGATAAACGCCAGCTCATTCGCCGCGCCTATTACGATCTCACCGGACTGCCGCCCACGCCGCGCGAGGTGGAGGCGTTTGTCAAAGACAATTCGCCAAAGGCGTTTGAGAAAGTCATCGACCGCCTGCTCGCCACGCCGCAGTACGGCGAAAAGTGGGGCCGTCACTGGCTCGATCTCGTCCGCTATGCCGAGACCAACGGCTACGAGCGCGACAGCAAAAAGGATCTCATCTGGAAATATCGCGACTACGTCATCCGCGCCTTCAACGAGGATAAGCCGTACGACCGGTTCATTACGGAACAAATCGCCGGCGATGAATTGCCCGACAAGACGGGCGACTCCATTACGGCCACGGGTTTTTATCGGCTCGGCATTTGGGACGACGAACCCGCCGATCGACCGCTGGCGCGCTACGATTATCTCGATGACATTTTGCGCACCACGAGCGAGACGTTCCTTGGCATGACCGTTGGCTGCGCGCGCTGTCACGACCACAAGATCGATCCGATTCCGCAAAAGGATTACTACTCGCTGCTGGCTTTTTTCAGCGACATTTCCCCGCACGGCAAGGGCAAGACCAATCACGTGCCGATTACTGACGCCAATACAAAGAAGGAGATGGAGGCAAAACGCGCTGCGCAACAGAAACAAATCCAGCAGGTTCAGGCCAAGATTGATCCAATCGAGGAACAGCTGCTCGACGAGTTGGCCAAGAAAAATCCCGCCCTCAAGGAGAAGGCTCCCAAGGATAGCAAGAAGTTAAACAACCCGTTTGCCTTGCCGGACGCCTCGCGCGGCAAGGGGCAGATTTGGGAGTACACATTCGAGAAACCCGGCGACAACTGGTTTGAAATCGCCTACGACGACAAGGCTTGGAAAAAAGATTGGTCCGGCTTTGGCCGCAAAGGCACGCCCGGCAGCCACGTGCGCACTGAGTGGCACACGCGGGATATTTGGTTGCGCAAGGATTTTCGGCTGGTGGAAATTCCCGGCAAGCTCGTCCTGCGCATTCACCATGATGAGGATGCGCAAGTCTATCTGAACGGCAAGCTCGTCAAGACGCTCAAGGGCCACGCCAATCGCTACCTTGACATGGATATCACTGAAGCTGCGCTCGACGTAATGCAGACCGGCCGTAACACGCTCGCCATTCATTGCCAACAAACCGCCGGCGGGCAGTACATCGATGCCGGTTTGCTGGTGGATTACAATATCACGCCCGTGCCGTTGCTCGCGCGGCTGCACGGCAAGGAGATTCTCGGGGAAGCCAAGCTCGCCGAGTACAACCAACTGCGCCAGCAGTTGGTCAACCTCGAGAAGCAAAAGTTTGAAGTGAAGGATGAATTTGCAATGGCCGTTGCAGAGCGTGGCCGGCAGAAAACCTGGGTGCTCAAGCGCGGCAACCCGCAATTGCACGGCGATGAAGTTGAATCTACGTTCCCTCAAATTCTCAGCTCAGCCAAGGCCACCGTGCCCAAGGATTACGACTCCGGAAAATCCTCCGGCAAACGCCGCGTGCTCGCCGAGTGGATTGCCAGCAAGAACAATCCAATGACCGCCAAGGTGATGGCCAATCGCCTGTGGCAGCATCATTTCGGGCGTGGCATCGTGCGCAGCTCAAATAATTTTGGCTTCATCGGCGAACAACCCACGCATCCGCAGTTGCTCAACTGGCTCGCTGCTGACTTGGTTGAAGGCGGCTGGAAACTCAAGCGCATGCACAAGCTCATCATGCTCAGCCGCACTTATCAAATGTCCTCCACCGGCAACAAGGCCGCGCTGGCTGCCGACCCGAACAACGATTTCTTTTGGCGGTTCGACATGCGTCGCCTTACCGCAGAGGAAATCCGCGACTCCATTCTCAACCTCACCGGTCAGTTGAATTTAAAAATGTCCGGCCCCAGCATTTACACCGAGATACCCGCCGAAGTCGCCAAGACTGCCTCGCGCCCCGGCGCCGCGTGGGGCCGCAGTTCCAAGGAAGACGCCGTCCGCCGCAGCGTTTACATCTTCGTGAAACGCTCCCTAAACGAGCCCTTCCTCGCCGCCTTTGACTGGGCCGACACCGACAACACCTGCGATGTCCGCTTCGTCACCACCGTCCCCACGCAGACGCTCACGATGATGAACAGTAAATTCCTCAACGACTCCGCCGAGGTCCTCGCCCTGCGTTTGCAGGAAGAACAACCCAACGACACCCCCGCCCAAGTGAGCCGCGCCCTCGAGCTTGCCACCAGCCGCCCCGCCACCAAGGAAGACATCGCCGACGGCCTAAAACTTATCCAACATTTCACCAAAACCGGAATCAACAAACCCCAAGCCCTGCAGCGTTTCTGTCTGCTCGTGCTGAACTTGAACGAGTTTGTCTATGTCGATTAATCGAACAAAATTATTTATAATGAAATAAGCTTATGGCGAATATTGAAAAACCAGCGAACACGTTCTGCGGGCAGACCTCGCGGCGGGAATTTTTGCATCAGGTGGGCGGCGGGTTTTCGTCGTTGGCGCTGACGGGGATGATGGCGGGCGATGGCTTTCTTGCACGCCAAGCGATGGCGGCGGATGGCAAGACGCCGTGGGCTAATCCGCTCGCACCGAAGAATCCGCCGTTGCCGGCGAAGGCGAAGCACGTGATTTTTCTGTTCATGTACGGTGGCCCGAGCCACATGGACACGTTTGATTACAAGCCCAAGCTGTATCCGCTCGATGGCAAAACGATTGATGTGAAAACATTCGGGCGCGGCGGCAAGAAGAAGGGCGGGCGCGTGGTGGGCCCGAAATGGAAGTTCAAGCAATACGGCCAGTGCGGCAAATACATTAGCGACCTTTTCCCGCACGTCGGCCAGCAAGCGGATAAGATTGCGTTTTTGCATTCGATGACCGCCGACTCGCCCATCCACGGCTCGGCGATGTTGATGATGAATTCCGGTCACTTGCTCAGTGGCAAACCTTCGATGGGTTCGTGGGTGAACTACGGCCTCGGCAGCGAAAACGAAAACCTCCCCGGCTATGTGGTGATGCTCGACCCCACCGGCGGCCCCATCAGCGGCGCGAAGAATTGGACCAGCGGTTATATGCCCGCCGCGTATCAAGGCGTCACCGTGAACGCCAGCGGCACGGCGATTCTTGATTTGAAAAACGCGCGCGGCATGAAGCGCGACGAGCAGCGCACGATGCTTGACGCGTTGGGTCGCTTCAACAATCGCCATCTCAGCACGCGCACGGACAACTCCAACCTCGCCGCCCGCATCGCCAGTTATGAGCTCGCGTACAAAATGCAAATGAGCGCGCCCGAGGCGGTGGATTTTGATAGCGAACCGGAACACATCCACAAGCTCTACGGGCTCGACCAAAAACGCACATCGGATTTCGGCCGCAAATGTTTGCTTGCGCGGCGGCTCGTGGAGCGCGGCGTGCGGTTCATCCAAATCTACAGCGGTGGCAACCACAACGACGCCAATTGGGACGCCCACGGCGACCTCGAGAAAAACCACAACTACCACGCCGGCAACACCGATCAGCCAATTGCCGGCTTGTTGAAGGACCTCGAGCAGCGTGGGTTGCTCGACGAAACGCTCATCATTTGGGGCGGCGAATTCGGCCGCCAACCCACTGCCGAGTACGCCAAAGGCACCGGCCGCGACCACAACAGCTACGGCTTCACCATGTGGATGGCCGGTGGCGGGATCAAAGGCGGCGTCAGCGTGGGCAAGACCGACGAGCTCGGCGCCGCTGCTGTGGAAGACCGGTTCCACGTGAAAAATCTCCACGCAACAGTGTTAAACCAACTCGGCTTTGACCCCAACGAGCTGTCGTATTTTTACCGAGGCCTCGACCAAAGGCTGGTCGGTGTGGAAGGCGCTGAGCCCATTCGACAGATTATATAGACACGGATTACACAGATTTCCACGCATGAATTTAATCTGTGTGAATTCGTGAATTCCGTGTCTTCACCCTAATAAAGAATCTCAAAATCACCGTTCGGCAAGGCAAACGCTGCGGTGAAACTCCAGACGGGTAATCCCTTTTGGCTGCGGCTGCCGTGCGCGGGTTGGGCTTTGCCGTTGCTTCCCAAAACCGACCACGAAAGGTTGCCGCCTTTTTTCCAGCCGGTATTTTCGCTCCACGCCAGCAGCACATCGCCCGCCTTATTTACCGCGAGCGCGGGATGGCGTTGGCGCGTTTGCTTGGCAATTTTCACGGGCTCCGTTTTGCCGCCGAGCTCGCCGATAAAAATATTTCCCTCCGTCTCCCACGCGCCGAGCACGCCTTTGGGGGTTTGCACAAACGCCGCGCTGCTCATCACGCACTGGCCGATGCGCCACGGGCCAACGATTTTTTCGTTCATTTTGCCTGATTCACTTCCAATCAGCAGCGTCATATCACGATTCACAAATTTCTGCGCGCCGCGATACAGCGTGTACAGATTGCCTGTCGCATCCACAAAACTTTTCAACCCGCAACAGCCGCACGTGCCTTTTTTCGTGCTGATGGTTTTCTCCTTCGCAAACGTCTTGCCGCCATCGGTGGACGTGGCCGCAAACACGCCGCGCACATTTTCGCCTTTCGGAGTGTTCTTCGGCGCGGCATGCCATACCACGTACACGTTTCCCTTGCCATCGGCCGCGACCGAGCCGCCGCCATCGAGCGCGGTCGTCCACGTCATCAAGTTGCGTTCCTTTTCAAACCCGCTGCTGTCGATGCGCATCCGCGTGTAATACATCGGTGACCCGTGATGCGGCGAACCTCCGCCCGCTTGCGAACCATTCCAAGCCACGTGCACGCGCCCGTACTTGCCCAACGCAATATGCGGCCCGCGAATCGTCCCCACCGCCACCGCACTGCCGGCGATTTGATTCACCTTCATTGGCTTGGAAAATTTCCCGCCAGTCCGCTTCACATAAAAAACATCCGTCGCCCGCTCCTTGCCCGAAAGAAAAACGATGTGCGCAACGCCCTTGGCATCGGAGACGACTTGCGGTTGCTTGCCGTGCATTGGCAAATGAACGAGCGAAACCTTCGGAGCGGCAACGAGTGCGCCGACAAAGAACAGAGAGAGGAGAGTGGCTTTCATAGGGGAAAGCTATCTCGAATCAGGAAAATGTCGATGAGGAAGTTGGGCTTTGGTCATTCCCCCTCGCTCGGCTGCAAAATCACTTTCATCAAGCCCGGCTCCGCCGCATACAACCGGTCGAACCAATCCGGGCCTTCGTCAAGCGTGGCTTTCGCACTGATGAGTGGTTCGACTTGGATGGTGCCGTTCGCAAGTAAATCGATGCACTCGGGGTATTCGCCATTGGAGGCGCATGAGCCATAAACGGTCAACTCGCGGGTGACGACCGATTGCAGTGGGAAATCGACTTGCGGCGCGAGGTTGCCGATGAGGGTGACGTGGCCGCCTTTGCGCGTAGCTTCGATGGCGGTTTGCACGGTGGGCGTGGCGCCGACGACCTCCATCGCGATGTCCGCGCCGCGGCCGCCGGTGGCTTCGCGGATGGCGGTGACGGCGTCGGTGGTGTTGGGGTTGATGCCGAACTCGGCACCGAGGGTTTGGGCGAGCGTGAGTTTTTCATCGGCCAAATCGACGGCGATGATTTTGCCGCAACCGGCCGCCTTGAGCGCTTGTACGACGAGCAGGCCAATCATGCCCGCGCCGACGACCACTGCCGTGTCGCCCTTCGCGATGGCCGTGCGATTCACCGCGTGCACGGCGACGGACACCGGCTCGATCATCGCCGCGTGTTCGAAGGGGAGGTTGTCGGGCATCGGATAAATAATGTGCTCGGGCACCACGGCGTATTCGGCGAAGCATCCGTGTTGGCGGTAGTCCTCACACGACACGCCCAGCACGCGGCGGTCATCGCACAAATTCATTTGGCCGCGCGCACAGAAATCACACGCGCCGCAGGACACCATCGAGTCGAACGTCACACGATCGCCCTCCTTCACACTGGAAACTTCAGTGCCCACGGCGGCCACCACGCCGCTGGCTTCGTGGCCCATGATGAGCGGTGGAATGCGCCGCCCGCTTGAGCCATCGAATCCGTGGATGTCGCTCCCGCAAATGCCGCACGCGCGAATTTGCACGAGCACATCACGCGCACCGACTTCCGGCTCGGGCATTTCGGTGACGGTCAGTTTTTTGTATTCTTCGAGTAATAGCGCTTTCATTGGTGCGCAGAAATTAACGGATGAACAACAAGGGGGCAATGATGTTTGGAGGGATGAGCCTGCGAGTCCGTGGCTGGCGGATTATTTGCGGACTCGCAAGCTCGTCCCTCCAGTGTCCTTTCGGGCTTCCCATTTGGCGGCAGGAATTTAGGCTCGGCGCGTTCCATGAAAACGATTTTGATTTTCCTGTTGTCGGCCACGCCGCTGTTGGCCACGCCGTTTCAAGCCACCGGTTTTAAGGTGGGCGAAGTGACGAGCAACTCCGCCATTGTGTGGACGCGGCTCACGGCGAAGGCGAAGGCCAATCCTGCCACGGCACCGCTGTTGACGTTTCAATATGCCAATGGCGAAACGTATCAGTCGGATTTGAAAAAACGGCCGAAGCATCCGCGCAGCCGGATCACGGGTGTTGAGTTTTCCACGAAGGGTGGCGTGGCCGACATTCGCTACGCCGCGCCGGGGATTGCGGGCGAGGTGCGGGTTTTGTATTCGCCGGTGTTGGTGATTCCCGGTTCCACGTTAATTATTAAACCCACGCGCACATTGTGGCGGGCAGTGGATGCAAAGGCGGATTTCACTCGGCAATTTAAACTGACCGGACTTGCGGAGGGCATCACTTATAAAGTCGTCGTTGAAACACGCGGCATCGACGGCAAAGCGGGGCAAACGCTTACCGGAAAATTCAAGACCGCACCCATGAAGGCCAATGCCGCGCGGGTGGTGTTCACGGTGTCCACCGGCCAAATGTTCGCCCATCAAGACCGGCCCGATGGGTTTGAGATTTATCCTTCGATGCTGAAATTGAATCCGGACTTTTTTGTGCACACCGGCGACATTCTTTATTACGACGCGCTGGCCAAGACGCCCGCGCTGGCGCATTGGCATTGGCAGCGCACCTACAGCCGCGCCACGCTCGTGGAGTTTCACCGGCAAGTCGGCAGCTATTTTATGAAGGACGACCACGACACGTGGACCAACGATTGCTGGCCGTCGATGGCCAACCGTTCGATGTTCCAGTTCACCTTCAAACAAGGCCTTAAAATTTTCCCGCAACAAGTGCCGATGGGGAGGAGCACGTATCGCACGGTGCGTTGGGGAAAAGATTTACAAATTTGGATGGTCGAGGGCCGCGACTTCCGTTCGCCCAACAACGCGCTCGATGGGCCGAAGAAAACCATTTGGGGCGCGGAACAAATGGCGTGGTTCAAAAAAACCGTCGCCGCCTCCGACGCCACTTTCCGCTTGCTCATCAGCCCCACGCCCGTCGTCGGCCCGGACCGCGACAATCATTCCAACAAAGTTTTTGCGCACGAGGGTGATCAGCTTCGCGCGTTTATTGCCAAGCAGAAAAACATGGTTGTCATATGCGGCGACCGCCATTGGCAGTACTTGAGCATCCACCCGAAGACCGGCGTGCGCGAATACTCTTGCGGCCCCGCCAGCAACCAACACGCCGGCGGCTGGCGGCAAAGCGATTATCGCAAGGACATCCATCAATATCTCAACGTCACCGGCGGCTTTCTCTCCGGCAGCGTTGATCGAAAAGCGGGTAAGCCCACGCTCACATTTCGCTGGCACGATGTGAACGGGAAGGAGCTACATGAAGATGTTTTGACCAAAAAATAATGGACACAATTTTCACGATGTTCAGGATAAACCCCCTGTCCATTCTGCACATCAATATTAAAATTCGAATTATCAAAACTGGAGTAACCCCCAAAGAATACCGTCTGACACCCAATGAAAATGAATGCAATAGTCCTGTTTATTACCATTTTTAGCCTTAATTTGGCCTTTGCTCCATTCGATGGGTGGTCGGATGAGCCACCCTCGGCCCGGCCTGCGGTGCGGCCATTGCCGGCCGTGCGCCCTTTGCCCGGTCGATTCCCCGGTCGAGGGCCAGTCAAGCCGCAGCCGGTGAATTGGGCTGAGAAACAAATCGTTGTCACCGGCACCATCGGCGATATTAAACAAGGGCCGACAGCCCGCTAGTTGCCGCCCATTTATAATCATAAGCTGACCATCGACATTGATGGCGTGTTGCGTGGCGACCTTAAAGCTGGTGTGCAACTGACGGCCAATCATTCCGCGCGGCAAATGCAAAAGCCCGTTTACCCCAAAGGTAAAGTGATCGTCGCCCTCTCAAATGTGCACGGCAGCCTTCGCATTGAGGCGGTGGAAGCGGCAGATGCCAACAAGCTCGCCGCCATCAAGCTTGCGTGCGAATTGCCGATTGGCTGGAAAAATGTGAATGGCAAACTCACTTCACCGTGGGCCACGCAAAAAGAACGCGCCTGGCCCAAGGCTCAAAAGGCGGATGCCAAACATTTCTGTTCCGTGACCGGACGGCCCGCGTTGTTGGCCGGAGGCGCGGTGAATTATAAAGTGGAAAAAGTGCCGCCCACCAAAGCCATCAAATGGACCAACCCCGATGGTGACGGCCAATACAAAATCACCGTCACCAACCCGACCAATAAACCGGTGATAATTGATGCGCTGCGCCAAGCCGGCAAACGCATCCTGTGGAAAGAGAGCCTCGTTATTTTGTGCCAAGGCAAGCCCTACACGGTGCCCGGTTCAATCGGCCTGTTGCGCAGCACGAAGCCGGTAACCCTCAAGCCCGGCGAGAGTCACAGCGCCGTGGTCAACGCGCTCGCGCTTGAAGGCCCGTCCTGGCCAAAGGGTGGTTATCGCATTGAATTCCAATTCTGCCTTGGCGAACGAAGCAGCAAGCAGAGCTTCTATTATATGTCCCGCCATCACGACGCCATCCGCGCAGCGGCCAAGAAGCCGGTGAATTAATTTTCACAACAAAGGGGACGACGGTTTCTCCGAAATTGATGTGGCACGCTCGACGAGCGAGCGCTGCTTTTTTATTAGTTCGGCGCGATTTCACACTCCACCCGTCGGGCGGTATTGGAAGCTTCGTAAATTGTATCGATGGTTTCTAAAACGGCCACCGTGCTTTCGGGCGTGTTGCGGCAGTCGGTTCCTTCGCGAATAGCGCGCAGCCAATCTTCGAGCAATTTCACCATTGCTTTGCCGCCGTAACCGGTTGTGGTATCGGGTGGCAACTCGAAGGATTCCTCCATCGCCAGAAATTGCGGCTGCGGCCCGTGGATTTCCAATACGCCGCCGGTGTTGCTGCGGCTCGGGTCCCAGTGTACCCAGCGTTGCGTGCCGCGGAGGTTCCATTGGATGTCGTTTTGCCAGCGCGGATGCCAATAGCCGCCAGTGAACGTGGCGAGCCCGCCGCCGGCTAAATCGAGGATTGCGCTGCCGCCATCTTCAACCTCGGCCTCGATGCCGCCGAAGTTTCCCACGCGCGCGGTGATGCCGGTGATGGTTTCGCCGGTTACGTACTGGAGCAAATCGAGATGATGGCAGCCGAGCCAGTTGAAAAACCCGCCGCCCGATTGCGCGGGATCAAACAGGTAATGGCCGGGATCGCGCCGGAAAATGTTACTGGTGGTCCACGTCATTTCCACGCTGATGAGTTTGCCAAAACTGCCCTGAGCCACCATGGCGCGCAGGCGGTTGGCCAGTTCATCGTAGCGCCAGAGGTAGCCGCTCTGAAACGCCACCTTGTTTGTGCGCACCGCATCGGCCATTCGGCGGGCATCGGTGGCGTTGGCCGCGCCGGGTTTTTCGAGCACAATATGTTTGCCGGCTTGGGCGAGCTGGATGACGGCGTTCGGCCCAATATCATTTTGCAGGCAAACCAACGCCGCATCAAATAAATGGCCGCCTTCGGCCAACAATGTTTCCACCGTTTCAAACCGAGGCAAGTGGGTTAATCGCTCTTCAAGACTCGCGGTGCCACCGTTGAAGGCCAGCATGAGTGCGGTGATTTCTAATTCATTCGCGACATGCGTCAGCGACTCACGCCAACCCATGCCGTGCGGATGATCAATGCCCAAGATCGCGATGCGTAATTTTTCAGCCACGCGCGGAGGGTAACGTTCGGCGCCTCCATTGTCATTTCTAAACGTGGCAAACCAGTCTTGCCACCCACCGGAGAATCCCGGATGCTTCTGCCAACCATGAAACGTTTTTTCTCAATCCTGTTGTTTTTCCCTCTGCTAATCTCTCTCGCAGAAGCTGCCGCCCAACCCAAACGCGTCTTGCGCATCATTGCGTTTGGCGCGCATCCGGATGATGCCGAGTTTCAGCTCGGCGGTTGCGCCATCAAATGGGCGCAGCTCGGCCACAAGGTGAAGCTCGTTTCCGTAACTAATGGCGACATCGGCCACTGGAAAATGGCGGGCGGGCCGTTGGCCAAACGGCGTACGGCTGAGTCAAAAGAGGCGGCAAAAAGAATGGGCGTGGAATCGTTGGTGCTCGATATTCATGATGGTGAAATCATGCCCACGCTCGCCAACCGTAAAATCATCGCGCGGCTCATTCGCGAATGGCAGGCAGACCTCGTCTTCACCCATCGCCCTCACGATTATCATCCGGACCACCGCAACGCCGGCCTCCTCATTCGAGATGCCGCTTTTATGGTGGGCGTGCCGTTTTATGTGCCTGATACGCCGCCGGTGAAGCGCAATCCTGTTTTCATGTATTTCCCCGATCGCTTCACGCGTCCGTATCCCTTCCAGGCCGATATTGCGATTTCCATCGACGATGTGTTTGATAAAAAAATGCACGCGCTCGACGCGTTGGAATCGCAAGTTTACGAAGGCGGTGCAAATGGCTCCGCGCGGACGCTCATCATTCGCAAGGCCCACGACCCCGTGGCGCGGAAGGAAATCCTCAAGGCCGGTTGGACCGCACGCAACGGCCGCATCGCCAATCGCTTTCGTGATTCGCTTGTGAAATGGTACGGCCCCGTAAAAGGCAAAGCGGTTAAAACCGCCGAGGCATTCGAAATCTGCGAGTACGGTCGCAGACCAAACGAGGCGGAGCTGAAAGAACTTTTTCCATTTTTCAAAAAATAAATCCATGAAACGCACACTACTCCTGCTTTCAATTGCGCTGCCACTGGCGGCCTCGGCTCAACTGGTAAAATTCGATGGCGCGAAGGCCGTTCAGTACAAACAAGTGGGCGACACCAAATTATTCCTGCACATTTTTGAGCCGCAGAACCGCCCTTCCGGCGGGCAGTTTCCGGCAATCGTATTCTTCTTCGGCGGCGGATGGAATGGCGGCACGCCGAAACAATTCGAGCCGCACTGCCGCCACCTCGCCGCGCACGGGATGGTGGCTATCACGGCGGAGTACCGCGTGAAAAGCCGCAACAAAACAACGCCCTTTGAATGCGTGGCCGACGGCAAATCCGCCATCCGATGGGTGCGCGCGAATGCCGCTAAATTTCACATCGATCCTAATCGCATCGCGGCCGGTGGTGGTTCAGCGGGCGGGCACGTGGCGGCGGCTACGGGCAATTGCCCCGGCTTGGAAGAAAAAGGCGAGGACTTGAAAATCAGCAGCAAGCCCGAAGCGCTCGTGCTGTTCAATCCGGTTTATGATAACAGCGAAAAAGGCTACGGTTACTCTCGCGTGAAGCCGCGTTGGAAAGAAATTTCCCCGATGCACAACATCCGCAAAGGCGCGCCGCCCACGATTGTGTTTCTTGGAACCAAAGACAAACTCATCCCCGTGGCCACCGGCGAGGAATTTGATCGCCGCCTAAAAGCTGTCGGCAGCCGCAGCGAGTTGCATCTGTACAAGGACGCCCCGCACGGGTTTTTCAACCAAGGCAAACCCGGCAATCACTACCCCGATACGATTGAGAAAATGGATAAGTTTCTCGCAGCACTGGGTTGGCTTAATGGCAAGCCGACTGCAAATATCCCAAAAGCCTCACCACCGCAACGTTTGCTGGAGGAATTGTTCAAACGCTGGGATAAAAATGGGGACGGCAAGCTTGTGCCGACCGAGGTGCCGCAGGGTGCGCGGCGTAATTTCAAGCGGAAGGACGCCAATGGCGACGGCACTATTTCACTGGCGGAACATTTAAAATTATTGAAGCGCCCACCGGCGGTGTCGCCCTCGCCGGGCGGCATCAAGCTTCAGCGCGACATCCCGTACGCGGGCACAAAAAATCCCCGGCAGATGCTCGACTTGCTGTTACCGGAAAAACGCGCCGGTGAAAAACCGCTGCCGGTGTTGGCGTTCATCCACGGCGGCGGCTGGCGCGCCGGCAATAAAAACAGCGGCGACCGATGGATCGCTTCGCACATTCAGTCCGGTCGCGTGGCCGGCGTCTCCATCGGGTACCGGCTCACCGGCGAGGTTCAATGGCCGGCGCAGATTCATGATTGCAAGGCGGCCATCCGCTGGATTCGCGCGAACGCAAAGAAATATAATCTCGACCCCAACCGCATCGCCGTCATCGGCACCTCGGCGGGCGGGCACTTGGTGACGATGCTCGGCACCAGCGGCGATGTGAAGGAACTCGAAGGCAAACTCGGCCCACACCTCGAACAATCCAGCCGCGTGCAGTGCGTCATCGATTTATTCGGCCCGACCGCACTATTGCAAATGGGTGAGAAACAAAACGCGCCCACCTCACCCGAGAGTCGTCTCATCGGTGCGGCGCTCCAGTCCGTCAAGGCTAAGAGCCGCCAAGCCTCGCCGCTGACGCACGTGACGAAGGACGACCCTCCGCACCTCATCATTCATGGCAACCGCGACCCGCTCGTACCATTTGATCAATCCGTCATCTTCCATGCCGCCCTAAAAAAAGCCGGCGTGGAATCCACCCTCATCACCATAAAAAACGGCGGCCACGGCTTCCCGCGCGCGATGATTGACAAACCGATTGGATTATTTTTGAAACGCCACCTGTTCGGCAATGGCAATCAACTGCCGGATGAAACTGTGCTCGCGCGATAACTGGAACTCATCCCTCCCGTGCGAACAACTTCGGCTCGGTTTGGGTTTTGGGATGGTGATAGATTTTACATATGATGGCGAGGCGATGGATTGTGGGTGTGATTTTGATGGGCGCGATGGCCGTGCTGGCGTGGCATCGCTTGCCCAAGCCCGACCGTTCCGCCGCGGCGGTCCAACGGGTGAAGCCTGATTTGGTAAAGGCGTTGGCGGTCAAGAAATTGAGCTGGGGCGCTCCTGTGTTCATTCGGATTTTCAAGGAGGAAAAACAGCTCGAGCTGTGGGTGGATGATGGAAAACGGTTTCGCCTCTTCAAGATGTGGGCCATCTGTAAATTCTCCGGCGCGCTTGGTCCCAAGTTGAAGGAGGGCGATGGGCAAGCGCCGGAGGGGTTTTATTTTGTGCCGCGCACGCGAATGAATCCGCGCAGTCGATTCCATTTATCTTTCAACCTCGGCTATCCCAATACCTACGATCGCGCGCGCCAACGCACCGGCAGCGCGTTGATGGTGCACGGCAATTGCGTGAGTATCGGCTGCTACGCGATGACCGATGCGCGGATTGAAGAAATTTATTCGCTGTGCGATGCCGCGCTGCAAAATGGCCAGCGTTTTTTCCGAGTGCACAGTTTTCCATTTCGGATGACCGAGGCCAATATGAAACGCCACGGGAAATCCAAGTGGAATGGCGAATGGCAAAATCTCAAGATCGGCTACGATTGGTTCGAAAAAAACAAACGCCCGCCGAATGTGACGGTGAGTAAACAGAAATATCAATTCAGTGCCGACCCGCGCTGATCGGGAGGGCGCATTCCTTTTGCCCATCGTTAAGATTCACCACAGAGGCACAGAGAGGTAGGGCGCGCTCTCCGAGCGCGCCGCAGCGGTTTCGGAGAAACCGCCCTGCCATTCATCCTCTGTGGTAAAATAGAAAAGGGACGAGGTGAAACTCGTCCCTCCCTTCATCGCATCGCCCGTTGAGCTGCGAGCCAGCCACCGGCGACTCCGACCACGAGCCCCAGCGTGTGGGCGGTATTGGCGATGGGACCCACGAGGCCTGTAAAGCAAATGGCAAACCAAATGAGGAGCATCATGATGGTGCCTTGGTCGAGCTGGATGCCGAAGCTGGGGTCGCGGTTGCCGCGAATCCAAAGGTACCCGAAGAGCGCGTAGTTGACGCCGGACATGCCGCCGAAATTGGGGCCGGAAAGCAGGTATTGGCCGAGGTTGGAAAGAACGGCCGCCAACAGAATGAATCCCAGGAATCGTCCAGTCCCGAGTTTGCCTTCCATGCCGCCACCTAAAAAATACAGCCAGTACAGGTTGAAAATAAAATGCATCCAGTCAAAGTGTAATAGAATTGGTGTCACCAAACGCCACACTTGGCCAGTCCCCGCCTTTTCATATTTGCTGCCTACCAATACTTTTTTGCCTGTTATTTCCGCTAGAAAAGTGTCGTTTATTTCCCCTGTTTTTTCCCCAGTTGAAACCCGAGTAACGGTGATATGTTGCTTTGCGGGGAAGTTAGAAATCTTCAGCTTACTGACATCTTTTTCCGCCACGGACAACACCTGCACCATCACGCAAAGGCCGATTAGCAAAAATGTTAAGTAGGGTGTGCCGATGGGGCTTTGGCCGAAGACTTGGGTGCGTACGTCCACTTGGCGTTTGGCGGCGCGCTCGTTTTGTTCGGCTTCCTTTTTGCGCAAAGTTGCCGCTTGGCGCGCGCCTTTGGCAAATTCGCTGGCGGAGGGGTTGGCGCGGAAGGATTTTAGCTCGGCCGTGGCCTCGGCGAGTTGGTCGTCGTCGTGGATCCACAGCGTCCATTCGCCGTCGTCCTCATCCACGTCATTGCCAATGCCCTTGGCGTATAAGTAATCGCCCAGCCGCCGGGCGTCCTGTTCATTTGAAAATTCACCAATCTCACGCATCGCCGTGGATTGAAAACGAAATGCGGCCAAGAGTCAGGCTTTTTTGAGAAGAACGGAATTAATCTGCAAGAATTGCTGATTCCAGTTCGGTTTCCGGTTCTTCGATGGCGACTGGCGCGATGGCGTGGGCGTGTTGGCGGAGGGTAGCGGCGAGGCGATCGAGGGCTTCGTTTGGGATGCCGGCGTAGACGGGCACGTACACGGTGCCATCCATAAAATCTTCGCAATCGACTGCCGCGCCGTCTTCGCCTTCCATCGCGCAAAGTTGGGATGAAGATGCGGTGGCGTCAAAGCCTTGGGCGCGCAGGTCGTTTACCAGTTCGGTTTTGTTGTCGGTGAAAACAGGAAAGAGCCACCACGTGTTGTGCGGGTTGGCGTGACCGGCGCAGCGGAGGGGGGTGGGTAGCTGATGGTTCATACGCTGACCAGCTTGGCGACGGGCTTCAAGTTGGGCGCGCGAGT
>Ga0302117_10000533_pt1 | contig 16667 bp, 10 predicted proteins | sample AG5_322_MG_FD_203112 | JGI IMG/M metagenome (GOLD analysis project Ga0302117, IMG submission 203112) | Marine microbial communities from Western Arctic Ocean, Canada - AG5_32.2 | ecosystem: Environmental > Aquatic > Marine > Oceanic | place: Canada: Western Arctic Ocean | collected 2017-10-01 | reverse complement strand
GCCACGTCCGGATTCTCCTTCGCGAGTTGTCCACATCGCCTATTTTTATTTCAATCCCAATCTTTGATGAAGCGAATCATCGAATTGGGTGTTTTACGATCTCTTTGGATTTGTAATTCCTGTAAAGTAACGCAATACGCGTGCCAAACCTTCGAAAATAAACCACAAACCTAAAATACACAAGGACGTCTAGCGGCTTTTATATCTTTATTATCTCCGCCGCTAGCGGCGTTATGGTTGCCAAGTGATGCCAATTTGGCAGAACCACAATATCCGTCACTCTTTTGGTGCCATTTTGACAGAAATTAAGATTTTCAACGCAGGGGAATTATCGAAGCATAGCCAACTTTCAAATTCGTGCAAATTCGTGGTTGGATATAAACAGAGCGAGAGGATTAGCGGGGCGTAAAGTCATCTTCTGCGGTATAGGCCAATGCAAATTGAGCAAGTAATTCAGCGGCATTGTCTAAGTCGTCTAGTGCAATGGTCTCAACCGCACTGTGCATGTATCGATTTGCGATGCTGACCAACCCAGTGGCCACTCCCGCTCGATTCAACTGCAACGCATTGGCATCATTTGATGCACCGCGGCCAAGCGCTGCGAGTTGTGATGGAATTTGGTGTGATGAACTAATATCCCGAAGTCGCTGCACAACGCCCGGATTCATATTAGGGCCACGAAACACAACCGGCCCTTGGCCTAATTGAATATCTCCCAGTTGTTTCTTGTCAATTGTGGGACAATCCGTCGCATGGGTTACATCAACAGCAATGGCAGTATGAGGGTCAATTTCAAAGGCACTAGTCCGAGCCCCGCGGAGGCCAATCTCCTCTTGTACTGTCGATACCGCGTACACTCCACAATCAGGATTCACTAATTTAGCTCGCCGTAACGCCTCGATCACAACCCAGGTACCGGTTCGGTTATCCATGGCCGGACCATTAATCAAGCCATTACGCAGTGGCTGCATTCCGAGTTTAAGCGTAATCGGATCACCAATCTCAACAACGCTCTCCGCATCCTCTTTACTGGTCGCGCCGATATCTAACCACAGCTCAGTAAGCTTCACGACTTGCGTGCGTTCTTTATCCGTCAGCAAGTGAATCGGCTTGCGAGAAACCACTGCGGGCACTGCGCCGCTGTCTGTCCAAATCACCATGCGTTGACCAATCAATTGCTGTGGGTCCCAACCGCCGATCGTCTGACCATAAACAAATCCGTCATCATCAATATGGCTTACCAGCATTCCGATTTGGTCACAGTGTCCGGCAAACATCAACCGTGTTGCATTGTCGGTGTTGATCGCACAAATCACGTTCCCATGAATGTCCGTCCGCACATCATCAGCAAACGACTCAGCATACTCTCGCACCAAACGCTGCACCGGTTCTTCATAACCGGAGGGTCCCGGCGTTTGCAATAAGCGTTCTAAGAATTCTTGGGCCCGTGTTTCCATCGTGATTCTTTCCTCGACTTCATTTCTAATGTCGATGTATCTGTTGTAACTATTCTATTTGTTGTTTCTCGTGCTCGACGTGTTTCTAATACCACCGGTATGTGACTCGAGCAATTACTTGGCTCGTCTTGACCATTGCTCCGACTGACCATAGTATGAGTTCTGCTAAATTTTATGGATGCCTGTTCATACTTTACAGTCTGCGTCCGCGTGTAGTTTAACGCATCTGATGCTCGACGACTATCAAGTAGTCCCTCGGAACAGATCGAGAATTCTCACAAAATTCAAACCATTGCATGTGGCACGCAGCGGTCAATAATGCCGAACACTGTAATGGGCAACTACACTAGCTTTAAACAAACTTGGGTTGCCAAATCCGAAAACCTCCGTACGAATAGATATCAAATCAAGTTACAAGACTCCCATGGAAAAGACAAAAGTTGCAATCATCGGTTTAGGAACTGTCGGTACCGGAGTAGCCAAACTATTACTGGATCACGGTGATCGTACAGCTCGTCATGCCGGCCGTATCCCCTGGCTTGAAAAAGTCATCGTCCGCGACCTCGAAAAACCACGAGACGCTAAAATGCCCGCCGGCGTTTTAAGCGACAATCTAGCGGACATCATTAACGACCCCGAAATCAAAGTGGTCGCACAGTTGATCGGTGGCACAGAACCGGCTAGAACAATCATGCTACAAATGCTTGAAGCGGGCAAAGATATTGTCACCGCAAACAAAGCCTTATTAGCGGAACATGGCGCTGAACTATTCGACCGCGCCCGTGAACTCGATCGCTGTATTGCTTTTGAAGCTTCGGTTGCCGGTGGTATTCCCATTGTCACCAACATTGGGCAATGCCTCACGGGTAATAAAATCACATCGCTCAAGGGCATCCTCAATGGCACCTGCAACTATATCATCACCCAAATGCAACAACACGGCACGGATTATCAATGTGCCGTCAAGCAAGCCCAGCAATTAGGGTATGCCGAAGCAGATCCAAAGTTAGACGTCGATGGCAGTGACACCGCGCAAAAGCTTGCGATACTGAGCCATCTTGCATTCGGAGTTCGCATTCATTGGCAAGACATTCCGCTTGAGGGCATCGAGTCGCTGCAACTGCGCGATATCCAAAATGCAGACCGCTGTGGATACCGCATTAAGTTACTAGCCGAATCAAAACTCAACGGCAACGCGGTCGAAATGAATATCGCTCCGACGCTTGTTCGCAAAGGCAATCCATTAGCAGAAGTCGAAGACGCATTTAACGCCATTCGGGTACGGGGTGACGCTGTCGGACCCGTCTTTTTCCACGGTCAAGGTGCTGGGCAAATGCCCACCGCCTCTGCCGTTGTGGCCGATATCATCGACACAGTCGTCGGGCGGACGCGACTGACATTTGGCAACCTCGAACTATGGTCCGATGCACAATCACCACGACGAATGGCACCTGCCGACGACGCCGTCAACAAGTATTATATTCGTCTACAAGTCAACGACGACCCCGGGGTAATGGCTAGCCTAACAAGTATCATTGGCCGACATGGTGTATCAATCGCGTCAATCAACCAACAACAAACGCAATCCGATGACCCTGAAAACACAGTCCAGTTGGTCATCATGAGTCATACGACTACCGCTGGAGCTATTCAGGCGGCAGTCGCCGAACTCAAAAACTCATCAAACATCAAGGGCCGTCCAGTCGTGATGCGAATCATGAACTCATAGATTAACGCCACTATCGCTGTCACTGTGGCACCGAAACTGTAAAACACGCGTACATTAATACAGTAGCACCAACACGAACGACAAACCAATCAATAGAAATCTCACTCTATGAAATACGTTATTATCATTCCCGATGGATGTGCAGACACGCCGCAAGAAAGCCTCGACGGCCAAACCCCATTACAAGCTGCCAGCACTCCACACATGGATGCGATTGCCCAAGCGGGTATTGTCGGAGCGGCGAATCATGTTCCGCCTCATCTACCAGCGGGATCAGCCGTAGCGAATATGAGTCTCTTAGGGTTTGACCCTGACAAGTATTTCACGGGGCGTGCGCCACTGGAAGCTGCGGCACAGAATATCGAATTAGGCCCTCACGATTGGGCAGTACGCTGCAATTTGGTAACGATTGAAGACCAAATCATGCGTGACTTCACTGCGGATCATATTTCGGACAACGAGGCGGTTGAACTACTCGAGTCGCTACAAGTAAAACTAGACCGTTCCGATCTCGAGTTTGTTGCAGGAGTGAGTTATCGCAACTTGTTACTCTACCGCGCAAGTGACGACAAAGCTCCGTTTAGCCGCGACACTCGGTCGACACCGCCACATGACTTAACGGATGACACTGTCATGAATGATTTCCCACGTGGTCTTGGCAGTGACTTATTGAGTGAACTCATGAACCTTAGTGTTAGGGTTTTCAAAGACCATCCAGTTAATCAAAGGCGAATCGCTGAGGGCAAATTACCAGCAACAAATATTTGGTTATGGGGCTTAGGAAAAACCCCTGCGTTGCCTCGCTTTATGGACATCTACGCGAAACAAGGACGGATGATCACGGCTGTCGATCTACTTCGCGGAATCGGTGCGCTATTAGATTGGCCGCGAATCGAAGTCACCGGTGCAACAGGCTATACCGATACGGATTATGCGGCAAAAGGTACGGCAGCAATCAAAGCAATCGCCGAGGCTGACGTAGATCTAGTCTGTGTGCATGTCGAAGCACCAGATGAAGCATCACACGAAGGTGACGTTCAAGCGAAGATCAAAGCGCTCGAGGAGATCGACTTACATATTGTCGGTCCTATTCACGAGGCACTTAAACAGCAAGGAGATTACCGCATCCTAGTATCGCCTGATCACCCTACACCAGTACAATCCAAAACACATAGTCATGGTATTGTCCCGTTTACCATCGCCGGTAAAGACATCAAACCAGACACTAACACTAGCTACGACGAGATTCAAGCGGAAGCATCCGATCACCAGTTCCCTCTAGGTTTTGAGGTAATGAAGACTTTTATAGATGCATAGGCTCAAGTTCGTAGCAAACTCTTAGCAACCTAAAACATACCAACTATACATCCCCCCATACAAATCAATTCAATATGTCGATTATCGTTCAAAAATTTGGTGGCACCAGTGTCGCCACTACCGAAAAAATTTTAGCTGCCGCACAAACTGCTGTCCGCGCTCAAAAACAGGGTCACCAAGTTGTCATGGTCGTCAGCGCGATGGGGAAAAACACCGATACGCTAACTGCTCTTGCCGGTGAAATTATGCAACGACCTCCGGCCCGAGAAATGGACATGCTGTTGTCCACTGGTGAGCAAGTCAGTGTTGCTTTAATGGCGATGGCAATTACGTCACTCGGGCACAAAGCAATCAGTTTAACGGGTGCTCAAATTGGCATTAAAACTGACAATGTATTCGGAAAAGCGCGGATCATTTCGATCTCGACCGACCGTATGCGAGAATTACTGGACGACGACAATGTTGTCATCGCCGCTGGATTCCAAGGTATCGACGATGATTTTAACATCACAACTTTGGGCCGTGGCGGAAGTGATACGACGGCCGTAGCATTAGCGGCGGTCCTTGGCGCAGAGTGTGAAATCTACACGGATGTCGACGGTGTTTATTCAGCCGATCCGCGGGTCGTCAGTGACGCTCGCTGGCTCTCACATACGAGTTACGATGAGATGCTCGAACTCGCTAGTATGGGTGCCGGCGTGATGCATAGCCGTTCGATTGAATTTGCCAAGAAATTTTCCGTGCCAATTCATGTTTGTAGCAGTAGTAGCGAATCAACCGGTACGATTATTTCCAACATTTCCGAGGATCCTAACCGAGCGGTTAGCGGTACGGCGGTCACTTTCAATGAAGCATTAATTACTTTAAGCGGAGTACCCGATCAACCGGGTTCCACCAATGCCATTTTTGCATCGCTTGCCAAAGCTAATATTACCGTCGACATGATTGTTCAAGACGCGGGGAAATCAGGGAAATCGCACATTTCCTTTACAGTGCCGTCGGATGATTTACCGTCGACCCTAGAAATGATTCAGCCAGCTTTAGATACATTACAGGTAGAGCGAGTTTCCCATCGTGACGACGTTTCGAAAATTTCTGTCGTGGGTATGGGAATGGCTGTACAGTCCGGTGTTTCTAATCGCATGTTTCGCTGTTTAGCAGATCAGGACGTCAACATTTTCATGATCACCACGAGTCAAATTAAGATTTCAGCATTAGTTGCTCGTGAACAGGCCGAGCTTGCCATCCATACAGTCCATCGCAAGTTTGAATTAGAGCAAGCTTCGCAACCGGACCGCCTGGCCGAGTCGCCAGCGATTACTCCAATTGCCGATTCCGCCGAAGCGGCGAAGCGTTTACACGACATGGAAGAGTTGTCAATTACTGACATTGGGTTAGACGAGTCACAGGCGAGCATATCCATCAAATGTATTCCTGACACTCCTGGTGTAGCGGCAATGATATTTGACGCGACTGCTGAAGCGGGGATTGTAGTGGACATGATTATCCAGAGCTATCTCGACCAAGACAATATTGCCAGTATTACGTTGACCGTCCCTCGTGGAGATGTGGAAAAGACCGTCAACGTCCTTCAGCAGTTAACGGGTAATTTCCTCGGTGAACAAGAAATAGTGTGCAATCTAGCAATTGCGATTGTTTCGGTTAGTGGTATTGGGATGCGTAGTCATACCGGAGTGGCTCTGCGGATGTTCCAAGCATTGGCGGACATGGATATCAACATTGAGATGATGAACACCAGTGAGATGCGAGTGAGCATTGTGGTGGACAGTGCTGAGGCGAGTCGAGCGGAGCACGCATTAACTCAAGCGTTTGCGGACGTGCATCATTAAGCCTCGGCGATGGCGTCTTCGAGCACTTTTTCTTCAACATAGATGCTCAATGGTGGATCGCAACTCACGGCAACCGCAATTGCATCGGAGGGTCGCGAGTCTACTTCAACGATCTCTCCGTCTTTTCGCATCCGCAAACGAGCGTAGAATGTGTGTCCTTCGACATCACTAATAAGAACGCTATCGAGTTCAGCGCCGAGTGTATTAACGATTAGGCAGATCAGGTCATGCGTCAGCGGGCGCGATGTTTTAAAGTTCTTTACGCGTCGGTCGATACTAGACGCTTCGGCAATCCCGATCACGATTGGAAATGTTCGTTCGCCGCCGACCTCCTTCAGATAGATCACCTGATGATCATTGATATCGCTAATAATAATCCGCGATAATTTCATTTCTACAGGCATGTGTCACATCCCTCTCAAGTCGATTCTTGGTGTCGTACGTGTCGACAGTATTATATGGGATTCCCCAGAATTAAGTAGGGGCGATATCCACCGCTGGCGGATGGTGAGCCCGAGACAAACGGCTTCTCCGACGATAACAATTGGTGTGAACTACACAAATGCACCATTTCCGAATGGCTCTGAGAGCAGGTAGGAACAAGACCTAATGCTAGGCCCTCAATGCCTCGAGGGATTTGAGTACCGCAGCTAATTCTTCTTCAAGCAGTGCTAATCCGGCGTGTTCGCGTTCAACGATTTCCGCCGGAGCCCGCGCTGTAAATTGCTCGTTTGCCAATTTCTTCTGCCGACCTTGAATCTGACGAATTAATTTCTGTTCCAACGCCGTGTTACGCTCAATCTCAGCATCCACGTCGATAAAATCTTTCAAATCAACGAAGACTTCCATCTCGCCCACTCGAACACTAGCGCTGTTCTCCGGAGCCTCCACCGACTCGCCCCACGCGACACAACGCGCGTTGGCCATCGATTCAAAATATCCTTCCAGCGGGCGTAACAACTCCTCATCACGTACCGAACAATGAATTGAAAAATCAATCTGATCACGGGGAGCTATATTCTGCCGACTGCGAATCTCACGAACCGCTCGCAACACTTCCTGAAACTCAGAAAACTGCTGCTCGATCTCAACATGGATCCGCGCAACGTCCGCAACCGGCCACTCCGCAAGCATAATTGACTCTGTCGCAACCACTAATTCACTCAAGCCGCGTTCCGGAGCAATTTGTGACAACAGGCTCCACACCTCCTCGGTGACAAATGGAATAATCGGGTGCAACAACCGTAGCAACTGATCCAGTGTATACGCCGTCACTCGCTGAGCAACCGCACGAGAACTATCGTCCTGCATCCGACTCTTCGTCATCTCAATATAGAAACTACAGAACTCATCCCAAGCAAAATCATAAAGCACTCGCGTCGCTTCCGCAAAGCCGTAATGCTCTAACTTCTCCGTCACTTGCTGAGTCACACTTGAAAGCCTACTCAGAATCCAGCGGTCTTCAAACGCTAGATCTTCCGCACCCACCTCGGCCGCTTCGTAGCCACTCAAGTTCATCAATGTGAACCTCGAAGCATTCCACAGCTTCGTGCAAAAGTTTCTCGAAATTTCAAACCGCTCACTCAACACAGCCCCTCGAGGCAATGCTAGGTCTTCGTCATTGCGTGCCCATTGTGTATGAAACTCTTCTTCACACTGTGGACATGTAACGCGTGGCAACTCGCGATTTTTCTTGGTCTGCTCGATGGCACTTGCACAATGCGGACACTCGAATTGCACCGGCATCCGCACATCCTGAGTCTCCGTCGTTAAATATGCCAACCCAAAACGCAAAGCGTCCGCGCCAAACTTCTCAATAACGTCTAATGGATCAACTCCGTTCCCCTTACTCTTGGACATCGTCTCGCCATATCCGTCCAAAATCTTCGGGTGAATAAACACTTCACTAAAAGGGACTTCGCCCAAGTTATTTAGCCCCATCAACACCATCCGCGCAACCCACAACGTGATAATATCACGACTCGTAATTAACGTCGTCGACGGATAAAACTTAGCAAGCTCCGTTGTTTCATCTGGCCAAGACAGCGTGCTATGCGGCCACAATGCGGAACTAAACCATGTATCTAAAACATCCTCTTCACGCTGATAACCCAACACTTCGAACTCCGCTTCCAACGCGCTATCTTCCACTTCGATCCCCACATGAATAACTGCAAAGTGAGTATCCGCTTGTGTGGCATCCGTACGAGAAGCTTCGTTTTGAGCTGCTGTAAACTCAACCTGATAGGCCACACCACCCGCTTGAATCTGAACATGCCCATCTAACGTTTCTTGCTGTTGCTGTAAATCTTCTTCCGTTTCACAACATCGCGACCAAATAGGAATTTGATGACCCCACCATAACTGTCGACTCACAGGCCAATCACGTTTTTCACCTAACCAATCTAAATATCCGCGGCGGTATCGTTGGGGAAAAATCTTAACTTTCTCGTCCGTAACAGCGTCCATGGCCGATTGTGCTAGCACATCCATTTTCACAAACCACTGATCTGCTAGACAGGGTTCAATTGGAGTTTTACTACGATCGGAGTGGGCCAAGTCGATTTTACGGTCTTCGATCTCACTCATTAACCCCAAAGATTCTAAGTCCGCAACGACCTGCTTGCGTGCTTCGCTCATCGTTTGGCCTTCATACGATCCCGCATTTGCGTTGAGCGTACCATCGGGACATAATATATTGATCATCGGCAACGATTGTCGCTGTCCGACTTCGTAGTCATTGGGATCATGTGCTGGTGTAATCTTAACGCAACCGCTGCCCAATTCAGGTTTAGCCCAAATGTCCACCACCAACGGAATCTCGCGATCTACCAATGGCAAGTGTAACATTCGACCCGCCACTGCCATGTCACGCAATTGTTCCAGTATAGGCAGCACATTGACTTGACGTTCTCGCAACCGCTCTAACTCGCTTTGCAATTCGCCGGAATCAGCTTGTCCCGCATCTGCCGCTTCACCAATACGCAATTCTAAATTTGTGATGATCTTTTCAAACGCTTTGGCCGGATCCGGATGTACGGCGACAGCAGTATCGCCCAGCATTGTTTCTGGTCGAGTCGTAGCAATAGTAACGTGGGTTGGCTCACCCGATTGCGGATCGATGACGGCATAGCGAAAATGCCAGAAATGACCCTCGACAACTTCATGAAACACTTCATCATCGCTAACCGCTGTTTGCAAAAACGTGTCCCAATTCACTAACCGCTTGCCACGATAAATATAGGATTTCTTGAACAAGTCGAAAAATGTATGCCGGACCGCTCGCGCACAGATATCGTCCAACGTAAAGCGAGTTCGTTCCCAGTCACAGCTCGATCCGAGTTGCTTGAGTTGTGAAATGATTCGTTTCTCGTACTGACCTTTCCACTCCCAGATTCGTTCTACTAACGCTTCCCGCCCCAAATCGTGCCGCGACAACCCTTCTTCTTCGCGCAGTCGACGCTCGACGACAGCCTGTGTGGCAATCCCTGCATGGTCAGTTCCAGGCATCCACAAAACTTCGAATCCTTGCATACGCCGCATCCGCACAAGAATATCTTGTAACGTTGAGTTTAATGCGTGCCCTAAATGCAATGCTCCCGTTACATTCGGCGGAGGAATGACAATTGAAAATGCTGGCTTGTCCGACTCAGCGTCCGCATGAAAATAGCCACTGTCGCTCCAGCAGTCAAAAATCCGTTGACTCGCTTGTTTATGGTCAAAGTTCTTAGGAAGTGACTCTTGGGTAAATTCAAAGCTCATTCGGTTAATTTTCTGTTGTTGATTATCTGATTATTAAACGCAAGAAATAAAACAGCGTCATCCTTAGCGTTAGGTCATTCGTCCACCATCGGCGGATTCGTGGTTGAAAATACAAAAACTATCTGTCTCGTGCAGGGAATGCCCTACTGCTGGTCCTTATACAATTTGTATTCGATAGCGTCTACTAATGCGATCCAACTTGCTTCGATAATGTTTTCACTCACACCAACGGTTCCCCAGATATCATCCTCATCTTGGCAATCAATAAAAACCCGCGTACGAGCTGCCGTGCCCGCTTCGGAATTAACCACGCGAACTTTATAATCCACCAAACGCATCGATTCCAGCGTTGGGTAGGTGTCTTGCAAAGCTTTACGCATGGCAGCGTCCAGAGCGTTCACTGGACCATCCCCTTCAGCAACCACATGCTGCATCGCACCTGCCACTCGCAATTTCACCGTTGCTTCATTCGTAACACTCTTCCCCTCTTGGGCACCGACTTCAACATGATACTTAACTCGTTCAAAATGCGGGTTGAATGTACCAGCACACCGCTGCATCAACAATGCGAATGATGCCTTGGCAGCTTCAAACTGATATCCTTCGTTCTCTAACTTAACGACTTCAGCCAAAACATCCTTCATGACTTGCTCGTCATCAGGCAAATCATATTCCGCCGTCAAGGCTTTCACATTACTACGTCCAGACAACTCACTAATCAGAATCCGGCGTTCGTTTCCGACAAGTCCTGGATCAAGATGCTCGTATGAATTCACCGCTCGCGCAATCGCATGCGCGTGCATGCCACCTTTATGAGCAAATGCACTGCGACCTACAAACGGTTGCTCCCGCCGCAGTCTCATATTGGCGGTTTCATACACAAACCGTGACAACTCCGTCAAACGCTCAAAATTCGTGTTGCCAATGACTTCAAACCCATCTTTCTTAAATGCCAAATTTGCAATCACGCTGATCAAATCTGCGTTTCCGCACCGTTCTCCAATGCCATTTATAGTGCCTTGAACCTGAATCGCTCCAGCGTCTACTGCGGCCAGGGAATTTGCGATGGCGACGTCGCAGTCATTGTGGCAGTGAATACCCACGGGAACAGACCATTGAGAAAGCAAATCAATTGCCTGCGCGGTCATTGCCGTAATATCCTCGGGCATCGACCCTCCATTGGTATCACACAACACTATTAAAGACGCACCCGCTTCAGCCGCCGCTTGAATCGTCTGTGCCGCGTACTCAGCATTCGCTTTTGTGCCATCAAAGTAATGCTCGGCATCATAAATCACTTCCCGTCCTTCAGCGACAAGAAACGAAATGCTATCGGCAATCATTACCAAATTCTCGTCCAACTCCACTCGCAACACATCCGTGACGTGGAAATCCCATGTTTTGCCTACAATTGTACAAATCGGCGCCAAACTGTCGCGCAGTGCTACCATTCCTGGGTCTTCAGCCGCAGCTATCCCGCGACGACGAGTCATCCCAAACGCACAGACCTTTGCATGCTGCAATCCTAACTGCTGTACTTTCTGGAAGAACTGCTGGTCCTTTTCATTCGACAGTGGGTAACCGCCCTCGATGTAATCCACCCCAATTTCATCTAGTCGTTTGGCAATTTCAAGTTTGTCTTGCAGTGAAAGACTTACACCCTCGCCTTGCGTACCGTCACGCAAAGTAGTGTCGTATATCTGGATTTGTCGTGTCATTTCTTGTCTCCGCTTAACGTTTTCGCCCGTTACTACCGTATTCTTTTTATGAACACTTAACTAAAAAAACCCTGTGACCTCCTGTCGGTCTCAGGGCTTGCTAGTAAATCTTATTTGCTGTTAGCCCTACACCGTCGAAACCCTGCTCATAATAGCAGGACAAATAATGCTGTCGACAATAATGGATGTGACACACCGTACGATGCTATTAACAGCTCGCTGTAAAGTTACGATTTGTGGTTTGTTTGAATGCATCGGATTTCATTTTGGTGGGGCATGTCTTCTTACCACCTTTAAACTCCACCATAGTTTGGCAACAATTGAGTGTCAACATCTAACCTTCATTGACAAACGGTGACTGCAATTTGACCTTAACTACCGCTTTATGCACGACTGTCGTGGTTGCCAGTGGAGCATGAATATCCTGCGGCATAAAGATCGCAAAACTACCTCGAGGCACTACGATCCAAGACTGCGGACGATCATAGAAAAACTCGAGATCCTTATCCGAATCATACGGATCTTTGATGCGTTGAACAAACTCACGTTCAAGCCACCCCATCGTGTCCGTCCCAGTAATCACATACTGGATATCCAAGTACTTGTGATGCGATTCCAGCATCGCTGCTTCGCGCCCCACTCCCGCACCCCGAGCGATAATTGCAAACACATCACGACCTTGAATCTCATGCACTCCATCCTCGAGAGACGCTAAGTCCGGACGATCTAAAAATTCAAACCCCAGCTGCACTAGAGGTTCGAGCGAGTAATACTGGGCTGCATTGCAGAGGCGATCAACAATCATTTATCTAAGCATTTTTTTACGGTGCGGTGGGGAGTCATTTGCGGCCAATGCCGGAACTACTCATCATACTCCGAATCGAGTTCATCTGCCCAGTCTTCGGCGTCATCATCACCGTTGGTGACCAGCGAAGATTGCATGGAAATCGATACCGTTTTTTCTACCTCTTCTTCCTCTTCTTCTTCCTCCTCCCACTCAACATCGTCAACATCGTCAACATCGTCCCACTCTTCGTCTTCTGCTAATTCATTGTCGTTCCATTCTTCATCGTCCAAATCTCCATCGATTTTCTCAGAATCATATTCAACCATAAGCTTTGCATCTTCCTTTTCTTCGTCGATCATGACCTCAGACGCGTTTTGTATCGCCCCCCATTCTTCCATGGTCAATAGTACCTCACGTGCACTCGATCCATTGTGGTCACCAACAATTCCATCTTCAGCCATGTAATCCACTAAGCGCGCTGCGCGACCATAACCAATCCCTAGTGCTCGTTGCAGCAGGGAACAGCTGCCGCGACCTTCGCGTAAGACAACTTCAATAGCACTTTCATACAATTCGTCCCGTTTCCGTAGATCTCGCGGATCCAAATCGTTCTCTTGATCAACTTTCAAGTTCACTAATTCATGTTCAAAATCCTGTTCCACTTGAGAGCACTGATCGACCAGCGATTGAATTTCATCGTCGGACAGAAACGTCCCCTGGCCACGAATCACGGTACTTGTTCCGGGCCACAGAAATAGCATGTCACCGTTGCCCAACAACTTTTCTGCTCCGCCTTCATCAAGCACAACTCGACTATCCATGCGACTGGCTACTTGGAACGCCAATCGCGCCGGCAAGTTGGATTTAATCAGTCCGGTGATCACGTCCACAGTCGGTTTTTGAGTCGCTAGAATCAAGTGAATCCCAACCGCTCGACTCTTCTGAGCCAGGCGGATAATGTGATGCTCAACATCTTTACCAGCGGTCATCATCAGGTCAGCAAGTTCGTCCGCGATAATCACAATAAATGGCATGTGAGTTGGGACTTCATCCATCTGAGCAACTTTAGGGCCAAGTCGTTTGCGAATTTCTTCTTCGCCAAGTTCATTAAAACTCGTAATATGTCGAACTTTGGTTTGCGCTAACAGACTATAGCGTTCTTCCATTTTCTCGACAGCCCAAGCAAGAATCGCTTCAGCTTTTTTCATATCTGTCACGACAGGGTGCATTAAGTGTGGCAATTGACCGTAAATCGACAGTTCCACCATCTTTGGGTCGATCATCAACAGGCGGACATCAGCTGGCTTACGAGCCATCAAAATCGAAGCTACGATCGTGTGTAGACATACAGATTTCCCGGAACCCGTTCGTCCGGCGATCAACAAGTGTGGCATCTTGGTCAGGTCAACTGTCAAACTGTTTCCGGCAACATCTTTACCCAGAAAAATTGGAATGTTCATTTTCTCGCTTTTACCATTGGCATCTTCAATCACTTCACGCATCCGTACCAATTGCTGCTCAGCATTTGGCACTTCAATTCCAACCGTATTCTTACCAGGAATTGGCGCAACGATACGAACACTCGGCACACGCAACGCAATTGCTAAGTCATCCGCCAAGCCGGATATTTTACTCAATCGCAACCCAGCGGCCAGTGCAACTTCGTACTGAGCGATTACTGGCCCAGTTTCAACATCTACAACTTTCACATCGAAACCAAATTCATCGAATGTTTTCTCCAACGTTTTAGCGTTCTTGCGTATCTGTTTTTCTTGTGCGTCATAGTCGATAGGAACTCGTGTATCCAATAATTGTTGACTTGGAATTTCGTAGTCAGTAAATTGTGCAGGACTAACACTAGCCTTTTCAAGTGAGCTCATCAAACGCCCACGTTCACTCTCTTCCGCTTCACCAGCAGCAACTGGCGGCTGTTTTTGAGATTGCTTGCGACGGATTTTAAAGTGGGGTCGCGGTAATTTTTTACGCTGACGTTTTCGCCGCGGTGCGACCACAAACTCTTCTTCCGCTTCTTCCTCTGCTTCCTCTGCTTCCTCTGCTTCCTCTGCTTCCTCATCAATCTCTGCTTCCGCATCAACTTCATCATAGTAGTCAAATGCATCCAATTCCGCTTCTTCCTCAACGACAACTTCATCGCGCCCTGAGATACGCACCGACAAAGTGTCAGTAATATCGTTTTCAAAAGCAGAGAGATCATCGACATCAATCACGTCTAAGACCTTACCCCTGCGCCGAGGTAGACCTGTTGGTCGATGCTGCCAGAGGAACCGAGTAGTAGAAACCAAGAGGATATCAAACGTCTTAACAATATATTTCACGGCAATCGTAACAATACCAATCAACATGTAGTCAGTTGCCAACATCATGCCACCGAAGACCATACTCAAACCAATTATCAAACCACCGGTTGTAGCAAAAGATCCAGTTAACGCTGCGTACGTCATTCCGCCGAGCATTCCACCACTACCGTATATCGGGCCTGGCGTAACCAATGGTATTGTCAGTGCTAAACAAGTACAAACTCCAATGCACGAAACTGCCCATCCGCCAATTCTAATGGCCGGTGAATCAACTTGCACTCGCCGCAACAATGCCACAACAAGTAAGCCTAGTGAACCTACGAGATAACATGCACCAAATCCAAACAGGCTAAAGAGCAGGTCAGCGGTCGTTGCTCCCAGCGGCCCACACATATTTTGCACAAACGTACTTTGAGGGTATTGAACAACATCTGCTTGATACAGACGGTTCAAGGGAGCGATCAGTGGTTCGACTTTATCGTTTGCATGATACGTTAGTAGCGCCGTTGCTAAAAATACAACGAAAGCTCCTATGGCCAATGCATACAAGTCTTGCTTCAGATTTCGTTCCGACATGAACACCGCTATTGATGAGTTATAATTCCAAGCGTCCATGCTTTTAAGATGATCGTAAAGACAGTCCTTTTGGTTTACGACCCAATATTTTGCAACTGCATACCGCAAGTGTTCCATCCATTCGTACTAGAAGCACGAAAAAAACAACTCAAAGATGTATCCAACTTTACACAATGTAAAAGCGTTATGGGCTGTAGGGGTTATGCCAAATTTCAGGCGTATTAGCAGTCAAAAACTCGGATAGGGCGCATTCGCACCATGCCAACAGCAGCGGTTTCGACAGGCGAAAGAATGGCCACTAGACGACCGTTTGCATTCACTGCAAATACTTCGTGGCTCTCTAATTGGCCCTGTTGTTGAGCGTCTAATTCAATCTCGCGTCCGAAACCCAACTCGCCGATCTGTGCCGTCGTCACTGGCATTGTTTCAACATTGTTAAGCAATTCCAATGGATTACGCAACGCTTGTTGCACACTCTGCACATCCGCAAAATCTAGTTCACTACACTGCTCAACCGTCAAACTTCCAATAGCCGTCCGCTCTAACTCAGTCATAATCGCTCCACATTCAAGTCGATCACCGATGTCTCTGCCAAGCGAGCGGATATAAGTGCCTGTACTGCACTGCACATCGACAGTAAAAAACGGAAAGCTATATTCGATCAATTGAATCCGGTGGATCGTGATTGCGCGAGGTTCCAGTTTGACGACTTTACCTTGTCGCGCTAAAGAGTAGGCCCGCTGTCCTTTTATTTTCAAAGCGGAGAAGGCAGGCGGTTGCTGGCTTTGAGTGCCCTGGAAATCATCAACCACTGCTTGAATTTCGTCCTTGCTCGGTGGCCGAACATTCTCGACCGTTTGAATCTCCCCTTCGATATCCTCAGTGTTACTCCGCTTTCCCAACTGAAAGGTACCGCGATATGTTTTCGGCAAGGTATGTACGTGTTGCATCAAGCGAGTGGCTTTTCCAACTGCCACGATCAGCACTCCAGTTGCAAGTGGGTCCAGGGTGCCCGCATGCCCTACTTTATGTGGTTTAACCAACCGTTGCACAACATTAACGACACTCCGCGAGGTCATTGCCGGTGGTTTATTGATTCCTAAAAACCCAAACATCGCACATTCCACACTATAGATTGGAAACAGTACCCATA
>Ga0302117_10000532_pt1 | contig 16668 bp, 19 predicted proteins | sample AG5_322_MG_FD_203112 | JGI IMG/M metagenome (GOLD analysis project Ga0302117, IMG submission 203112) | Marine microbial communities from Western Arctic Ocean, Canada - AG5_32.2 | ecosystem: Environmental > Aquatic > Marine > Oceanic | place: Canada: Western Arctic Ocean | collected 2017-10-01 | reverse complement strand
AAAGCCAGCCCGATATTGTCTGCATAGGCTTCCAATGCGGTCATTTGTGAGTCGCTGGTCGATTCACAGCTTAGGCCGCCAAGTAGTACGGCGCAGCGAATTAGGGCGCCGGTCTTGAGGCTATGCATCTGCTCAAGCTGTTGTATGTTGAGTGTTAGCCCTACTGCCTCGAAATCCAGACTTTGGCCGCCGACCATTCCAGTGGCGCCGGCGGTCTTACTCAGCAACTGAACCATGGCAAGGCGGTTGTTTGCCCCAAGTGCATTCTTTTGGGTAACAGGGGCCGCGCTCAAAATTTGAAACGCCAGAGACTGCAGCGCATCGCCGACCAGTATCGCTGTAGCCTCATCGAATGCCTTGTGCAACGTAGGCTTGCCGCGGCGAAGGTCATCATCATCCATCGCGGGAAGGTCGTCGTGCACAAGAGAATAGCTATGAATGAGTTCGATGGCCGCGGCCGCATTGTCTGCAGCGGCTAGTTCGCCGCCCACGGCGAGTGCGCTACCGTATGCTAGAATGGGGCGGATGCGTTTGCCGCCACCCAGGCAGGCATAGCGCATCGCCTCAAGAAGTGTAGTACTGGCGATCTCGGCGTCGAGTGCTGCGCCTAGACACTGGTCGACGCGCTGCCGGCACTGCTGCAGAAATTCATCCAGCTGAAGGGGTTTCGATGTGCTCATCGGCTTGGCTTATTCTTCGACTTCGTCGAGAACTAACTGTTCGGTATCGCCATTCTCGTTTAGCAATACCTGTACCTTCTGCTCGGCATTCTTGAGCGCGGTCTGACACTTGCGGGTCAGCTTAATGCCCTTCTCGAATGCCTGTAAGGATTCCTCTAGACTAAGCTCGCCGTCTTCCATAGAGGACACCAGCTCCTCTAGTTCTTCTAGAGCTACCTCAAAATCGAACTTCGCTTGTTTCTTTGTTGTCATGGTCCTATTCCGGTATCGCAGCTATGCCCTTGGGCAATACGACTGACAATGTGAGGCCAGTTATCAATACGTTATCTTATCGAGGAGAGATTATACGCCAAGTCCATCGGAATTCATGCCAAAACGGCGCGATAGGCCGATATTGTTGCATGTTGATCATCCGTGCGCTTTCTGCTGCAATAGGATCCTTGTCGTCATTGCCGCGCGGTAGGAGGGTTCTGCAGTTGTCCAATTACCAATCAAACACTCGCTATGCTGTTTCGTTCCAACTAGCGCTCGGTTGGATTCTCGCTCTTTGCTTCCCACAGTCGCTTCTTGCCCAGCAAGACAGCGTTGCTCACACGTCAGCTAATTCGATAGTAAAAGCCTTGGGCTCTATCGACTATGTTGAGATCAATACTCCCTCAGCATCTGCCCAGCCGAAGCAGCTAATCATTTTCGTTCATGGGACACCTGGCTCTTATACGACATTCAGGAGTTACCTGAGCGATCCGATTATGCAGGAGAAATTTCATATGATCTCTGTCACGCGGCCTGGGTGGAGGAACGATGAGGATGCGAAGGTGCCTTCTCTAGATGAGCAGGCGGCAGCATTGCGCCCCCTCTTGGACATGGATCGCTCCGGGAAGGGAGCGCTGCTCATGGGGCATTCCTATGGTGGGCCGGTGATAGCGCGTACCGCGATGAGTTATTCCGAGTTAATCGCTGGTCTGATTTTTGTAGCAACGACGGGCGACCCAGAGCTAAGTGCGCCACGTTGGTACAATCGATTTGCGGTGGCTTTGCCGCGCTTTGTTTTGGGAGCGAGTCTAAAGGGGGCAAATGCAGAGATCATGCCACTGCGTCCTCAGTTGGAAGCCATGATTCCTCGTTGGCAGGATCTCACCATGCCGGTTCTTATCGTGCAAGGAGATAAAGATCGCTTGGTACATCCGGGCAATGCCCTGTTCATGCAGCGGATGCTGATCAACTCCGAGGTGCGCTACCTGCATCGCGAGGGTCTAGGGCATTTCGTGCTGTGGGAGGAGGCCCCGTTGATAAGAGACAATATCATCGAACTCTTCGCTAGCAGCAGCGCCCCCTAACTCGGCTTCTGGGCCAACTAAATGCTTAGAGGAAGTGTTTGACCCATCCTAGCTAGCCCTTTACTCTAGGCTACCATGAAATCTCATATCCCTAGAGACTGGCGCCTCTGGTTTGCTATTGGCCTCACCTTCTTCTGGTTCTGCTTTCTTACCATCTATATAGCGCGAAACGGTGGCTGGGGTTCCTTTCTCGATCTGCCTATAGAAGAGATGGGCACCTTCCTAAAGGGAGCGTTCGCGTTTCTCGCATTTCTGTGGTTGGTCGTCGCCTTGTTCATTCAGCAATCGGTGTTAGCTGAGAATAATAAAGAACTGCGGCGCAATAACCTCCACTCTGAGAAGCAGGCCTAGGCTATCGCCGCTACGGAGATGAATGCGCGGTAGGAAACCTTTTTTAAAATCGCTGAAAGCACGCGAAGGCAGCTGGGTTCGATAGTAGGTCTGTTGTTTCTCTCTTTGCAGGGTCCGATTGGTAATGATAACTACACTTCTGAAGATATGGGGGATGTCTGGGAGCAGTTTGCTGGTGGGAATACTGAGATTTTTTCTCGCCTGTTCTTAACGATGCCTGAAGCGAGTGAAGTGGACTTCTTCGATCTCTTTTATGGTACCGAAATTCGTAGGCGCCACACGGACAATTTTCTAGCTGATTTTGACCGTCTCGCAGAATTGGCAAAAGGCTACGATACAGACAATATTATTTTATATACATTGATCACTTCAGCTAACGGTTACCTGAATGTTAGGATGAGAGAGTTGCATCCGGATATCAAGTTTGAATAGATCGTCGGCACTGATTCGATTGAGTATTTGGATCGCATGATCAACACTGGGATAGAGAGTAGTTAAATATTTTAAAAATAGATCGCTGCATTCGCGGCGTGGGGGAGAGTCATGGAATTAGTTGCATTAGTAATTTTACTGTCAATCGTGGAATATCAGTTTTTCAGCTTTAAAGTCGGTATGGCAAGAGGCAAATACGACATTAAGGCACCGGCGATTACCGGCCATGAGATATTTGACCGCTACTATCGTGTGCATATGAATACCTTGGAACAGTTGATAGTTTTCATACCTGCCATACTTGTTTTTGCGTACTTCGGCGATCCAACTTACGCGGCGGGCCTGGGGGCATTCTTTCTTGTTGGCCGAATCATATACTTTGTATCCTATGTGAATGATCCTGCGAAACGTGGCTTAGGGTTTATAGTTGGCTGGATTCCGATGGTGCTATTGGTGCTAGCGGGTCTTGTATCGGTTCTAATGCAGATAGTGGGCTAGTCTTTCTCGCCCATTTCGCGCACGATCTCAGTAAGAGTACGAAAGTCGGTCTTACCGCTGCCCATTCTTGGGAATTCGGGCACGTGTACGTACTTCTTAGGCAAAGCCAAGTTGGGTAACGTCTTTGAAAGACGCTTATTGAGATCCTGCTTATCTATTTCAGTATTCGTGACTCCGACTATCTTCGAGCCGCGTTTTGCGTCGGGTAGTTCCACGGCGCAGCACTCAATTTCTATTGGCGTTAAATCGTTCATAGTCTCCTCGACCATGACTAGCGACACCATCTCTCCGCCAATCTTCACGAAGCGTTTCAGTCGGCCCTTGTGCCACAGATAACCATCTTCATCGAGATAGCCTAAGTCTCCGGTATCGTACCAGCCTGACTTGAGCCTTAAAGAGGATTCTTCTAAGTCATTCAGATAGCCCTGCATCACACCGTCGCCCTTGACGAGGATCTTGCCAGTTTCTCCGGCGGGGCAGTCTTCACCGCTGTCTAGGTTCTCAATTCTTATCTTTGTTCCGGGTATCGGTGTGCCAATGCTGCCGGGCTTGTTGGCCCCACGTGGATTAGCGGATATCACTGGGGATGTTTCCGTTGTGCCATAGCCCTCGATAATCTCGATGTCATGCTTCTCTTTATACAGTGCTCTTAAATGATCAGGGCATCTATCTGCGCCTGAAACCGCAAGCTTGATACTGGCGAAATCGCCGGGCTCCGATTGTTTGACATAGCCCTCGAGAAACAGCGGCGTTCCTACCAAGAGTTGTGGTTTGTCCTCTCGAATAATCTTCGCGATTGTCTTAAATTCAAGAGGATTGGCATAGGTGATCGAGGTCATGCCGAGACACAGCGGAGTCCAAAGATTGATTGTTAGGCCAAAAACATGGAAATAGGGCAGGACCGCCAGTAGATTGTCCATCTCATAGATATCCATCATCTGGGAGAAAGAATCGATATTAGAGAGAATATTATGCTGAGTTAACTGTACAACCTTCGGCTCTTTCTCGCTGCCACTCGTAAATAGAATCACCGCGGGTGAATCGGGATTCAATTTGCCAGTGGCTCGTTTTAGCAAACTTACAGGGAGCTTGGACTTAACGAACGCGAGCGTTTTCTCGAATGTTCCTAGTGCGCCAAGTATGTCCTCGATGAACACCATGTTGGGCATTTGCTTGCAGCCAGTTTTTTCTAGCAGAGCCTTGGCCGTAACAATGACTCGGAAGTCACACTGCTCCTGAGCGTATAGGCAGTTCTTCTCAGCGCCGGTCGAATAATTAAGCATAACCGGTGTGCGATCGGCCATCAGTGCGGCGATTACTGCTAGCCCTCCAGCGGAAGAAGTTGGGAGCATAACCCCAATGCGGCCTCTCTCTAGTTTTTTAAATCGGCGAGCCAGTATGAGCGAGGCGAGTAGCGCTTGAGAGTAACTAACATTGCGGCCGAGACTACGATCGACAAAGGCAATCTTGTCGGGATTTCTCAAAGCAGAGTCTATGAATCGGTGTTGGAGCATCGAGTCATAGTAGCGCAGATAAGCAGAGCGTGGAACCATTTCGCCCGCAGTGATAAAGTGACGCCTGCTTAACCGAATCGAGGGGAAATAATGTTCAGATCAGCCGCCGTTGCCTCCTTGGCCCGAAACTCCTCATACCGCAATAAAGCCGTAGCCCAGTTTCGGCAACTTTTATTGGAATCCCTATGATCAAGCACCTCAACACCGTCTGGCTCATCGCGGTGGCTGGGATTTTAGGAATGATAGTTATTTATCCGGAGTTATTGACGCGGGAATCCATATCACAATTGCTCAGTCAGATGGGATCGATGGCACTCATTATCTATGTGCTGATGTCGCTAACCCGCGCAGTATTGCTGATACCGTGTACGCCATTTGTCTTGGCTGGGGCGATTTCCTTTCCGCAATGGCCTTTTTTGGTGTTTGCCATATCTCTTGTCGGAGTTGTGATTGGGGCATTCCTAGTATACAGTTTCCCCCCTTTTGGGGGCTACGATAGGATGCTGGAAGAGAAGTACCCCGAAAAAATCGCAAACTTGAAAACCAAAATGCAGCATAAAAATGCGTTTTGGTTTGTAGTTGGTTGGTCTTTCTTTCCCTTAGTCCCCACGGACGCAGTTTGCTATGTTGCGGGGGTTGCCAAGATGCCGCTGAGGAAAATGCTTTCAGCTTTGCTATTGGGCGAATTACCATTAGTAGCTGTGTACGTTTTTCTCGGTGCCGAAATTGGCGAGTGGCTTAGAATATGAATACAAGATTGAAATTTAGTGATTCGCTGAACCTAATCAAGAGCTTTAAAACTTCTGGGACAATTACGCCTAGTTCTAAAGTCTTGATCAAGACGCTTCTCGCTCCTATAGACTTCACATCGGCGCGCTGCATTATCGAGCTGGGCCCTGGTACCGGGTGTGTTACACGTTCTATTTTGGAACGAATGCGCGCCGACTGCTTTTTGATTTGCTTCGAGGTGAACAGTGACTTCATCGGTGAGTTAGAAGCGCTGCAAGATTCTCGCCTGAGAGTGGTCAATTCCTGTGCTTCATCTATTCGAACCATACTCGATGATCTTGATATAGAAGAAGTAGATCACATTGTTTCCAGTCTACCGCTGGCTTTGATCGAAGATGAAGTCGTCAAAAGAATTCTTGAGTCAGTGAGATCAAATTTACGAGAAGGCGGTCGTTTCTTGCAGTTTCAGTACAGTTTGAGTAACTACGCAGAATTAAAGCCAATCTTCAAAAAAGTGAAATTAGATTTCACATTCCGAAATATGCCCCCAGCATTTGTCTATGAGTGTACAAAATAAACTAGAACACATTCAAAGCTCGCGTACAGTAAATCAGCTCGGCTGATTGCCGCGGAAAAGACCTCACAAAGAAACTGAAAAAGCTAACGCGTAATGCGCGTCAGCTTTTTTTATGGCAGTTTGAAAGCGACGAGCTCTGGGCTGTACTCTCGGTCACCAATAGCGACGAGTATGTACTGCTCTCCGTCATGTAAGTAGCTAATTGGAGGCCCAGATGTTCCGGCTTCCAATTCGGTTTCCCAAATAATGTCACCTGACTCCTTATTGTAGGCTCTGAACATCGGGCCGCCGCTGTTTGTAGCAATTTCGACAGGCATATCAAAAGGGATTCGGCCGCCAGGTCGCTGGTTGGTGAGGCCCTCGCCTAGGAACAGCAAAGTCTTGGTAAGCAGTGGCGTAGGTCGCCCTGGCATCCCAAGAGGACCTAAGTCTAAGTCTACTAGATCAGGATGGTCGGTAGGGCCATTTCCATTCGGCACCATCCACACATGGTCGCCGGTATTCATATCGATAGCCGTAATGCGTCCATAGGGAGGCTTAAATAGAGGCAGTCCGCGAGGCCCAGCTATCCAGCGTCTCGAGCCTTTCACATAGCTGAGATTCGTAACTTCCGGGTCGCCAGGCAAAATGTCGGCAACGAATGGCGATGTTATTGACGGAATGTACAAGTATCCCGTCTCTGGATCAAAGGCAGCACCCTGAACGTCTGCTCCACCTTGCGAGCCAGGCAGCTGGATCGTTCCCAAGGTGCCATTTGGACCATCGCTGGCGATAGATGGTGGTGTGAAAAGAGGACCGGTCACATAGTTTTTGAAGATCTCTAGCGCTTCTGCACGTAACTCCGGCGTAAAATCGATCAGGTTATCAACGGTTGCCCCCTGACGATCGAAAGGAGCAGGTCGAGTCGGAAAGGGCTGTGTGAGCGAGGTGACTTCGCCGGGCACGTCGGACTGTGGTACCTCACGCTCTTCTATCTCCCAGATAGGCTCGCCTGTTTCGCGATTGAAAACGAACGCGAAGGCCTGCTTAGTTAGTTGTGTGACTGCCTTTACTGGTTCGCCGTCTACGGTAATATCCATCAAGATTGGTGCGGCGGGCGGATCGTAGTCCCAAAGGCCATGATGAACCGTTTGGTAGTGCCAAACCCGGTCGCCGGTCTCTAGATCAACCGCCACTAGAGACTGGCTAAATAGATTGTCGCCGATGCGATGGCCGCCATACATGTCATTGGTCGAGGAGGATATTGGCATATACACGAGCCCTAGCTCTGCATCTGCACTGAACAAAGCCCAGACGGGAGAGTGGCCGGTATAGGACCAGGATCGGTCCTGCCAACTAGCCGTGCCGAATTGTCCTTCCTGCGGAATGGTGTTGTAAGTCCAGCGCAATTCGCCAGTGCGTACGTCGAAGGCATGCACATCGCCGCGGAAGGCTTCTTTGTTAGAGAACGTGTCCGACATGGATTGCCCGATGAGGACTATGTCGCGTACAACAGTCGGTACGCCACCCCAGCGAAATCGCTCGGAACCCTCTGGCATCAGCTGTAGGTTGGCGCGGCCATCGACACCAAAGCCCTCTATCGGTTCCCCTGTGTCGGCATTTAGGGCGTATAGATAGATGCCGCGTTGCACCAGAATGCGTCGGTCGTTGCCTTCGCTCCAGTAGGCAACGCCTCTGGTATTTGCGCCAGGCAGTCCATCCACCCCGCCGTGGGGCTCTTGAACCCAGATCGTCTCGCCAGTGCCAGGATTGAATGCCTCGACTAGGCCCACACCGTTTGGCACATAGGCGATGCCATTCTTCACTATTGGCGCAGATGTCCAGGTGGAGGTATAACGCTGCGCTGGATTCATGGCAGAGTAGTAGGCATCTAGTGCAGGCCTTCTCCAGACGATTTCAAGCTCTACTACATTGCTGGCGTCAATTTGGTCTAGGCTAGTATATTTCGACTGGCCATTGTCGGCGGCGAAGGATCCCCATTCGCCCTCGGGAGATGGATTGGTCTGTTCTGCCAGCGGCTCCACAGCGGCGATAGAATTGAGTGTTTCAGGCGCTGCGGGCTCGGTCTCTGGGCTGCAGCTAAGCAGCAGAGCAGCCAGGGTTACTAGGCTAAGTGTGCGCAGAGACGGTGAGGGCGTCGTTATTGTAATTGGCCAGCTCATTGGTATTACCTCTTTGGGTAGTAAATTCGATATATGTCTCGATTCTAACCAATTACCGTGCACATAAGGAAACAATTCTCCTAGCTGTGGATGCGCGTGGCGTCTTATGCTAAGAGCATAACAATGATTGATCTTCGTATGGGGGGAGAATGGAAAAGGGCGCTACCAATAGCAGGGAGAGAATCTCAGTTCAGCAGCGCCCCAAAGCTTAAATCTCTACAGAAAGACTAGGTAGGCTGCGAAAGCTACTATCAGTAATAAAGATAGATTCACTTTTGGTTGCGAATCGGTATTGTTTTTCACGTCTTACTCCAGTTAATCAAGGGTTATCAATAGATCAAGTTCACGGTTTTAAGGCTAATCGACTATACTAGTATCTAGTATGCGCCCATCGTTCCATGGGTATTCATCCAGTAGTATTGTGGCTTGGTAATATGAGCGGGCTTGGAACACACTAACGGGAGCGAAGTGGGCGATCGTGGCTCGCGCTGTAGATTTGTATCTTCAGGAAATCGAACCTGAGCACCGAACGATTAAGTTCAACGTTCCCCAGAACCTTGAAGATGGAGATCAGTTTATCGAGAGTAATAAGAAAAACATAAAAGTCATCGATGATTTCTTCGCCGATACTCAGTAAGGTCCAAGCACTTCCGCGACAACATGGAAATATTCGTGGCGCGGGCTATCGATGAGATATTCGAAAGCGGTGTTTGTGAAATTCTAAAGCAGAAACTTTTCCCGAAACGATTATTTCTCATACTGAGGATCAGTTAGATGATTTACTAGTTGAAACAAATTCCAGTTACATAGAGGCTGTTAACGAGTGTGTCCGCATCTTTCGAAACGGGCTTGCCGATGACAGTAATGAAGAGCTGGAGATATTAAAAAGTAAGCTGCTATCGGCGCGAGTTATTAGACAGGAACGTCGGGGTTATTGAGAATGAGTTGACGCGTCGCAAGGAAAAGAAATAGAAATAGTTTCCCCAATAGTTAAAAATAAGAGTGGAATAGATTCGGCTGAATCAAAGAGTCCGTAAGCTACCCATTAGGAGATTAGTGTATGTCAACTTATTCATTGCTAACTCGGCGCCAAGTTCTAGCAGGCATGGCCGCCACCAGTTCCTTGCCCTTCGGCAGCCTATTGGCTGCTAGCGCTGACAAGCAAATGCGCGGTGCGCTAATGATCCTAAGCACACCCTATACTGCATCGGGCGAAGTGGACTATGAGGACCTAGCCAAAGAAGTTGCCTTCTGCGATCAGTGTGGCGTTCAGGGAATCGTCTGGCCACAAAACTCCAGCGAACAACGTTATCTAACAAAGGCAGAACGTATACGCGGATTTGAGGTGCTTGCCGAGGCGAATAGTGGCCGCAGCATGTCTCTCACCCTTGGTGTGCAAGCCGATGACACGGCAGGCATGTTGGAGTATGCACGTGTGGCCGAATCACTCGAGCCCGATGGCATGATTGCCATTCCACCGACCTCGGCCGATTCGCTTGCGCAGATTCGCGCTTACTATGCCGCGCTCTGCGAAATCACCTCCAGGCCTATCTTCGTGCAGACCAGTGGTGGCCCGGAAATTGAGTTGCCGATTGACTTTCTCGTACAACTCGCCCATGACTTTCCACAGTGTGGGTATATAAAAGAAGAATATGGCGATGTGCATACCCGCATGTTGGCATTAAAAAAATTCCAGCCGGATCCGATTCGCAGTGTCTTCGGTGCAACCCTAGGAAGAGGGTGGCTGTATGAGATGCGCATCGGCACCGATGGGGTGATGACCGGCGGCACCATGTATGGAGATGTCTATGCGCGCCTCTGGCAGCTTCATCTCGAAGGACGTCAGGTTGAGCTCCGAGAATGCTACAGCAAGCTATTATTGATTCAGAATCTCGACACCTTGATTCCAGGTGTGAGGCTGTATGTGCTGCAGAAGCGCGGTGTATTCAAGACCACGAACTCGCGCCGCGGAGAATATAGTTTCTCTGAACAGCAGATCGCGGAAATCGAATATCGACTCGAGGCGCTTAAGCCGTATATGAGCGTGTAGCCGATTCCAGCCTTGGGTCCCGTCATTTTACTGGTTAATTCGGGGATTCTGCCCCACTGCTGCATTTTTTATGTGTCCAGTGATCTATACCTCTAGCCAATGCGTAATAGTTGTCTATGTATAGAAATTATGCAAAACAAAGTGTCTTTAGCAAAGACGGCAGTCTAGCTGTTAGACTAGCCTCAATGGACACCTCCAAGCCAAGCATAAACGCCGAAGATTCTGTTGTATCTGATGAAACCCTACTTATTGCAGTAGGGAATAGTCAGGATATAGGCGCGTTCAATCAACTGTTCGAACGATTCGCAAAGAAGATCTTCGCTTTGGGCATGAAGCTCACGCGTAACGAGCAATTGGCCAATGATCTCATCCAAGAAGCCTTGCTGAACGTCTGGCAGAAAGCGCCCCTGTATGACATGGACAAGGGCTCGGCAAAGGGCTGGATCTTCACGCTGAGTCGTAACCGCTGTTTTGATATGTTGCGTAAGCAGAAACGGCAACCCAACTGTATTAGTGCCGACGATATTTGGCCGCTCGAGTCTGGTGCTGAACCCGCTATGGTTCACGAAGACATAGGTGGGCAGCAAGTTGAGTTAAGTCTAATAGAGGGCTATTTCGATCAGCTTTCTGATCCTCAGCGTGCAGTGGTGGAACAAATATATATTAAGGATCGCACTCATGAGGAAGCGGCCGCGTATCTACAGATTCCTTTAGGAACTCTGAAATCGCGTCTACGCCTCGGTGTGGCGAAGCTCCGAAATTTGATTGGCGTCGACCAGTAGCCTAAATTTTGCAGTGCCTAGGAGGCAGTGCTTGTTACTGAGTTTACGAAAGAATTAGTAAAAGAGGATTGCCATGAATACCGAAGTAAAACTGCACCCATCCAGTGAATTGCTGAATCAGTTCGTTCAAGGCGAGCTAGCTGCAGGAAAGAGCATAGTTGTATCCGCGCATATGGAGCTGTGTGAATCTTGCAGTGCCAAGGCCAAAGAGCTGCAAGCTCTTGCGGTATCCTCCTGGGTTGACCCCAGCAGCGCGATGCAATCTGATCAAACTAGCGAAGCCGACTATGTGAATATGGTTGCGGGTATCGTGACATCTTCACAAATAAAGTCTGCGCCGATCGAGGACTTGGTTGAGGTAGACATCGATGTGCTGGATCACAGCATTAAGCTACCTAAGGTTCTTGCGAAAGCGGCGTCTCAGGGTCTGAAATGGAAGAAGGTGGCGGGCGGTATTAGTGAGGCCCAGCTTTTTATAGACAATGAGACACAGTGTGAATTTATCTACATGGCTCCCGGTGGTAAGGTGCCTGTGCATACCCATCAGGGCAGTGAAACAACTCTGGTTTTGGAAGGCAGTTTCGAGGATGAGCTAGGAGAATACAAAACTTCGGACTTCATCATTAGAGACGCACAGCATAATCATCAGCCGCACTCTAAAGAAGGTTGTCTCTGTTTTTCTGTTTTGGACAGCCCGTTGCAATTTACCGAGGGTCTGGCAAGGTTGATGAACCCCCTCAATCGTTACAAATTTAAGAAGGCTACTTCTGGGTAGCCTAGCGTAGACGCTTGAGTGTGCGCATCGCAGCGATATCCGCTGCTGTGACTATCCGTTCAAGTCGTCAGCACATCACTGGGTTTACTATTTCCTGCTTGTGGGAGCATAGGTTTTCCCGTCACAAAATTGTAATATACTGCTGATTAAATAGGTGTCATAAAGTCAGCTGTTTGACGTTGCTTTAAAATAATTTCTATTAGTACTCGCATGCCTCAATCCACAATTCTGATCGTTGACGATGAAGTCGCAATTCGCGATATGGTTGCTATTACTCTTGAGCTAGCAGGCTTTGGAGTTATCGTAGCAGCGAATGCACGCGGCGCTCACGTATCCATTATTGATCAGAAGCCAGATTTAGTGCTTCTAGATTGGATGTTACCTGGTGGCAGCGGCATCGAGCTGGCGCGCAGATTAAGACGCGACGAGATCACCAGTAATCTTCCCATCATTATGCTAACGGCGAAGACCAGTGAGGACAATAAAGTTCAGGGCCTGAGCGAGGGTGTCGACGACTACGTAACCAAACCTTTCTCGCCGCGTGAATTAGTCGCTCGTATCAAGACCGTGCTGCGTCGAGTGGGCAGTAAACAGCAGGACAAAGTTTTGCGGGTCTTCGATCTGCAACTCGATCCATCGAGTCACCGCGTATCCCTAGAAGACCAGCCAGTAGAGATGAGCGCCACTGAATTTCGTCTATTGAAGTTCTTCCTGTTGAATCAGGAGAAGGTGTTCAGTCGTAATCATATTCAGGATGCGGTGTGGGGCGGTAACGTCTATCTGGAAGAACGCACTATAGATGTGCACATTCGTCGCCTGCGCCAGGCTCTGTCTACGGTTGAGAGCACCTCGATAGACTACGCCAAACTAGTGCAGACGGTACGCGGCGCAGGCTATCGCTTCTCCGTGCGTCAATTCTAGCTCTAGCTTCTACTAACTAGCCTTCAGCGAATCCCTTTCTCTCTTAATAAGTAGCGTAGTTCTTTTGGTACTGGGTCTTGTAGCAGGCCAGCATAAGCAGGGGTTTCGATTGATTCTTGAAAAACTGTAGAAGTTGCTTTTTTAGGCTCGTAAACCAGCACAAAAATATTTCAGTACATGCCTAACATGCGTCTAGCATCATTTGCCGACGCGAGATTTCGGTCAAGTAATAGCGCGCCATCGCCAACTGCCTTAACAAGCGCTGCGTTATCTGCTGCCAGACTGCCGTCCGACACAAATAGATTATTCTCGAAACCTACACGGCAATGACCGCCTTGCCGAATAGCCTCCAGCATGCAGTCTGCCTCACTGGAGCCGAAAGCGCAGAGGGACCAGTGTTGAACTTTTGGGAGGTGGGAGAGCAGAGGGGCAATATTTGTTACATCCGATTGCTGATTTCCCGCATAACGACCTAACACTAGTAATACAGAAATATTTCCATCTGGAATTATCCCTCGCCCCAATAATTTTTTGAAATGCAGGATGTCTTCTTTGTCGTAGAGTATGTACTGCGGGGCGATACGTTCTCGTTGTAAGAAGCTGAAAAAATCGGCGGAGACTTTTTCATCAACCCCAGCCGGGCTTATCTCCCGAATCGCGAGTGATACGGCTTCTGGCTGAAGCTGGACGACAGTCTGAATCTGTTGCTCTCTATTGTAGACTCCCACCGCCTCCGTCGTGATCTGGATGATGAACTCATCGCCCACCTCCTGGCGAATCGCTCGGATAGCCTCCCGGTAGCGCTCTACATCGAGGCTATGACCTAGCTTCTCGTCGCGAACATGCAGGTGCAGCATGCATGCCCCTGCATCTCGACAGGCTGCCGCGGTGTGAGCAATCTCCTTCGGGCTAATCGGTAACTGAGGATGATCCTGCTGCGTCTTCCTAGCACCATTGGGCGCCACTGCAATCATCACTACATCGTTGTGACTCATGCGGTATTCCTTCTCAATTGGTTGATGTAGGCTTCGCATAGTCTCAAAGCCGTGGAGCTACTACAAGGCAAGCAACTGCCGTATGCTAACGCCAAGCTATGCACGAAACTTGGCTAGGTTCTGTCTTGTCAATGCACTACTACTCTATTCGCGTTAGGAGAGAGCGTGATCATCATGCAGCGATTAATCAAGCTATCCATCATGCTAGCGCTGGGTGCATCCAGCTACTTGTATGCGGCAGACGAACAGGGCTGGAAGTTGCAGCGGGATAAGGACGGCATACTGGCGCACACATGCCCTGTAGAGGACTCGCCTTACGATACAGTACGCACAACAACGCGCCTGACGAAGGCATTAGCCAGCTGGAACTTTGCTCCACAGGGCAACGGCTCTGTCCTAATAAGCAACCAGCCCCACATTAACTCGGGTTAGGCGTTGCCTGGTTGGGTGACGAATATGTTGTTGATCGATGCCCCCTACGAGACTGTGAATTCCTTTGTTAGTGAAGTAAGAAACCCTAAATACGTCGATGCGCAGCTGAGCTTTATTCAGGAACTAGCGCAGTAAATCGATCAAGGGCGAATATCCCAGTAATTTAGAAAGTAGGAGTAGAAGCGTGCCCCACGACCATGATCATGAACACACCGAGCCACCCTCCGATCTCGAACTGCGAGTCAAGGCCCTCGAGAGTCTGTTGGTGGAGAAGGGCCTAGTAAACCCGGAAACGCTTAACAGCATCATAGAGACTTACGAGCACAAGGTAGGCCCACGCAACGGTGCGCACGTGATAGCGAAGGCGTGGACAGACCTAGAGTTTAAGCAGGCGTTGATGAATGATGCGACAGAGGCGGTAGCCAGCCTCGGTTACTGCGGACGTCAGGGTGAACACTTAGAAGTGGTTGAGAATACTAATGGCACTCACAATCTGGTTGTGTGCACTCTATGCTCATGCTACCCATGGACCGTGTTAGGTCTGCCTCCAGCATGGTACAAGTCGGCACCGTACCGGTCACGAGCCGTGAGTGACCCGCGCGGTGTGCTCGAAGAATTCGGCACTGAACTGGACGAGAAATCGGTCATCCGAGTCTGGGATTCCACGTCAGAGATGCGCTATCTGGTTCTACCTCAGCGCCCGGCAGGAACAGAGAATTGGAGCGAACAAGATTTACAACAACTAGTGAGCCGCAACTCCATGATAGGAGTAGAGCTAGCACGTTCTCCCGAACAGAAAGGTGAGGGTGACAAGTGAAAGGCAGTCACGACTTAGGCGGTCAATCTGAGATGGGCCCTATAAATCCCGAGCCCGAAGCGGAGGAGCCGGTGTTCCATGCAGATTGGGAGCGGCGTGTTTTTGCTCTGACCCTAGCTACTGGCATGCTGGGCAAGTGGAACATCGATGAGTCGCGCCATGCGCGAGAACGTCAGGATCCTCTCACTTATGTACAGAACAGCTATTACGAGAACTGGCTCGAAGGCCTGGAGACGCTGTTGCTCGAGAAGGGTTTGGTGGATACCGAAGAACTAGTACTGGCGACAAATATCTCATCGCAAACCAAGGAATCACTTTCGGTACCGAATCCAATTCTCGCCACGAAGATACTCGCTTCAGGTGCGCCTAGTACTATGGAGACCGATAGCGAGCCGCTGTATTGCATCGGCGATAGTGTCTTGGTTAAAGCTAGCGAGACCGCAGGCCACACGAGAGTGCCGAAGTATGCGCAGGGTGTGACCGGCACTGTTGTTGCACAGCTAGGCTGTCATAACTTTCCCGATAGCAACGCACAGGGTATTCATGAGGGAAAATTTCTTTATAGAGTCAGCTTTAGTGGAGTGGATCTTTGGAGTCATTCTTCCACACAGGCTGAAGTTTTAATTGACCTTTGGGAGCCTTACCTAGGCGCGGCTGCAAACTGATGCAGAAATTTCCTCACCAACCGCAAGACGATCAGGGACCAGTGTTCAATGAGCCCTGGGAGGCGCAGGCCTTCGCACTAGTGTTGGCATTGCATGAGAAGGGCCTGTTTAGTTGGCAAGAATGGGCGGCCGTGTTGAGCGAACAGATCGCGCTCGCACAGGCCGGCGACGACCCCGACCGCGGCAATACTTATTACCAACATTGGTTAGTGGCGCTAGAGACGATCTCGCAGCAGAAGAATCTCTCCAATGAAGATGAGCTGTTGAGGCGAAAATCACAGTGGACCGCCGCCTATCTAAACACACCCCACGGAAAACCGGTCGAACTCTCAGCAGGAGAAACCTCCTAATGGTCACTATAAAAAAGCGAGTTGAGCCTTTGAAAAAAGCCTCATGCTGAGTGTTACAATGCCTGCTCCTTAAGCGAATACAATTATGGCTCTATTGCAGTCCCTTAAAAATTTATTCAAATCTTCCAAGTCAGCGGATGCGGGTCTAGAGACCGCAGGTAAGCATTGGGACGAACGTGCGCGCGAGCAAGTTGTGCTCAACAAACCCAACTCCAGGGCGGAATTTCCCGGTCGTCAATTCTGAATACATCTGCCCTCCCATCTCTGGTCAGGCCCACGTCGGCTGGCTGGAATACGTAGCGCGCAAATACTATGCGAGCCCGGTGCCAATCGCGTTGAGTCTTGGCTGTGGTGGTGGCGGATTCGAGCGTCATGGCTTGTAGTTGCAGATTGCAGAATAATTCGATGCCTTCGATGTGTCTGAAGATGCGCTCCAGCTCGCGAAGGAAGAGGTGCAAAAGAGTGGTCAGCTTGAGCCTAACTTGTTTGTACAGCAGCAACGACTGCTAGCCCGTGGCGAGATTGGTAGTGATTTCACTCTGTTAGTAGCGCGTAAGAAATAGCTAGGTAGGTTAAGGAAAAGTCATGGCAAAATTTGAGA
>Ga0302117_10000527_pt1 | contig 16762 bp, 12 predicted proteins | sample AG5_322_MG_FD_203112 | JGI IMG/M metagenome (GOLD analysis project Ga0302117, IMG submission 203112) | Marine microbial communities from Western Arctic Ocean, Canada - AG5_32.2 | ecosystem: Environmental > Aquatic > Marine > Oceanic | place: Canada: Western Arctic Ocean | collected 2017-10-01 | reverse complement strand
CCTTGGGATCCACCAAAGTATCATTGGCAATGAACGTTCCATCGGGTTCGATAATGTCCAACACCGGATGCCGACCATCGCGAATCTCCAACACCGGTTCCGTACTCATAACCGGACGACAATACCCTCGCAACACCGCTAGCTCTGCAAGTGACAACAGCACGTCGAGTTGGGCGAGTTGGTCAGCCGTTTGCTTTAATGACAGTTGACAAGCTTGCACCTCGCTGCGAACTTTCACGAATATTGCGAGTTCAAGTTGACGTGCATTATCGTCCGCGGACAAGATTTTTTCTTCGTGATCTTTTAACTCTTCGGTGATATATCGCTCGGCATTCTTGAGCGTTTGTTTGCGCGTATATTCCACGGGAACGCTGTCCTTGTTAGCGTTGGTCACTTCCAAGTAGTACCCGAACACTTTATTAAAGCCAACCTTCAACGTGGGAATACCAATACGTTCCGCTTCTCGCGCTCTATATTCAGCAATCCACTGCTTACCACCTGCCGCCAGTTTCTGCAGTTCATCCAACTCCGCATCATAACCAGCTCGAATCATTCCGCCGTCACGTGTGGTAAGCGGACATTCATCAACGAGTGCCGTATCTAGTAATTCACATAACTGAACGTGCGGATCGATATTCTCGCGAACATGTACTAGCAGGTTACTTTGACACGACACCAGATCATTGAGAATTGGAGGCAGCTGTTTTAGTGTTGCGCCAATTTGCCCAAGATCGCGGGGGCTAGCGCGACCGGTAGAGATACGACCCAGCAAACGCAAAATATCATACACTTCCCGCAGCTGCTGACGTACTACGTCGCGCAATCGATTGGCACCACACAGTTCCTCTACCGCATCAAACCGTTGCTCGATCTGGTCATAATCTGTCAGAGGGTTTCCTACCCAGTCGCCTAACAATCGCGAACCCATCGCCGTAGCCGTCTTATCCATTACAGACAGTAGCGATCCCTCGCGTCCGCCATCGCGAATCGTACGCGAGATCTCCAAGCTGCGACGAGTCGCTTCATCGATTTCAAGCCTATCGCCAACTCGATAGGGCAGCAGATTTTCAAAATGGTCGAGTGATGTTTTTTGAGTCGTGTGCAAATAATCCATCAATGCACCGGCGGCTCGAATCGCGGGACGATCATCATCGGTGAAGCCAAAGCCCTCGAGATGATGAGTTTGAAATTGTCTTGCCAGTGCTGTTTCGGCACTATCGTGTGAGAATGCCCAGGCTGGTCGACGCGTCAGCATAAACTGGTCCGCCAGATATTGTGGAATGAACTGGGCGTCTTCGTCAATAATAACTTCGGCGGGCCCTATCCTCACTATTTGGTCAGCAAGTTGTCCTAAAGTGCAAACTGCCGCCAAAAATCTGCCCGTGGATAAGTCAGCCCATGCCAAGCCGATACGTGCGTCGTTGGGATCTTCGAGCAAAGCGGTTTTACGACGACTATCATCCACATGCTTGACGATGGCCAGTAAATAGTTGCTTTCCCGCGGATCTAGTAGAGCTTCGTCGGTGAGTGTGCCCGGTGACACGATACGCACGACTTCGCGTTTAACCAATCCCTGCGCTTCTTTTGGATTTTCGACTTGGTCACACACTGCCGCGCGATGCCCAGCTTTGATCAACCGCGCCAGATAACCATCGAGTTGATGGTAGGGAAAGCCCGCCATCGGAATTGGATTCTCACCTTTATCACGACTCGTTAGTGACAGTCCTAGTACACCCGACGCAATCCGCGCATCTTCGTGGAATAGTTCGTAAAAATCGCCCATTCGAAACAACAACAGCGCATCACCGCAGACGGATTTTGCGTCATCATATTGCTGCATCATCGGGGTTTTAGCCATAACGCTCGATTTTAACTCGCTTCAATGAAAAAAGAAACATGCCAGATGGAACCTAATTCTCCAACAGCAGGTATTCCACCTATTAAGCGAAATCCGTCGTCGTAATTGCCCACTGACCTTCGTTCTCATCCACGCCCAGAACAAGCTTTTGGATATTCGTAATCCCCAGTGCGTTCAGTGCTGACATTAATCGCTCACTAATATATTCAGCCAACCGTTCCGCAGTAGTATTATTCATAGGTAAGATCGCGCAATCGTCGAGTGGGAACACCCAACGGCGATCCTCAAAAGTGACAAGCACCTCTTTTTCATCCGCCTGCACATTTATCGTTGGGTGCGATTTGGGTAACAACATACGATGGTCTAGTTCTTGAGTAATCGCTTGCAAAGCATCACGCAATGCGATGAAGTCGATTACATACTCATTTTCATCCAATGGTCCATAAACCTCGGCGAACACTCGATAGTTATGACCATGCAGGCGTTCGCAAATATTTCCAGCGAACGTGATAAAATGAGCCGCACTAAAAATCAAGCTCTCTTTTTTCAACCTTACGCAGTATTGTTTTGTCATTTTATATCCATGCACATGCGTGCGTTTGTCCCTATCACATTCAGTATTATTGTCCTGTCGGCACCCAATCTTCGATGAGCCCCACAAATATTGCGGCGCCAATAAAATCGGCGGTCGTCCCTGGGTTACGTCGATGCCCATCGCTACGCAGCCAGAAATCCAGCTCACTGAGTTCACGTAGATAGAGATCTATATCCTGAGCACGCGCGTCCACAACAACTTGTGCACGCCTCATCGCTTCCTCAGCAACTTCAACGCCACACTTCCTAGCAATCAAGCTATCTGGGTGTCGACTCATAAATTGTACATGGGTTTCCACAATTGCTTCAGTCAGAAAGGCCCCTGACTCTAGTTTTTCTCGAAGGGGTCGAACCGCATCCGTAAACAGATCAACGAATCCGTTTCCATATTGAGCCGCAATCAGATCTCGATCTTGAGCGGCGTGCATCGCTGTAAGTAACGACTCAGGAGCCTCATCGGTGACGTCCATTGATTCAACTTGCCCCATTCCTCCTGCGTCTGCGAGTACAATTGCTTGATATACATCTTCAGCATCTGTGGCGTCTAGCTCGTTCACAACAATTTGCATGGCGGTTTCGTCAAATGCAGTCGTCTTCGCGAGTGGTGCCATGAGTAGCATTAACCCCAGATTCGTATTCGTAGCGACGACGGATTGAGTTGCTTGCAAAGCGGCCAACACGATGCCCCCAACTCGCTGCTTTTCTGCTTGATCAAATACGGGCCCAATTGCGACTGCACTCGTTTGAAAATCATAAAACGTCAAATCTTCAAAGTCCGCGCCACGATGAACATTCCCAGGTTTGGGTGCAGACACTTCCAGCAGGCAAGCTAGCGTGGCCATTTGTCCGAGCGATTGTTGTGACATATTCATTCACCACTAGCGGTTGAAACGGATGCCGCGTTTGTATCAAGAAACGTTGAAATCGCTGCCAGGACATCTGCTGTGGCATCCTCTAATACATAATGACCCGCATCGGCAATTTCCAAGACATCGGCCGCTGGAAAGAGTTCTTGAAATTTACTTAAGCACTTAGGGGAAAAACACCAATCCTGCATGCCCCAAATAAGCTGGATCGGCTTGTCTGCTAAGTGGGTGAGATTGCGTTCAATTTGGGCAAGTTCATTGTAAACATGATGAGATTTTGAAAACGGGATATCCTTGACGAAGGCGTCGATTGCCACTCGATTTGCATGACCTTTATAGGGAGCTAACAAACCAGCTTTAGCAATACCCGACAATTTCGTGCGGTTCATTGCCATCCGAGTAGCTGGACCGGCAAATAGATTAAACCGTCGAATCGCCAGCGACCCAAACCAGGGAAAACGTAACGCAAAAATACGCCAGGGAATATACAACGGTGGAAATGCCCCTGTATTCAGAATCGTCAAACTACGAATTTTCTCAGAGAATTTCCCCGCCATCCCCAAACCGATAGGACCACCCCAATCGTGCACCACTAAATGCACGCCATCCAACTCCAAGTGTTCAATTAGCCGTGTTAGATTTTGGATATGTTGCGTCAGTGTGTAGGAATACTTCTGCGGCTTACTGCTCAGGCCACAGCCAATGTGGTCGACGGCTATCGCGCGATAGCGATCCTGCAGGGATTGTACGAGGTGCCGATAATAAAAAGACCATGTTGGATTACCATGAACCATCAAAACCGGTGGGCCAGATCCTTCGTCCACATAGTGCAGACGATTCCCGTCATCCAATTCCAGAAAATTGGATTGAAAAGGATATTCGCCTCTCCAAAGTTCGTCGGTCATGTATACCCTAAACCACCTTCTCGCGTTGTTTTGCTGATGCTGCGCTAGACGATTTACTTTTGCGTTGATACCAGTTCGCCAATTGCCTAGACATCAGCGATGGGAATATTCTATCCTGCCAAACCCCAAGCAGTGCTTTCCATGACAAAATGCTTTCACGCGTACCCTTTTCAATCGCTCGGACTATTTTTCGAGCAACAATCTCTACGCTCATGCCTTTATCCGACTTACCCGCTTGAGGCCCCGCCAACAATGAGTCAAAGAACTCGGTTCTGGTGGTGCTGGGACTTACTAGTACAACATCAATCTGCTCATTTGACAACTCGGCACGTAACGCATCGGAGAATCCATGCAAGGCGAATTTACTGGCGCAATATTCACTGTTGCCTGGCAAGGCAACGTGCCCTAACACTGAGCCCACATTACAGATCACTGGAGACTGTGCTCGCCGTAAATGTTGCAGATGACCGCGAATCAATTCCAAGGGAGCAATGACATTTACATCCAGTATTTGCCGTAGATATTCCGGCTTAGAATCGGCGAACGCTTGGTGCGACCCGATGCCGGCGTTGTTAATGAGGACGTCCAGAGTTGAATCCCATTGAGTGTCGACCCACTGGAATATTTCCGCTCGAAAGTCCCCACATGTTATGTCACCGGCAAGACAGTGAATCGTACCTGCGCATTCATTGGTTGCCTCTTGCAACGCGGACAGACGCTGCTCACGACGAGCGACTACTAGAATTTCATTCCCTTTGGCCACCAACTGTTGAGCTAGGGCGTAACCGATTCCGCTCGAAGCCCCCGTTAGTAAAATTCGCTTTGCCTTTAATTTTCGTTTAGCCATGAATCGTCACACCTCTTCCGTCATTGCCCGTAGACGTTGGTCGTCATCAGAGATCTCGGAAACGGTTGCTTGCGTGCGGTCAATTTGTCCTGCGAATTTTGCGGGCATACGACAGTGTATCGAAACGGTCGTATTGGAAAACTGTTTTGAAAGTACTTCGCCTCGCGCCGCAATGAAAGCCATGAGTTTTCCATTGGCGACATTGGTTTGCACATTCAGTTCTAAAAAAGAACGGCTCAGCGCATCACTAACTGCCATACTCAGATTATCAAATCCCTCTTTAGTGACGGCACTAATCGCAACGGCATGTGGATAGCGATTTAGGATCACATTCAATAATTGCGGAGTTGGCATTTGATCTATTTTATTGATCACCAACAGCGTGTCTTTTTCCTCAATTTTAATTTCTTCAAGTACTTGGTAAACCGCTTGGATTTGTTCGTACACGGCTGGATTGGCACCGTCGGCAATATGCAACAATAAATCGGCATGCCGCGCTTCTTCCAAAGTTGCTTTAAAACTCGCTACCAGTCGGTGGGGAAGATCTTTGATAAACCCGACCGTGTCACTGAGGAGGATCGGGCCCCAATTCGGCAAATGCCAGCGGCGGGTACGAGTGTCCAGTGTTGCAAACAGCTTATCTTCCGCTAACACATCTGCTGCGGTGAGTGAATTCATAAGCGTGCTTTTACCGGAATTTGTGTAGCCCACGAGCGAAACCGTCATGACATCACTGCGAGATTGAACGAGTCTTTCTTTGCGCTTTTCGATGACTTGCAGTTCTTTCCGCAAATCGCTGATGCGTTTTTCCACCAAGCGTCGATCAACCTCTAACTGTTTTTCACCTGGCCCACGCATGCCCACTCCCATTTTGACTCGGTCCAAGTGAGTCCACATACGTTTAAGACGTGGCAGTGAGTATTCGAGTTGAGCAAGTTCCACGGCCAGTCTTGATTCAAGCGACGAAGCGTTCGAGGCAAAGATATCGAGTATTAGTTCCGTGCGATCGATGACTTTCGCATGAACTGCGGTTTCAAGGTTACGGGTTTGAGCGGGACTTAAATCATTGTCAAAAATAACGACTTCCGCTGCGTGATGTTTTACCAAGGCAGCAAGTTCTTCGACTTTGCCTTTGCCAAATGCGGTGGCCACGTTCATCGAGGTCCTCCGCTGAGTGATGCCGGAGGCTATTTTCGTTCCTGCGGTTGAAGCCAACCGTTCACACTCGACCAAAGCGTCTTCGGAGTCGTCGTTTTGGGAGAACAGCACTTTTGCTAAAATCGCGGTTTCTCGAGCTAAACTTTGCTTGCGCTGCTGATCCTGCACGTGTAGTGGATTTCCTTGACGGTGGGGAGATCTATTAATGAAATATGGAGTAGTCAATGTTTAATTATAGCGTTAAACGAGCCAGTCACCACGCATCGAGCATCGGTTTCATACTGATTTACGAACAATCACGGTTGCATAATTGCTTCTTAAACGTAGCCACTTTATACTGATACCAAATACATTTATTTACATCATTACAAATCACTATTGGATTAATTCCCATTATGGCAACTCCCCCACAAAACAATTCACGCCGTCTATTTCTACAATCTACCACCGCTGCCACACTTGTAGCCGCCACGGCACCACTGCTGGCCGCGCCCAAACAACCTCAGCCGATTGGGTTGCAAGCTGCAGTCAGGATTTCCCGAAAACCAATTTATACAATCTCGCTCGCACAATGGTCACTACATCGCACTCTTCGTTCCGGGAAACTCGATAACCTCGACTTTGCCAAAGTCAGCAAGGAAGAATTCGGGATCGATGCGATTGAATACGTGAACTCTTTCTTTAAGAGTAAAGCCGAAGACATGGCGTATCTTAAAGACCTTAAGAATCGTGCGAAAGATCATGGCGTGACAACCAATTTGATCATGATCGATGGTGAAGGCCGACTGGGTGACCCCGATAATGCAAATCGTACGAAAGCTGTTGAAAATCACTACAAATGGGTAACTGCGGCGAAGTTCTTGGGCGGGCACTGTATTCGAGTTAACGCTGCATCCGCAGGTGAATATGATCAACAGCTGGAACTTGCAGCTGATGGCCTCCGACGCGTGAGTGAATTCGCAGCGACTCATAATATGAACGTAATTGTCGAAAACCACGGTGGACTCTCATCCAACGGAAAATGGTTGGCTGCCGTCATGAAAAAGGTCGGACTAAAGAATTGTGGTACGCTGCCCGATTTTGGTAACTTCCACGACTACGATCGCTACCTGGGCGTCGAAGAAACGATGCCGTTTGCTAAAGCGGTTAGCGCTAAGAGCCACGATTTTGACGAACAGGGTAACGAAACCAAAACCGACTATCTGAAAATGATGAAAATTGTTCTTTCCCATGGCTATCATGGTCATGTCGGCATCGAATACGAAGGTGGACGCCTCCCAGAGGTGGAAGGTATTCGAAAGACCAAGGCTTTATTGCTCAATGTACGTAAACAGTTGTCAAACAGCTAAAACGCATCTCGGTTCCCCCATTATTCGCCTAAGAATACGTTGAGTAAACGTCTATAAACCTCAATCTCCATCAGCGCGACGTCACTTTTGGTGACAGCATTTCCTTATATTCCACTTAGGGAATTGAAACAAAAGAAAGCTCTGGAAGGTGCTGCGCAGTACCCCCAGAACCAATCCCACGGCGGATGGAAGGAAACCTGTTTGATTGGCGTTGTGACATCGATCCTTTTATTGGGAATTGCACGATAAGCAAATACATATTCTCGCTGGTACACACGAAGAAGAGCCGCTGTTAGGTCGCCGAAGTATTGAGAGAATAGGCGTATAAGAGAAAGGTTTTACCAGTTGAGTTACAAGGCTAGTACCCCGTAGGAGAATTGAACTCCTGTTCCCGGCTTGAGAAGCCGGTGTCCTAGTCCACTAGACGAACGGGGCAAACTTTAAAGTTGAAAAATAAATTATACCTACCCAATGAACAATGTTCACTTAAAAAACGACGATAAATTCACCTAAAGTAGTTCCATGAGATTAGACACCATTCCAACCAAATTTCACCTACAAACCAGAACTCCAACGCGATTTATTAGCGTGGCGACTTGGAACAAGCCATGACGACAAGATCGCAAAGTTAGATAGAGCAATCATCTTAAGTGTGGATTGGCCGCAAAAGTATGTACCCGTAATACATATTGAGTGCTGCCATACTCGTCGAGCCCGGAAAGAATTGAGTATTTCAATAACAGTAAAATTCAAATTGTTATCCAATAGGTTACATCCTACAAACGGGACATTTGGTATATGCGTCAAACTCGCCTGCGCAATAATTAGGCAACCAGCCAGTGACCGCTCTCTGGGCAGCGATGCCTAAAAAACTGGCAATCTCATCATCCTGCACAAAACACTGTATTTAACGAGTCTTATAGGCCTATTTGACTCTCTTGAAACAATAACAGCAGAAAGACAATCACTGCTATTTGTGGAGGGGAATTCAATGACATCAATTAATCCAAGCTCCTTTAAGGACAAACGCGTAAAACAAACCAAGCTAGAGCCTCGACCCAGATATTATGACCAACATGGAAACGTGATTTTAGCTCCAACCTGTAATGTCCAAACGTCACATAACGGAGAAGCGAATTCTGGCGACGTGGATCGTCCTATTTCGACGAAACAACGACGCCAAGCAGTGCAAAAGGCATTGGCGATGTCGTGGGAGACCAACGATTGGGAAGATTTCTTTCGCGAGATAATGAGCTTACAAGGATTAATTCACCAAATATTCCCTAACGTCACACAGCGACGGGAATTTGAAACGACCCCAGAATATGTTGAGATCCAACACATGATGGCTAAGATGCGAGGTCGGCGCAAGAAGCGAAGTCAGGACCGCGAAGAAACTCGCATGATCACCGTCCGCCTGCCAGAAAGCCTACACGCTTCGCTGCAACATGAAGCCGAGCAACTTGACACCAGTATGAACAAACTCTGCATATCCAAGTTGCTCCAAATAATCGACAAGCAACTCGTGCAATAAACGATCTGGCCGTAGCTTGCCGTTACACCTGCAAATATTACAACCGCGTAAACAGCGCCTCGGGGATGCCCCTACTCGCGGGCAATCGGTAATTCGTAACATACGACGGTTGTGGCATTTCGCACAATCAATTTGTTATCGTAAACAGCCGGATTTGACCAACTAATACCGTCGAGTGCTTCGACCGTTAGTAAATTATCAAAACCAGTTTCATGTGGACGCAGAAAATGCAATGGGCCGTCTTCATCTTGAACAACAATAATATCGTCGATCATCAATATCTGACCGTGATTGAAACGCCCCTTCTTCCACAATCGTTCTCCCGTGGAAATCCGGGCACATTCTAAAATCCCATCCGATAATCCGTAGGCCAAATCGTCGACCGCCACGATGTTCGTATACTTCGTTTTTAGAACTCGTGCGTTTTCCCAAATCCTTGCCGTACTCCATTCACCGTTGGATTCGGCGACTGAAAACAAAGCCGCTCCTGTGCCGTATCCTTTGCTAATCCACACCCGGTCATTCCCAACAGGCACTGCCTGACTGTTATTAGCTCCATTCGTGCTAGAGCCGGGCCAGGGATGCTCCCACAACACTTTACCCGTTTCAATTTCGTGCCCCGACACTGTACTTTCATTGACACTCACAACTTGCCTCTGACTACCCAACGTCATGACAATCGGAGATGCGTAACTCATTTGTACTTCCCCGGTTCGCCATCGCTCTTCACCAGTTTTTTGGTCAAATGCCACAAGTGAATAAAAAGGTCCTCCGGGTGCACCGCCAAGCGGGACAACAACGAGTCCATCTACGGTTAATGCAGAGGTACTACGCCCCCAAGCAATGACCTCCATTTCCTTTTCGGGAGTCGACCCGATCAAATCGAGTAGCTCTTTTTCCCACAGCACATCACCAGATTCACCAGCGAGACACACAAAGTGGCCAGTCGCTCCGACGCTAAACACTCGACCTCCAGCAATTGCCGGTGTAGCCCGCGGTCCAACACCACCGAGCCGCGTTGCATGACGCTGCTTCACCGCATGAGCCCATCTGAGTGCTCCACCGTTGAGATCATAACAACTTACAACCTCCTCGTCCGCGCGTTGCTCACAGGTCACAGCGAACCCGTTCACTATCGCAAAAGAAGACCAACCTGCACCGATATCACGTTTCCACAAAAGACGAACGTTCCCTACGTTTGGCTCCGCCGTCCAACTCGCATTGGTTATATGTGGATGCCCTGTACGTCCTAGGAATCGTGGGTAATCCAACGTTCCATTTACGGCCCGCAAATCAACCGTACCTAACTCGACCTGTGTCGACGCCTGCTCCAGTTTTTCATCGGCCAACTGCGTACCACGTAATTGAATCGTTGGAAACAACAAACCTGACACTGCTGTAATCTCAAACAAGAGGCTACCTATCCCTGCAAGCAGCGGCATACCGATAAGTACACCCATTCGCACTCGCCCAGAAGCGCGACTAAAAATCACAAATCTCACGTATAACACAAAGCCCAATATTATTAACACAAATGCGTTTAATACATTTGCCATTGCGCGGTCATCCGGCACGGACCATTGTGATACAGAAATACACAAGATAGTCACTCCAAAGACAATAACAAACCATCGTGGAAATATCAACGCACGCTGCTCTCGACGATACGCGTTAGCTGCGACTGGTTCGAATTGTTGGGAGGATCCCTGTGACTCGGTCATTTCAATGACACTCGAAAAACAAATTGCAATAAGACGAAAATCATATCAAAAACGAGGAAGTGACTGGGCTATAAGCCGGGTTTTGTAATTACCGAAGTAATGATGGTCATTCATCTAGGACGGCAATTGCTTGCCGCCTCAAGCAGCCTACCCGAAAGTCAACGAGAACGAGTCGCTCTCGGGGCACTCTCGCACCCTTCCTTCCTGTTTGGCTTTGCTTCCAATGGGGTTTACCTAGCCACACAGGTCACCCTGCATGCTGGTGAGCTCTTACCTCACCGTTTCACCCTTACCTGTTTGCACAGGCGGTTTGCTTTCTGCTGCACTTGCCCTGACCAAACGATAAATCATTTAGCCGGTCGGCGTTACCGACCATCGCACTCTATGAAGCCCGGACTTTCCTCTCGTTCAAAAAGAACCAGCGACCATCCACCCAGCACATCTTCCTCTACGCTTAAACATAGAACACAAGCCGCGCAACAAAAAGGGCAAACGCTGGTAATCTCAACAAGAAAATTGAGCCAACGCGTCGCGGTCCAGTTCGATACCTAATCCAGGCTTATCAGGAATCCCCAAAAAACCTTGTTCGTCGACAAGGAAAGGCTCGGTCAAAATATTTTCGATGTACTTTGCCGGTGTTAAGTACTCAACATATTTGGCATTTGGAATTGCCGCAGCCAATTGTAAATCCGCAGCGAGACCGACTGCAGTATTCCACCCATGACTGACGAATTGCACATGATGATCTGCCGCCATCCAAGCAATACGACGCGCCTCACTCAGGCCGCCACATTTTGTTACATCAGGTTGAATAATATCCACGGCGCGACGTTCAATCCATGGCTGGAACGACTGCCTTCGCGTCAATACTTCACACCCCGCAATCGGAACGGGAGAATGTTCGCGCAGCTTACAATAACCTTCGATATCATCTGGAGCCAACGGTTCCTCGAACCACTGAACATCATAGGCTGCGAGCATCTGAGAGGTCCGCAATGCCCACTTATAACCGTGTGGCCAAAACTGCTCACTACCCCCGGCATCGACTAGCAACGTTACTTCCGAACCAACCGTTTCCCGCGCCGTCGCTACTAGTTTCTCGTCAAAGGCATTATTGCGTCTCCCAAAGGGGCGCCACCCTAACTTAATCGCTTTAAAACCACGTCCGACGACTTCCTGTAATCGCTGAGCAAGCACGTCCGGTTCATCGAACAACATCGAGCCATAGGGCTGAATGCGATCACGGTAAACACCGCCAAGCAAGCGTGACACGGGTTGGTTACATATTTTGCCAAACAGATCCCACAACGCAATATCGATACCCGAAATCACGTGCTCCACCGTACCTCCACGCCCCTGCCAAAAACTACTCTGCCGCATCAACTCACTAAGTCGCTCAGGCTCATTGGCAGCCGCCCCTTGCCAGATCGGCTTCAGAAAATCAACTCCGGCTTGCGTCAATGCCGAACCAGTGAACACCGATCCCACGCCTGACAGACCTTCATCAGTATGCACTTCGACAAGCGTATGTAGATCATCCTGTGGCTCATGACCTTCAGGCCAGCCTCCGTCAACCGTCGCGCCCAATAGCTGATGACACTGAATTCTGTCGATTTTCATCAATTATTTATCCTGATAATATGTTAAGAATTGAGTCGCCATTTCGTTGGCAATTCGTTGCCGTATATCTGGGGACATCAAGGTAAAATGGTCTTTTCCTGCAACCATCACAATTTCGGCATCACTACCGAGGTCTTTTAAGGTCGCCTTGATCTGATCACAGGCACCGTTTAGGTAAAATGTGTCCAACGTACCCATAAACACGTGTAATCGCCCTGATAACTGCTGCTTCAATCCAGCATCCCACCGGCGTTTAATCAATAAATTAATATCGTATTCGCGCCAGTATTTTACCGTACTCGGTATTACTTGCCCATTATCGCGGCGCCACATCAAGATCGGATGCCCCTGTTGGTCTACCGGACTAAACACTGCTTCAAATGAACGCAATTGTCCTCCACGGCCTAAGGCGTCATCCATTTTTCCGAAGTCAACATACCAAATCATTGGTGTTTCACCGCGACGCGCCAACGGTCGCCGTTCACCGGTGGAATTATGGTACAAACTCAGCGGCTTAGCAGAATAAAGATTCACTTCTTGATAATCTCGAAAATCAACTGGGTCAGGAGCGGTGCTCCACACGCCACCAAAGGTCTCCGGGTAATTGACTTGCAGCCAAAACGAACTCCAACCACCGGAACTGTGCCCTGTCAAAAAACGAGCTTCAATGGCATTAATTGTGCGATAACGCCGAGCGACCTCAGGCACTAACTCCTCGACCAAAGCAGCACCTCGTGGGCCGTTGGTTGCACTGTCGGCATATACGTGATGCCCCCATTTACATTGGCCGTCGAGATACACGCGGATAAAATCTACTTCTGCATCACCGGTTGGATTTGAACCTTGCATGTGACGCCGCCCCATCGTCTCATGGGCACCACCAAAACCTGAAATCTCATAGATGACTGGATATCGTTTATCTGTCGTTTCGTAGTAACTCTTTGGTAAAACAACGGTTACTTTCTGGACAACATCACGATTAAAGAATGCTGAAAGGCGCGGGCTTAACATCCGCACTTGCTGATGATATTTTGTACCGGAGAAATCTTTCTCAGTAATAACACTTGAGAGCAGGAGTTCAAATTCGTTATCGCCATCCCAATCAATTTCCACTACTTCACTGTAAAAGTTACCGGCACCTTGAGCGTGGTTCGAATGGTAAAAATCATGGTCGAATAATGCTTGAAAAAAGTAAATCCCCGCCGGTAAATCGGCTAATGTCTTGGGAAAACCCTTGATGACACCTGTTAACGAAACAATCGTTTTTGGAGCCAGCGTGATATCGACTGCATAGAACGGTTCTGGGCTAAACCAGTTAGGTCCCGTGAAGGGCGGCTGCTCTTCACGCTTCGACGTAAACAGATACAATCGCCCAGACAACGATTGACTGAGCAGATCTTGGTCTACGCTTACGGTTACCTTTGGGGCTGCTTGTAGTGGAACTACAATAGCCACGCAAACCAACGCCATGCAAATCCACGTTATTATTCTCATGTCCGATTATCTCATCAAAATATCAACTACGATTAATCATCCCTAGTAACCGTCTATCGTAACATTTACGGGGACATTTTCCAGCAACACTGACGAATTTGCATTTACCCAAATTCATCAGTGGCATCTGCGATTATCAGCGGGCCCTAACAAACACCCTAGTAGATCCAATGACGAGTTGTCGTTTGCCATAAATAACGGCTCGCACTGTTTGCAACCCACTCGAAACATTCTCGACTAACACGTCAACCGCTTGCGGGCCGACTTGCACCTTCCGCCGTACAGACAACCACACTGGATCATTTGCCATTTCGTACTCTTTTGTATACCCATTCCAGCGGTCAGACTCTGGAGTTGCCTTAACTGTATCGATATTGCGTTCTATCAGGCGTTCTCTTGGCGAACCACGCTGAGTGACAACTTCAATAACGGCTTCACCGACAATTGGTGAGTTGAAGGTGACTCGCACTATTTCTCCATTACTCACCGTAGCCGGACATTTCACTTGCATTCCGTCCGGGTAATTCACTTTTAACAACGGGTCACCGAGCAGGTTGAACATCCAACTATGCTCTTGTCGTTCTTCGCTAAGCAAACCCGCATCTGGATTTGCGACCGCTGCTATTTGATCCAGCAAGCGTCGATTGGGAGAACCTGATTTACCATCCAAGGCGACCAATTCCTGTTTGGCTAACAACACAATCTCGCCCAATGTTTCGCGGCGATACTTAAAAGCTTGCCTTAACAGAGAATCCCCCATCACACTCATCGCATAAGGCATCGTTACTCTAGTCGCCGCTAAAACAGCAATCGCCCCATCCGGAGCAAATAGCATCTGCTCGCCAATACTTGAACGCGGTGCATCAAATGCGCCAGTGTTACAAGCCAGAAACACACAAATTGGCGGCACACCACGCACCTTTAATTTCGCAGTATCGGAGGAACGATAGATCGGCAATGGCGGACATTCTGGTGCGCGCAGTGCATCGAGGTGATAGCGTTGCCCATGGCCCATGTAAACCCAAAATAACCCGCCTTCGTTAAATCGCTCGATCGTAGAAGAACTAAACTCCGTGGGGGCTGGGCAATAGGGACTCTGCCAACTCGCATAAGTCATCGATACATCAATCGACCCAGGAATTCCCCCGCTAATAAGTCTTCGAGAAACGGTGGCTATCAAACCATCAGCCACCGGTCCAAATCCTCCTACCCCTGCTATAAAATGTACATAGCGTTTGCTCGCGTGATTAACATAATCCTCCTCATACGAAATAATGCGTTGCACCAACTTCGTCAACTGTTGACGATTTTCCACTGGTAAACGCCCTAATGCCACATCCACTCGACCATCGCCATCAAAATCAGCGTAATGCGAGTCAGAAGCAATTTCTGGATCCGATCCGAACAGCACATTCACCTTTGCGCGGTGGTAAAACGTAGGCACCTGCAAAGACAACACCGAACCCAACGGGGGTTTCGACTTCAGTTCTGAACCGGAATATTCCCGCACATAACTCGGCGCGTCACCGACAATTAGAATCGCCTTGACCTGTGACCTTTGCGGCAGCGCCAATATTGCCGCACGAGTCAATCCGGCCGTTGCCGCAGGCACGACAAACTGCAACTTGTAACCTTGTTTTTCACGATACTCACACCAAGGCTGCAACGCACTTCGAAGCGAACCGGGACATATTACGACTGTGTCGGCGGCCAGAATCGTAATACTTGAAAAACAAGTACAACAAGTAAAACAAGCGAGAACAAACAAAGTCAAACACAAATTGAACCAAGACAATCGTCTCAATTGGTCACGGTTAATAAGCGAAGCATTCCAGTGAGTGATCATCCATCCCGCCAATCCACGATCTCCTAATACATTAATTAACCAATGACAAGCCAACAATTGCACGGCCATGGTGTTCGTTTAGTAATAGACACTTTTCATATGCGGCTCGTGCCGACGTGCGATCGTTCAATGCGCGTTGCGATTCCGCCAAGTAGAACCAAACCTGCTCTTCTTGTGCCAATACAACACTGGCTTTCGTGAACGAAACTATAGCCTCGCGAATATTATTATCACGCCATTGTAACTTCCCCGATTCATACTGATGCCAAGCGTGGTAAATCGTTGCCTTTTCTGGATTCCCTTGAGCTTGATACAGTTGAACTAGCTTGTGATAAATCTCCGCATTGGCCTGAAACGTTTTGCTGGCACGGATTCGAGTCCCACGTAACCAAGCAGCTTCGGCTTTATTCTCATCATCCATCGCTAAAAATGCATCGCCGGCGAGTTCCCACAAGCGAGCAGATTCCCCATCATGGATTAACCATTTCGCTACATAAGCCAAAGCCTTCACTGGTTCGTCATTGGCCAAGTGAGCATCTATCATCGGCGTCGCATAGCCAGGTCGCCACAATGGCGCGATCATCTCGAGTGCCAACTCGCCTTCGTTAATCGCATTTTCATATTCACCTTTTTGCAGTGCAATTGAACTCGCCGCCAAATGCTTCGCCGCGCCCATCCCAGCAACCATTTCCTCGTCCCAATCGCGAGACAACGGATAAATAATTATCATTCCTGAAGTGTGCATCGAATTATCGTAAGAGATGCTAGCTTCATGTTCATCATACGTATCACCGGGTATCTCATAGGCCCAAGATCGCATTTGGTGAGCACGCATCGAATTTGGATCCCGTGTGATCAGACCGTCAAGCACACTAATCGCTTCAGAAACTCGATTCTCGCGAATTAAAATGCGTGCCAAGCTCAGTTCCGAGATGGGGTCAGCGCCCGCCTTGCGAAGATATTTTTCAGC
>Ga0302117_10000525_pt1 | contig 16781 bp, 19 predicted proteins | sample AG5_322_MG_FD_203112 | JGI IMG/M metagenome (GOLD analysis project Ga0302117, IMG submission 203112) | Marine microbial communities from Western Arctic Ocean, Canada - AG5_32.2 | ecosystem: Environmental > Aquatic > Marine > Oceanic | place: Canada: Western Arctic Ocean | collected 2017-10-01 | reverse complement strand
TGTTTATACATTCGCGGATTGTCACTCATAAAGTTTTCTATTTGTTCGAAAAGTGATGGTTTCGGCGGCATGGGAAATCGTTCTGTCAACAAATCCTTGTCAGTTGCCTTTAGCCGCTTCGTTTCTGCTTGTCTTCGCGCGGTTACTTCTTCCGTTTTAGGTAAGCTATATTTCATGAATGGGCGGTTCCGTAGTAAACTATCTCTGCTGGTCTTTTTAAAGCTACTGGTGAGTGCAGCAGAGCCTTTCCAATTTCGTTCGAGAAAATAGTCTATACACCGCTTGCGTATATCACCACCCAATCCCTCTGGCCAGTTTGTATCATCTATTTCCTTATCCAACGGTATGTCGCTCTCTATCTGTTCGTCTGTTTTGTTCTCGTCTATAGAGCTTTGGTCTCCAATCTTACGTAGTATAGCAGAACGCAAAGAAGCATTGCTTACTTTGAACACATATCTACCGGTTGGTTCTGGTTCGGTCTTTCTCAGATCAGTCTTACCTTTTATTTCGACGAATTCTTTTTGTATTTCACCATCTTCTATTACATATAGTTCCCTCTTGTCCTCCGGTACCGGGTTCAAGGTCCTCCAATACTTCAATATATCGTCTTTCGTTGTTATAGGTTTATCGGGAGGCTTATATTTTTTATAGTTCTTTTTAACCTCCTCTGTTAATTGTAACACCTCCTCGAATCTTTCTGGGTTCGGCTTCAGTCTTATCTCTGGTCGTTTGGTCACGACCTGTTGCATAGCACGTTCATAATATGGTGCACATACATCGCGCATGATATTGGTCCATTCTTCAACCTCAGGCGGTGCTACATCACGCCTTAGTTCAAGGTAGATATCCAATGCCTCTAAAATGTTCATTTTTTTCTTAAAATCCACTTTGCCGACGGTGATATTTATCATGTCTTCGCACCCATCGATTAACTTCTTGTATTTATCATGGTATTCTTGAATGGTAGCCATGTCGGTTTTATCAATAGCACGCTGGGCGTAAAAGCCAAACTCCAATAGGTCTGTTGCTAGCTCTATTGTACCTATTAAATTATTTTTGCCAAAGTTGTTTTCGAAATTTTTGTATACCACCGGGTACATCGATTGTTCCGCAACGCTTTTTACAAAATCGTATGCTTTTTGAAACAGATCAAAGTCGAGTGCTTCGGAGGCCTCTGGCATGTTATCGGGATCAAAATAGTTATAAGCTTCGTTCTGTGTTTGTATCCATTCGCTGTTTAATTTCACCCACCGTTTCTTAGCCCCCTCTCTGGCAAGATCTTTTAATCTCTCATTAAAGATATAATCGCCGTTTTCTGCGTCCTCCTCCGCTATTTCACTGGGGAGCCCTGCCTCGAAGATGTCTTCGTTCACCCACAAGTGTTTGCGCATGGCGAGTGCACGGTGACACATGCGTAACATTTCCACTTTATTATGGTACACCATAACATTTTTTCCCTTTGCAACTTGTTCTTCTATCGTAGTAACAATCTTCATCACTTTACTACTTAGCAAGTCCGGGAGATAGGGGATATTTTCATACATGTTGGTTGTTTTATAATTACCAATTTGTTGCCGAACCGGGTGAAGATATAACCATTTTAATCCTTCGATTCCATTGTATTCTTCTAGTATCTTTGGCAACTTTTTTATTTTATCGTCCAGACCCCTCTCTTTAATCTTAGAATACGGTAAAACTCCGGTACTGTCCGTATAGTTTGTTATTAGAGCGGCATTGGGTTCAATCTCATTGGTGTCTTTGAAGGATATAGTCAATAACCCATCGGTGATTCTATTCGCTAAAATTAATTTTTCCAGTTCAAGTATATCTTTGGCAACCCATGGGCCGTCTCGTTTGACGATAAGTGAATTGGCCCCCTCTACTTCAACTTTAAATGTGTCTACACTATCCTTACGAATCAAATAACGCAATTCTGAATTAGGTGGACGATCCTTCAATAGCGCACGCGTTAGATCTATTGGCACTTCAATGTATCCGGTCGGTGTTGCTGGTATCAAATCCGGGAATTCTTTTGCACCTCTGCTTTTACTAGCCTGTAATACATACAATTTAGAAAGCGCGGCATCTACAAACCCTTTGTAACCAGCTTTGGTTATCTTGTACGAGTCCTGCCCTGTCTCTCCCTTCGTTACCCATTCGTTTTCCACCAGCGCCTTGTCGGTTCCTAGTATTCCCATGTAAAGATTCATCAGTTTTGTATAATCCAAATCAAACTTTTTATCGATCTGACTATCTGTTTTTTTGTTGGATGCCACCAAAGCAGCGATGGCATTCAATACATTTGGAACAGTGTTAAACCTAGAGAATTTGTTTTTCATTCTGGATGCCACGGTATACATGTCTTCACCGGTCTCTAGTGGTCTTAATAGATGCCAAGGCGGTAAAAACCTACCATTAAACTTCATGTTATATCGAACCGGTTCATCCATCCAAAAATTACGCTTTGTTCGTAGCATTTCGGATATCAAATACAGCTGTGTTATTTCTGATCCGGTCGATTCCACCGGTGTAGCAGATGCTAAGATGGTGAACCTACAGGATAAAATGTATTTCCAAAGAACTTGCATGACCAGCGATTTGGTCTCTTTGACATATTTGTGTATTTCGTCACAGATTAAAATGCACGGTGGGGCTCTGTACATATGCCAATTCATGCCTTTTTGAAATTTGTACGACAATTTTAAGTTTTGAGGCACTTGTTCGACTCCTTCTCGAATTTTGTCCTTTATCTCCCGTATACTTTTCGTATCGTCTTCGACCCCTGCTAGATTCTTTAGTTCATCGTAATATTTTTTCCATACTCCAGATTCTCGCATTAAATATTCTCCAATGGTATATCCACCGTCTGCTTCGTGTTCCGAAAAATTAGCATGGTTCACTCCTTCATCGTCTGCGGTGAAGCCGGTGATGAATTTGGCCTCTCCGCATTGGTCGCAACGAAAGAAAATCTTGTCTTCGGCCAGTCTCCAGTGGAATTCCAAGGTGGTTTTGTCATTCGACCCACCATATAAAATATGTCTAACCGTGTCATATACTTTACCAACATCGTCCCTATCTGGAAACATATCTACCATCTGGGTTCTAGTATACCTTCTATCACATACCATACAGTGGCGGAGTTGTTTTTGGGCAGGCTTATAGTCAGGATGTTTATCCTTGCCACCGGCTTTAAGATCCACCAATTCCTGAGGATCCAAATGATGATATTCTGGATAGTCTGTTTTCGCTTGTGATATTTCCAGATGCTTATAGGTAGACCATATATAATGTTTCCTGTCTATATCTGTCATTCTTCCAACTTCTTCGTACCAGTGACGGGCCAGTTTTCGATCAGGTGCTAACATATATATGTCTGGTAACTGGCATTCGCATGTTTCGTCGGCCTCTGTACATGTGCACAAACTGTTCCTCATTTTTTCGGCCAATAAAATACTGTTGATGGTTTTACCAAACCCGGGGCGGTGACCAAGTAATATTTTTTCACCGGCAAATTTTATTGAATGCATTTGGTGCGCATCTGGCATAAAGTCGTCCTTGAATCCCCATTTTTTTTTCTCTACCGGGTCCGCTTGTTCGTACTCCGCGTAGTCTGAACAGCTGCTTCTGGAGGAAACAATGGTATTCGCATCCTCGACAACCCATTTGTATTTATTTGCATTTTTTACCGCAAATTTTTTGTCGTATCCCAGATCAACCACATCGGTTTCATAGTCTAAAATCTGTGATACATACGCCGATCTCTGATCCTCTGAGGTTCGAATAAACACCCCCTGTGAATCGGTAGCTATCAATTGTACACTGTCGTCGCTTTTCAACAATCTATACTCACGTTCCGTTCCCAAATCTTCCGCTTGTATACAGGTCAGGGCGGTATCTGTTTCTTGAGTAAGTAAATTGGCTCGTATGGCATTTTCTAGATCATTTGGTTCCCCAACCTTTTCTTCACCGTCGAATGGAACTATTTCCGGGGCAGCGGGTTCCGGCTCGAGAATTTCTTTAAACTCTGGAATTTGAAGTATAAGACGCTTGGTGCGTTCGTCCGACCTATTAAACCATTCCCGCATGTCCTCTTTGTTTCGCATGTCTTCGGTTTCATAAGTGTGGTAAAAATTTGCAAACTGGAATAGCCAATCGGAATCGGTTACTTGAACACTGTCACCACCAAAAATAACGGTTATATCACAACCCATCTCGCAATTATCCAATATATAACATATATTCTCACGGTCATAAAATTCCAATGACTTTATTTGGTCCAAGTTAATCGGTGCTCTTGTAGACTGGGGATTATACATATTATACAAACGTTCGTCTTGCATGTCTCTTCTTACCACTTTACCATCGTATTCAAATTTTGGAAATACTTCGTCGAACCAAGTGGTTTTATCCACAGAGATATCATTTCTTAGAAATTTTATTTCATTGGTATTTTCATATCTGTATTGTGTTAACTCTATCTGAAATGTAATTATAATGGAAGACGAATTCTTTCTCGATTTCCACAGGGTGCACGCAATTTGTGCCCGTGTATACTGGAGTTCGTCGTCTTCTGTAAATGCAACCTCTCCCTGAAAAGAAATAAGTTGATTATTTAGATCCCTCCTAATATCCCCGTTCACCTTTGAAGTTTGAGAAGAATCACACTGATACGATTTCATCATGCGATGAGAATAAGCGTGTGCCCAACTGGGTAGCATTTACAGAAGGATAAGAATATTTTATACTATATAAATATTGAATGTGTAAACAAATGGATAATGAACTATTAAAATGTATTCTATCATGTGATGGTGTTAAATTCGCCCCGCCAGAATTTGATAAAGTATTTATGTATGTAAAAAACTTCTGTCATTTTAGCGCACGCGCTGCCGGTAGAGCTTTGGATGTTTGTAGCGATGTGGCTGTAATAGATATATTAACCGGTAAGTACGTTTCGGCTACGGATTTAAAACAGCCGTATACCCTCGGACCAGACACCCAATATATACAAGCGTATCCAAAGCTCGTAAACAAAGGAATGTCGCACGTACCACAGATATTTGTACATAGTCCAACCGGGTGGCAATACACCGGTGGTAGCGACGACTTTGATCGACTTATTGACAGACGCAATACCAGTGTTGAAACAGTCCAGACCATGTTGGATCAGGTGAAATTTTAAGCTCCTTTAACATGGGTACCATGAGTGGCAATACCCTATCCACGTTTTCCCCGGTCTTGCATGAAATATGCGCGGTCGGGTAAATAGATATATGATAATTTTTACATTCGTCAATCTTATTCCCTACAAGAACTATTGGTATATCCCCCTGTTCTTTCCGCAACTTTCTGACCCATTTCTCTATTGGGCTGTGATCTATCGTCTCATAAAACACAATTGCCCCATGGGCATATTTATAATACATTTTACACGCTATTTCAAACCGTTCTTGTCCCGCTGTGTCGTGTAAAATATATTTTTGACCGTTGTACTCGATTACTTCCATGTCTTTACCTATCGTTGATATATAAGAATCGCTGTATGTATTATGTTTTATACGCCTCGCAAAAGCAGTTTTACCACTGCCACTGTTACCGACTAGTATAATATTTTGCATTTAATATGTTAGATTATTGGCTTAAATACTATATAAGTCCATTTACATACGATTAAATGATCATATATGTGAAGAATAGCATTTTGTTTCTATACTATGCTATTCTATGCTTCCTAATGTTAACGAAAAATATAGTGTTTGTAAAATCCGTCTTTTTTTATTTTTTCCCGGTCATGATGGTTTATTATATGTGCATGTTACACCCAAGAATCCACATGATGTACATCTACTATGTGATGGAAAAGAAATACGTCCGCTGGAAACAAGTATGGCAGTTCTTTTTTCATTTTGCGATGTATTTACACGATGATAATATGTACATATCACTTGGGTCTCTATTGTATCTGTTTCTATATAAAGAATTGTATTTCGTTCTTAGTTTTGCGGAATCTAGGCTTGGTAAGATAGAAGAATCCATCCATGAAAAGATACCAGAATACAGGATTGCACACTTACACTTAAATGTATTTAAAGAAGACATGGATAATAGATTTCACGAGTCGTGTTTTAATACAAATAGACTTTATGTTTTAGAAAGTACCGGAGAATCAAGAAAAACACAACTTGGAATTTCAAACTACCGGGATGTGAGGAGAAAGGATAAACCCCCTAGGGACATGGGGGACGAGGAACAAGTTATGTATATTGCTTCTAGTAATGAAACCACGTTTCTTGAAAATAGACAATACTTTATTTTTTATCCGGTTGCTATATTGGGAATCCTTTTGTTGTTTACAATGGTGGGCTCTACCAACCCGCTAGCAACATATTTCAATTTATCATTGATTTTGAGCGATCTATTAAGTTATATGTTCATGCGATCACAGCGACATGACGTATCCGTTGACGTAAATTATGCCGTTTCTGCCTTATTGTTTGCCCAATTGCACTACAGCAACATACCATCCCCATAAACATGACAAACGAAGGTACCCAATCTCTATCAATATTAACCGCGAATGGACTTGTGGTCATGTGGAACAAAAACATAACCAATACAAACAGTGCAATGTATCTGAATATATCCATGCATTTGTCACATTCAGATGTATAATATATATCTCGGCGGTATTGCGTTGGTACAATACAACACATGCACGGTGGGGTTATCAACTCTGCCTCTTCTTCAAACTCTGGTGGAATTTCTTCTATAAGCTCTACAGGTGGCCCGGGGTAGGGTGTTCTACAAATACCACATTCTTGTCTACCATACATTTTCATAATTAATATACACGACGGATGAACATGCATGGTTTTACATAAACACGGGGCGGGAGTGTCACATGGTTCATAGCAAACATAACATTCTGACATTATTAACTATGTAAAAACTTATTTATATACTCAGTATCTCCCACTCTTTCGGACGATACGAACTACAATCTGCTATACATACCCGTACCTCGTTTATTTTTATGGTGTTTATTTTACCGACTATTGCCAATTCCACCGGGTGAAATCCACCGTTTAATCTATATGCTAGCGAAATATGAAGACCGTTTGTCAGGGGCTGCTCGATAGAATAAAATTGTTTGTTATTCTTGATATAACATGTTATGACCGGGCGTCCAATAGGTGAAAAACTTTCGTTCTTTGATACATGGCTCTTATATAATTCTAGAGCTTCTTCCTTTCCTAGCGAGTGGCGAATGGTTATATGCGCTGTAAATGGCTCGGTATTAAATACTTGAGAGTACCGTTTTATTTGCTGGTGTATTATATGTTTATCTTTTAAAACGTACCATACACAGTATTTAAACATTTATTTATATATTGTAATATTAAATAGTCATGGATTTCAAAACGTGGCATAAAGATGTCGAATGGAACAAATGGGAAATGAAACATTCGGGTTCATATGATTTCACGCTTATTCGCGATAGTGATTATCGGGTGATATGTAATTTTGGTAAACGTCGGGTATTGGTTTATCAACTACTTTATAAAAAAAGAAATTTTACAATTGTGTCATCATATGACCAGTATACTCTATCCAAAATACTTGGTGATTGGCAAAATGGAAAGGTTTACTGGAAACTCAAGGTTTAAGCGCAACCGTCTTCCATTCCACATTTAATACATTCGTAGGTTGTATGTTCATTCATCATGCGTGGCATGGGCATCCAATTGTGGTCGCACTCTTTTTCACCGAATACCACCTCCGGATTTGGTATTGAAACAGAAAGATCGTTTCTGCGCCACGAGTTGTATTTTCTACCGCCGCCACAATGGCGTTTGTTACCATTCGGAATCCGCACTTGCTTTCTTTTTCTTACTGGCATAGAGTTGTTTATACGTGCTATAATGGGATCGTCGTTGGGATTGGATAGTTTCATTGTGATTTATAATAGATATGTCTTTACTTTTATAACTCGTCGATACTGTTTTTTTATTATATCGTTTTGACGTAGCCCCGGTCCTATTATATATCCCGGTCCTATTATATATACAACCGGCCCGACACGCACATTGTGGCCCGACCATGCATATATGTCCATTTTTATACCTGTCGGACCACAATGTAACTGGAATTTGTACCAACTGGTAATAATGTGGGGTTAGAATGGTTGTAAAACTTGTATTATGACTTCAAAAACGATAACAAATACTTTACTTGCAATATTTCACCGCTACGGTCCAAATGAAGTGGTTTCTGTAGAAGATGTACAGTTATTGCGCCAGTACATAGATCCATATTTACATAAAAAGAATAAACGCAGCGGGATTACCACCAAAATATTGACCACCAATAACAATATGTATAGGAGCGTCGTGTTGTATTATTACAACAACAGCGGTGAAAGCAGCACTGCCAGCATACCAAAAGCAGTTCGTTATTATCTTACGGGTGGTCTTGAGACTCAGCGACATAGATTTTATGACGCAATTCGTCACGAGGTTGGATATCAAATTGTAGCGTATAAGAAATCATTGGGTGGACCAGACTGTGATAGCGTCATCTGTCAACTGTGCGGTACAACATGTGATAAGGGGACGTCACAGACAGACCATTTCCCGACCACTTTTAAAACACTCTCGGACGATTTCTTCAAAGGGGATTATACACATGCGTTAAAAAAAGTAGGAATTTACAACATGTTAAAGTCTGAGGAGTTATCAAGAGATTGGAAAGAATATCATAATTCTCATGCGGGATATAGGGAATTATGTGCCCCGTGTCATAAAAGCGTATAAATATTGTCCCAAATTCTTTAAATGTTAAGTCTAATAGTCCTTTTATTAAACATGAGTATGGGATTATCAAATATTATGTTGGACCCCGATTATACAAAACCACCCATTACGGCCAGTGTCGAGTTACAGGTGCCACTGACGCCTCTCATGGCATACGACTGTAGGTCAGACGGGCATACTATTTTAGTACGAGAGGCCGCGATGGATGGTATACCTCTAACGGATGGGAACATTATTCTGGATTATCATGTTCCAGAAGGAGTAGTGTGGGAAGATATTAAATACCGGACCAATATGGGATCTTTGTTTATTACCATACCGATTGTTTACCCTCATTTTTACACGGTACAAAGTATCAATGAGAGGGGGGTGTTAGTATAAATAATATAGTCGATATATAAAATGTGTAAACATGTTAGCTTTACGCTTATTGTTATTGCAAGTATATTAAATGTTTTAAAGGTTTCATATAATCTATACGAATCACCGGTATATGTATACGATAATAATGTCACTGGCACATGTGGTCTTAGAGAAAGTACGCGTATACACTGTGGACTATGTGGACAATGTTCCAATAACCACGACTACGATGTATACCACAAAACCAAAAATAATCTCACCGGTATAGCAAAAAACTGTGCTATTACAGGTGTATTTGCCGGTCGAGACATGTCTATAAAATGTTTCGACGAAAACGCTGGTCTAACACCCGGTTGTAGAGATTGCTGGTTGGAAAATATAGATTGTGATAGAAAACACTGTTTCTTTCCATGTCTATGGGAGACCCTGCTTGGTATAGAACAGAATAGGGACAAGAATACCCTTAGCAAATGTTTCGCATGTGATGAATATTACTGCCTAGATGGGTTCATTTCGTGCGCTGGTATGAGCAGGCGACGGGCTGGGATATTTACTGATATCGACCGTCACCCAAGTGAAATGTGCTCAGACATATAACCCCAGTGCATACATAGCGACAACGGCCACGATAACTGGTACACCGACGGACAGAACATAGACAAAACTATTGCACCTCATGGGTAGTTTGCATCTCTTTGGTGGATGGACCACGAAATAGTGATACATATAATCCACCATGGCCAGTCCTATGAATACCAATCCGATGAGAGCGATGGTGCTATTTTCTTCTTTTTTAACCAGAGCAGCGACGCCCAAGGCTGTACGGACATACGCCAATAGAGTTCTCTTGTTAGCGAGATCCGTGCGCACACATGCCATCTCTGTTCGTTCGTTTGCTTCGACGGTTCTCTCCAATGCCATTTTAGTCCCCATCTTTTTATCCTTTTCTGCCCCCACCGTTGATTCCTTGAAATCACTTGATCTATCTTCGTCGGTGCGAATCATTTGGACCGCATGGTTGATTGGGACAGATTCGGTTTCACTGGGACTTGGGTCTAGAAAGGTAAGGCGACTGCGCATCATTTATGTTATGCCGCCGATAGAATAAATACTGTATAAATATTAATATATACATACCATAAATGGAATTTCACGCGGAAGAATTACTGACCTTTCAACATCGACATTTTGATAATGACATCAGACAGGAAAATCTTCAGCTGAAGCTCAGAATACGAGAACTGGAGAGTAAATTGGCACATATACATCGTTTGACAGTTAATCAATTGATGTTAGATGTAATACCACATCGAATAAATACTTCTGTATATAAGTAATATTGTATATTATAAATGTGGTTATTTGTTGGTTTTTCAGACGAAGAGATAGGAGACACTTCGTTCAATGGAGAATATCTTACCTTGGGGTTGGATGGTTCCATACAGGGGGATATATTTAATCTGTCTACATGGAATTGCATTTACAATATGTATGGTGGGCAATACTTTGATGCCATTATGACAGACGGGGGGTTACATGGTATAGAGAGGGTAGACGATATCATAGATTTAAAACATAAATTATTAAAGGATAATGGGTTCATATACAATTACTACTCTGTGATAGGCCATAAAGTCAACGACCCACTAAACAGGGGGTATAAATTCACCTTTTGGAAAATACCAAAGAGTGAATATACCACAGAGAACCACGATAAAGAATACAACGGGTTGGCAACTTTGTCGTGGTCGGATGTGGTACGAGCCAGATTGAGACTAATTATTTAGTGTATAAATTTCTATAAATAATATTATACCATGAGTATTCTAGACATATTCAGGACTTGCCCCCCATGTGAGTTCGGTGGAACAGAATATTTTGGTGATTCGGATGGATTTACCGATCATGTAGAGAAAATAATACCGGTATTCGATGCTTTTTCAGAAAACCCACTTCTAACAAACCAAATACATAAAGTTTATAAAAAAACTAAACCACTGTATGAATTCGAAGAAAGCAAGGGTGAAATAATAATAACATACAAAAAAGATGAAAATTGGTATTGTTTCACCATACCTTTTGTAAATGCTACACACTATACGGGAAAGAAAACTGCTCAGATCAACATATCCAACAAAGGATGGTTTACAATAGGATCGTTGTTAAATGTTACATTGGGTTGTGACGATTATAGCTGTTGTATAGAATTAGAACTGTTTATAGAAATGAACAAAATAAAAATAAATCTGGGAAATTTTTCGCAAGAATTTCCACTGTTATCCTTATATGTTAACGGTTAAAACGCATCGTCCATCCCAAATGACATGGTAGTAGGACGCGAATATTCGCCTACCCGGCGCTCAAAGAAGTTTGTTTTACCCTCTAGTGATATCATGTCCATGAAGGGAAACGGGTTCTTTACTCTGTATAACTTATTGTAACCCAAACTGTTTAGTAAATGATCCGCTACAAATTGTACATACTGTGTCATCATATCGTAATTCATTCCCTTCAAATTCTCCGGTAGGGAATGTTTCACAAACTCCATTTCCACTTCCACCGACGACTCGACTATCTCGAGTATTCTTTTACGTGTCAATTTGGGACACATCTTGTACATTGCCACGGCAAAATCACGGTGTAGACCTTCGTCTCTGGATATCAACTCGTTGGAGAATGTAAGACCGGGACAAAGACCGCGGTTCTTTAACCAGTATATGGCACAAAAGGACGATGAAAACATAATTCCTTCTACGCACGCAAAAGCGACCAGTCTCTCTGAAAAATTAGTCACACACCCTCGCTTTGCTTCCATATGCTTCAATGCCCATTCCGCTTTGGCTTTTGTACCCGGGTGATTTTCGATATGATTAAATAAGGCACCTTTCTGTTGGTCCGTGGCCAATGTATCAATCATAAGCGAGTAAGTTTCCGAATGTATGTTTTCCATGGCCGCTTGAAACGAATACATTGCCCTAGCCTCTGGTAGCTGGACCTCCGCACAGAAATTGATTACTAGATTTTCTACTACCAACCCGTCCGAAGCGCTAAAAAACCCAAGAATGCATAAAATGAAATCCCGTTCGCTTTCGCTCAATTTTTGCCAGTCTATAGTATCTTGAGACATGTCAATCTCCTCCACTGTCCAAAACGACGCTATGTGTTTTTTGTAAAACTCAAATAATTTGGGGTATTGAATGGGGTATAAAACAAACCGGTTTGGATTCTCGGTGATAAGAATAGACATATACTATTATTTTTTCGAGTCTTATATACTATATTTTACAATAAAATAAAACGTATGGTCTGTCGCTTTTATCGGGCAAAGTTGATATTGGGTTGACTTCTTTGTCGTTGCACAGAGACCAAGAACCGTCTCTCTTCATACACGCTGCGGTATAGTGTCCACCGAATGTATTTCCAGAGTGATTGCATATCGCATATAATCTATATCGTTTGTCCATGATATCTATTTCGGGTGTCATTTCTATCTGTGTATTTATTTTGGAATTCCCCTGAAATCGTTTCAAGTGTACAACAACAACACTACCGGGTTCTATTCCCAACTGTTTGCACGATTGCATTTTTAACTTGCATTTGTCACATTCTATAGGTGTGTCTAGAATCTCTTCTTTACAAAACTCTTCTATCAATTCTTCTACAGACACGGCGAGATGGATATCGGGTATCTGAAGAGATAACGTGGTGTATGGATAGTTGGTTTCCGACCTATTTTGACACCGCGTACATGTGATGGTAGACAACATCTTGCCTTCGAATGGATTTTTAAACTCTTTTAATTCTGTAAAGAGACTATCAATTAGATACAATAACAACTCATGTGCATCGCATTGTTTCATTATTTTAAATTCCGAGGTCTTTCCAAGTTCGCGGATTAAAGTGTAGAGGTGTTGTATGGGCGCATCCGCGTATAATAACTCTACCAACGAAGAAACCAAGGAACTATCCTTTTCGGAATTGTATGATTTTAACATGTAAACCAGTTCTTTACTAAACCGTAGACATTGTAATGTACTGTTTATATAACATGTGTTGCCCAGATTTGGTAATCCTTTACCTAAAGACATTTTATTATTAATTATAAATACTTATATAGTGATTTTATTATACTCGTCGTCGCAATACTTTTTGAGTTGTTCCGGGGTTATTTTTTTACCCTCTACGGATTCGCGTATCGCCTTTGTTATATGCTTCTGTCCGTTCGTCAAAGTAGGTTTGTTTATATCGTAAAGATGCAACCCGTTGGCTTCAGGGAGGGCGGATTCCAAATATCTGGATTTTTTTATGATATAAACACCCGACATAAACAAACCATTTCGCATTATGTACAAACACGCGGGCACAAAAATTTTAAATGAAAACGTTGAATTTTGAGACACTGTTTTTATACAGAACATTTTCCAATATGCGATCAATTCCTTTGTAAATTCTTTGATAAGGCGGTCTTGTTCGCCCCTTGACTTCATTACTAGGTGCGTAAACATTGGCTTCTTTTTCATCTGGTGCAAATACAGCGTAAGTGATGTGATATATGCCTTTGGTTTGTTGTGTCTATCACAGTACCGCCTGTATTTATTAACCACCTTTTCAGAATCTTTCCGCAATTCATTGTGCTTATGAAGTTCGGATTGCATTCTTCTCCTTGAAAACAACAACCTATTCAGTATGTCTTTGCAAGTCATAACACATTGCGTGATTCGTATGTTATGAATGCCGGAATTTTTTACACGTCCATCCTCCCCCCGACTAAACATATGGGGGTCTCTTTTATCCTGAATAAGAGTTGGTACACATCTGGAAGATATATGCCATGCTCTTACCGTTTCTGATTCATATTGTACCCCGGATATGACACATACCTGACAGTTGTCGGCATTTGTTATTCTTGCCCCGTCACAGTTGGTATGACAGCAGTGTATTTTCCCAGTGTTTTTACATAGATATATATTGTAAAGGCGATTCACCAGAGTCTCGTTAGATACCCATGGTAATGGCTTCAAGTATTTGCAACATATTGCATACTTACCATCTTTCGCGTGGATCTCGATTGCCAAATTATCTATTTTACAGGTCGTGTAAGAACAAACGTGCGAGACATTATTCGTTTTTGCCAGCGAACTGAGATGGCTTGCAACGGTTGCCGGTGATGGGCATCTATCCAGTTGCATTTTGTTTACATCTAATTTATATTTATACGGCTTTATGCAACTTTGTAATTATTTGCATGACAAGTACCATGTGCGTGAGTGCGTGAGTCTTGTGCGTGAGTGCGTGGTCGGACCAATGTCGGACCAATGTCGGACCAATGTCGGGCCACTTATACTGTATCATATACCTATGTCGGGCCACCGCGGCTTGTACCAAACTAGTCCTTCTCATGGGTTGGTTCTACAACTCCCACGAAAACGTTAAGAGTATACTAAAAACCACTTAAGAGCAAATCAAATCAATTTAAAAGCAACAATAATCACCATGCAAAAGGAAAACCGATCCAAGCGTACTCCAGCCCAACAGGGGAAAATCGACCAAATGTTGTTAAAAAAAAAAACTGACAAGGAACGAACCAAAAAGCGGACCATGGCGCGGGATGCAAAATACCATGGTGGTCTGTTCCAGACCACAGACGATGCACCAAAAACGCACGGTGTTAAAGATAAAAAGAAGGCCATCCTATTCTTGCAACGCCTATGGAGGAGTAATCGTTTCGATTCCTGTCTTGTGGAAGCCAGAGCACTAATTGCGAAATATGATATCATGGGTCGCTACGCGTTTCCCGGTATCCCCGCCCTCATACGTTGTAGTAAATACGGCGGTAATAAATGGTCGTGTGGCGTTTATCATGGGTGGTTGGTACGAAGTGGTCTGTGTCGTTCCGCCATTGTCCAAGAATTGGTGTTTAACTTTCTAAGCGCGTTATCACACCAACCGGTTATGTCAACGTGGAGGGAAGAATACTACGGTAACATCCCCCTGTGCATGCCGGACGAGTACAACCGCGAACTCCATGATTTGGCAACCTTCAATTTAGAATCGGCGGAGCGCATTTCAAAGCGTAGACAAGCGGCGATTCTTATCCAACAAGCCTTTCGAAAAAAACGAAAACGTGATCACCGGGAAAATATATTGAACGGGGATGACTTTGGTATCCGTTTAAATCTTCGCAACGACTCGTTATTAAAATCCAAGGTGGGTGAAGGGTGGTTTAAACTACCCCGAGAAGGAGTGTGTTACAACTTTTCTAGGGTGGTAACGGAAACCAACGTGTTCTATGACCGAAAGTATTTCGTGTTTGAATGTTCTGCGCCCTTTGATGAAGATATATACAAGGAATGCGAATGGAGGTTGAGTTGGGATCTCAACCATATCATGTGTCGGGTACACATTTGTGGAAAGGATACCACAATACTCCTCCATTGCAATGAATTCTCCGTGTACAACAACGATGAAAACATGTTCTACGAACGGAATCCAGACTTGTATTATCGAGCACGGCCTATGGATTCTCTATCGGACACGGATTCCATGCCTTCCTTGTATGAACATTACACCGAAGCGGAGGAACGTGCGGTTGAGTGCATTTGCAAAAGGTGGCGTCTCTATCAGATAAAACGAATGAGGCCTTTTTATCTGGTACCGACAATGCATACGGATTCAAAGCCGTATCTTTTTCGTCCAAAACTGGATGAACCTTGGAAGCAGAAACCATCTTTTCGAATGGTGTATTTCCTTATCAACAACGAGGTGACCACGAAGGATTGTGATAACAAGGGTGGGTGCGTTGGTCCTACGAAAATGGATTGGAAGACGCACAAGATGGAAAGTTTATGTTGGGATTGTAATCCAAAGGGGGAGGTTAGCCTACGCCATTGGGAATATGGTGAAGACTACACTGTCCGCATAACAAATAATGTCGAACGATTTAACAGTATAAAAGCCAGTGAACGGGCATTTTAAATGGATTGGAAGTCCTCCGGTGATCGTCAACTTGAATATTTAAAAAACATAGCAGAAAATTCTTTTACATTGTTGGAAGAAATACGCCACATGCGTGAAGAATTAACATTATTAAACAATAACTTATTTGGTGTATTGTGTAATGACGGTATATCTTCTAGTCCCCCTCTTCCCAATGCTGGTAAACCTGCCGTCGGTTTTACTGAGGAAAATAGGACGGTACTTGCACGTCATCGACCATGTCAAACTGGAGATGGTGGTACACCAAAAGATAGAGCTGAGACGTATCATTAGATTACGATATCGGTACGAACCCCTTACTATTGGGAATATTTCTTGTAACTATATTGTTGGAGCTTTTCGTTTGAATTGGTCTCACAATGGTTACAATATGTACTGGAACGACAGCAGGAGCAGAAGTAACAGAGAAGCAATACGACGTATGGATGATTTACTGAACTGATACTATAAATAAGATTTTAAATCTTTTAAATGTTTTGGTTTATTTGTGGTGTTATTATGGGCATTTATTTAGACCAGACCTTTACCATTCCCAGTATTCAAAAAACTATAGAGCATTACCGAGCGCGTAACAATAAGTCATAAATCATATAAAGTATAGTATAAAAA
>Ga0302117_10000522_pt1 | contig 16825 bp, 10 predicted proteins | sample AG5_322_MG_FD_203112 | JGI IMG/M metagenome (GOLD analysis project Ga0302117, IMG submission 203112) | Marine microbial communities from Western Arctic Ocean, Canada - AG5_32.2 | ecosystem: Environmental > Aquatic > Marine > Oceanic | place: Canada: Western Arctic Ocean | collected 2017-10-01 | reverse complement strand
TTCAGGTGCACCGGATATTGAAGATATCACACGCTTCATTCTTGACGATTCAAGAGAAGGTTCGTGTTCAGAATATGTGACAACTTTCACCACCATGGCAAGGATAGCAGGGATACCTGCCCGTACTGTAACTGGTTACACTGGAGGTGTGTGGCATGGTACAGGCTACATGGTGATGGGTTCAAACTGGAACTCTTGGTCCGAAGTTCATCTACAACAAACTGGATCTAATTTGGATATGGGGTGGATACCAATTGACCCCTGTCCTCCTGCTGAAGATGTTCAATTCCTCAATGAGAGTGTAAACCCTCTAACATTTGAGAGAGATCTTTCTTCTGGATTGATTTACATCAATGGCTCCTTACAGTTCACCAATAACAGCACAGGTGCTATTGATGCACTTGTGAATGCGTATCTTGTCTCAGCAAATGATACCAATCCGATGAACCCATCTGCTTTGAATGAAGATTCTCGTATCCGTGCTATTTTGACTGACCAAGATGGTAACTTCTCAATAAATGGGACTCCAGCGATGATGCCTGACCCTGGTTACGCAAAAGTGGTTGTTGAGTCTCGGCAAGGAGGTTATGTGCCGTACTCATACCAAGTATATGCCGTGACGCTGAATATTACGGACGATGTCAATTTCACCTTAACTGGGCCCGAACCATTGGGTGCCCCAATCATAGGAGCTGGCACTACAACCACAATCACTGGCAATCTGCTTTGGAATGCGATGCCACAAACTGATCCTTCACTGAATATGGGTACTAATTTCACGGTTGAATTGACATATCCTTCATCTGTTTTGAGTGCTAATGTGACTCTACAGGCCCCAGTTTGGACAGATGGTTTCTTTTCCTTTGATGTTAACTTGTCAGACCTTGAAACACAAGGCTTGCGTCAAGCAACAATTTCCTTTGCAGGATGGCATGAGGGTAATTTGAACTTAGGCCCATCTCCTGTTTATCACGCACGCCCCGGTGTACTGAATTTCACAATGAATGTTTCAGCAGCACCAGATATGACTGCTACAATTGAAGGTCCTGGGGCCAATAATTCATTGTTAGTAATCAATGAAAATATCTATGTAAATGGTACAGTGGTTACCCGTGGTGCAACACCTGCACCTATGGATGGATACATCTCTTTACTATTGAGGAGCAATGGTAGCAATACTAGTTACACCAATATCACAACTTGGGTAGTGACGAACGGCGTTTACAACATAATTTGGAGTTTGAATGGTAGTGATGTACCAATTGGGCCTGGTTATTTGGATGTTCAATTATTATTCGGGCAAGGAATACCTGGTGCTTCTGACCAAGATAATTTTGTCGGATATGGTCTACGTAGTGAGGTTACTATGAGTTTCAATCTTGGCTCAATAGCTCGCGGTCAAATGGCATCGGTGATGGTATCATTGACTGATCATACAGGTACAGCTAACCTTCCATTCAATGGCACTTATCTCATGACATTTGATGGGACTCTTGTCAATACATCTGTTGATCCTGAAGGTGACTGGATTACTAGCGAATTTACACCTTCTGGGACTCTAGCAGCAGGTGATTACTGGTGGAATATTTCCTATGACGGATACCTAAGTGGGAATGCAGGTAGTGAATGGTTCAAGCCAGCAAACGCTACTGGGCTTCTCCTTGTTACTGGGACAGCGACATTGTCAATCAATCTCGCTCAAGAGTGGACTCATTTAGGAGCTACTACGGTAATTTCTGGAACTATTATAGATGATGTGACGCTACTACCCATTATATGGAATAGTTCGGATGTACAATTTTCAATTGCCTTACCAGGGACAGGCCCAAGTGGGCCGAATGGAGAACCTCCACTTCCATCATTCATCCCAATAGGTAGTGCATGGTCAAACCAGACTAATGGGAATTATTCAGCAGTGGTGACTTTACCATCCGACCTAGCATCAGCTGCTCATAACCTCACAACAGTACTTGATTTCGATTCCTTTGCTGGACCTCGAGGTTCATACTATTTCATGTACACTCCACCAGCAGCATTGATTGGACTTGAATCCGAGTTGGTGCTAACAAGTAACATTACATCGGTGATAGTTGAAGCAGGAAATCCAATTCCTTTCAACATCACAGTTACAGATGTTGGTGATGGTTCAGCAGTTGTTGGAGAATCAGTCAATTTCACATGGGGCTGGGGCAGCACAAACACTTCGATTGGCCAAGTCGTTTCAGGTGCAAATGGTGTGACTATTCTGAATTGGGTTGTACCACCTACAATGGACCCAGGGTATTACGATGTGAGAATCTGGATGGCTAACGATACCTCCGACCCTCTAGTATCTGGTTCTACACGCTGGTGGGGCAATGAAACTTTCATGAATATCACAGTTCAGGTACCGTCTGATGTTATGATATCATCAGTGCCACTCAATGTGACAGCAGGAACTAGTTTCCAATTAGTAGGCACGGTCAACGATGGAAACAACTTATCCCGGCCGTTCAATGGACCGGTTGGGATTGAGGTCTTCTTCTTAGGCGACCCATCTGAAACATTGGTTGCGAGTTATGTCACTGCGAACAACGGTTCATTCAACCTGTCAGTTCCAACGGATCCAAATAATGATGGAATCACCAATGGAAACAAAACTCTTATTGTTTCAGTACTTAATGGTAGTAATCCATTCTACCTCACAGGTTCAGCAAGTTCTGGAATGTTGATTATTGGTGTTACTGATTTCGAACAGCAAACGCCACTCATCCCAGTGGTTGTCACACGTGGTGAGAACGTTAGTTTCGGCGCAGTATTAGTCGAAGCATCTGATAATTATCGGCTCATTACCAACACTACAGTTGCGGCTCAATTCCACGATACTTGGATACCAGAATCAATGACAGACAGCAATGCTACTGCATCGTGGACTTACTCAGTTCCAAACACCCAACCTCTTGGCCCGATTACAGTAACAATCTACTACAACGCAACAGGGATTTGGGAAATGCATCCAACAACTCACCAAATCAGCACAATTAGTGTACGTTCAATTACCGTACTTGTTGTGGATAACATTAGTGCAAACCCGCTATCGGGTAGTTCTTTTGATGTCACGGGAAGCCTAGTTTCCGATAACGGTTCAGGAATCATTTCTAGGGATGGTGTTGGTCTCCTGCCACAAGTGCAGATTAGTATTGATGGTTTCACTAACAATATCCAGGTCTCTAATGCGATAGCACAACCAAACGGAACATGGACTGCAGTCGTTACTTTGGATAGTGACTTCCCACGTGGGTCACATCTATTGGCTGCAAGTTATACTCCAACTGTGAATTACTATCTGAATTCGAATGGTAACAACACCTTTGATAGCCGTGGATATTCTGTAATCACTATATTGACTCCAGAGAATCTTGACCCTGATTACAGGACAGTTCGTGGAGACAATGTCAGTATTCAGGTGATCTTACAAGACAACACTTTGGCTGTAATTCCAAACGCAACAATTACTGTTGAATTCCCTACTCTCAATATTTCAACAACGGTTGTTACTGATGTCAACGGAACTGCATGGGCCCTGCTCAATGTTCCAGGACACATTGCACCGGGTCCACTTTCAATCAATGCTAGTTATCTTGGCATGGCTGGAACAACAGGGGTTCTCGGTGATGAAGATACTACAATGGTCATCATCTTAGCACGAACCGTAATTACCATTGATTCGATAGAGGGTAATTTCATCGCAGGTGATGTGATTTGGGTGAATGGAACTCTGGTTGATGAGCATGGGAACTTGTTACAAACCGGAGGTGTACCAGCAGCCAGTATTTTGCATCTATCAGTTGATGGTAACGATACGGGATCATTTATTGAGTCAAACGCATCTACTGGTACTTACAGCCTGATGTACACCATGCCTAGCGAAACAGCTGCTGGAAGCCATCTAGTGGCGATTTTCTTCAAGGGCGGATTCATGTGGGTTGATCCAATAGGCCAAGGCGACTCTACAAACCCTGAGTATTACCTCAATTCATCTTCCGAACAGTGGGTAAACATCAGTGTCCCAACATACATCGTTCTGCTAGGTGGTGGAGGAGATGTAGATAGAGAAGGGCTACTCATTATTGACGGCACTCTGTTTGATATTGTTGACAACAGATTAGCAAACGAAACCTTGGAAGTTTGGTTTGACAATACATGGCTTACAAATGTTACAACAGACAGTCTAGGTAACTTCCAAGTCTACTATCCTGTACCTGCGGATTCACCGCTCGGAGCACAGATGATGGAGATGAGATTTACAGGCTCAACCTTCTACTTACCATCCGAAGCTAATACTTCATGGAATGTGTATAGCGCAGTCAATGTAGATGTGATTCTACCATCTGAAATTGCCATCAATGACAACATTACAATTCAAGGAACGGTAAGAGATAACCTTCCTGAAGGATGGCTCCTTAATCATTCCATAGAAGTGCGTTTCAACGGCACTCTTCTAGGTACAGTGTACTCTGATTCTGATGGTGTTTGGACCATTGAGTGGACAATCCCTAGCAATATTGGGCTAGGGTCGCATCCTGTGGAAATCTATGCTCCAGCCCAAGGCTGGTACCGTGAAGCAAGTGCAAATGGTACAATTTGGGTTGCTCATCATTCAGATTTGTTGTTGAATAGTGAGGACAACGGTGATGCTACGCGCGGCACCTTCTGGAATGTTTCCGGACGCTTGTATGATTCCGATGCAATCGGCTTGCCTGGGATTTCAGGACGAAGTGTTGACATTTTGCTTGATGGAGTCTTTGTCAACACAGTAACAACTGATTCATTTGGTGAATTTGAACTATTAGTTCCAGTAAGTATGGTTTCAGCACGTGGAGAACACACACTTTCAGCCCACTATGCAGGAGAGGTATCATGGCTTGCAACTAACTCAACAACGACTCTAACAACTTGGTCTGATATTGATTGGCAATTGGTTGAAAATGAGAACATCATCGTCCGTTCTTCATCCTCTCACCCAATAATAATTGAAGGAAGAATCCTTGAGGTTGGAGGAAGTGGAAATCCAGTGGACATGCTTGATCTAATCCTCTATTGGAATCAGAGTGACCTTGGTATTTCTGAGCAAGTTGTATGGCTAGAAGACGGCAGTTTCAGTATCCAGTTAACTGCCCCACAATATATGACAGCAGGTGAAATCACTTTGACTCTAAGGGCTACAGATAATATCTCAAGAAACTTCAATGGTGGCCAAATTAACACATCAATCTTTGTGGTCATTCCAGTTGACTTTGAGACTGGCGTGGAGGTAGTTCAGTACAATAGTGGCAGAATCATCGCATGGGTTAAGGGGACAGCAAAGGATACACAACTACCAGCCACTGATATTATTGTGACAGCCGTTCTGTACAATGATTCACATGGTCTCAGTAGGACATTGACTGGACGTACAGGAGATAATGGTTCGTTCTGGTTTGAGTTTGTCTCAGTTCCACCAATGGCACCTTATGGAGATGGCTCAACCTATGGTTCACTTTACGTACAAATCAATACAACTGATGAAAAAGTTGCTGAGGATGATAGAGAGCGACTTGAAACTACAATGGAAGTAGTAGTGCTTTCAGCAGCAACCATTGAAGAGGGAATTAGTAACTGGTTGTATGGCGGTTTAATCGCAGCAATTCTTGGTTCAGTTGCTTTCGTAGTTTATTGGCGCCGTCGTAAGCAATCTGCTCTATCAGAATTAGCAGATATATTCGCTTACACTGCAGAATTATTGGCTGCAGGTGACGAAACTAGAGAGGCTATTTTCAACTGTTATGAAAGCCTCTGTGCGATTCTGATGCGACACCGCTTCCTACGACGTGACTTTGAGACAGTTCGTGAATTCGAGATGGCAATTCGCAAGGCATTACCTATCAATGAGCAAGCCTTGGTTGCTCTTGACAGTGTATTCGAAGAGGCACGTTACTCCCGCCACGAGATGGGTGAGGCTCACAAGAGTCAGGCTCAGGATGCACTTGGTCGAGTACTTGGCCAAATTGACGAGCTTGTAGAAGTACCACTTCGCTGATATCAAGAATCGGTTTCGAAACCGTTTCAATAATCGCTTAGTTACCATATTAGTGACAACTAGACTAACTTAATCGGTTGAGTAGCAGGTGCAATTCACCACCATCCCAAGTTGCTGTTGCAAGTCGGCTTCCACTTGGTAGTGAAAAAGCCTGTTCAAATTCGTCACCATCACGGCCAGCAACACTCAATTTGAGGATTGAATTTTCACCCAATTCAGCAGCACTAAGTTTCACTCCAGATAGTTCACATCCATGTAATGGTAATGATAGATGGCCATCACTAGATGTCCCCTCAAATTTATTCAACATTGACTCTGTTGATAGGACTCCTGCAATGCGATCAAAATTTGCTTCTACCGGTGCAAATTGACTTTCCATTGTTGTTTGATGAATATTATGAATTTCTTGTAGGTGCCCAAGGTCTGAAAGGAAGTTTTGGTGAAGTAATTCTGGTGAGGCGCTTAGCCCCTCAGTAAAGCGTTTCTCAGTTACTTCGTTGACCTCTGTTTGGTCAACTTGAATAGTGATTGGCTGCCACTTCATCGCTCTCACCTATCTACTCCGTTGAGCCCGCCCTCATTGAAGCCTTCGTGTCTAATCATCTCCGATTGCTGGGTCTGGGTGCCGCTTGAAGAAGCGTGTTGCATGGCGGCTAGTTGATTCATCACTCGATACAGTCAAGATGTTGATGTTGGTTGGAAGTAGTCGTTTGAATTGTGGCATCAATAGTCTATCTTCTAACAATAAAATAAATGCGCGGTCACCCATTTTTCGAATAGGCCTCCCCATTGCTTGCATCAGCGAATTTACTGCTGGTTGTTGTACTGCCCAGCGGTAAGATTTACTTCTACCAAATCTCTCTTCATAGTAGTCTTTCCGTGCTGTTAGTTCTTCTGATGGTGGTGGAATCTGAAGGCCGATGCAAACCACTGCATCTAACAGATTCCGATGATAATCTACGCCTTCTCCCAACTTTGCAGAGAATACCCCTGCAAGAAGGATTTTTTCTCCCGCAGAACGTGCCATATCCATATCGCGTAAGAGTGAGTCAATGCGTGCCTTTGACCAACCAGATTCCTCTTTCAAGACGCGGCGGCCATGCCATATCTCACCACCAATGATTTCTTCCAACATTGCATAGGAGGGGGCGAAAACTGCGATATGTCCAGGTGCTGACTTAGAAATCGCACGAATGTGTGCGCGAATTTTCTCATTATTTTGTGGCCCACGTCTAGTGTATTTTGAAGTCACTCCAGTTGCAATCGCTACTGGTCGTTTATCGGAAAGGAATGGGGATGGATACTCTTTGGAAGAAACCGGCCTAGTGCTTGGTAAGGAAAGGAGTTCCCCGTACATCTCGGGTGGCGAGAGAGTTCCAGACATCAGTAATGCTCCTGCTGCCTGCTCAAACACAGGCCCAGAAACAATACCCGGATCAAGAAGGTGGGTTGTTAATCGTGGTGCGTCTCCCTTTCCATGTGAGAAGATGAATGCCAATGCGCTATTTTCACCCAACCTATCTATGAGGCCAAATAATTCTGAAAGGCGCTCGCTAGCGGTATCTTTACCCTCATCTAGGTCAGGGTCTAGTTCAACTTCTACCGTGGCCAATGTCTCTGAGATTTGATTTAGGCTGAGATTGTTGCCACTGATATCAGAGGTTAATGCTGTGGATAATAGATTTAGCAGATCTTGGTTATCTATTCTAGCCTCATCTAATTTTTGTTTGTAAAGGGATTGAGTTTGAGTTCTGAAAAACCCTGCCAAATCTGCACGAATCCTCTCTATTGCAGCCTTCACAGCTCGTAAGTTGGCATAGGTTTCAGGCCTAACATCAAACAACCCTTTCTTTTCTTTTTCTTCAAGAGTTTCAATGTGTTCTTCTATTTCAAGTCGGGCTGATAAAACCAAATCATCGTTTATTGTTCTCTGCATTCCTTTAGTGATGCGGTCTGGAAGGTTGTGTGCTTCATCAACTATGATGATGACTTCGCTCAACTTTATTCCCATCGCGTCTAGTGATGCCTCCCGTACTCGCTCATGGAATAGGTGATTGTAGTCACAAACAATAATGTCTGCACCGCTAGCACTTTCTCGTGCAACTTTCCACGGACAGGTTGCTTTGCTTTTCCCTTCTTCATTGAAACTTTTTGAAACTTGAATTAGTTCATTTACATGAAGTGGCTCTTGCAGAACTTTCAACCGTAATCCTTCAACTTCCTGTATATACGGGCGACAATGTCTGTTTTTTCTTTTATCTGCACAAAGGCGAGAAAAAATTGAAGAGAATTCTTTGCGAATATCGTCAATACACATTGATTGTTGGCCTACAATATCTACTAATTTCACCTTACTTTGACCTTCTTTACGGAGTTTGTTGATGCTGCGTACCGTTTCAACAACAATCCGGTGTTGCGCCTGGCGTCCAGTAAGGAAGAAGATTGTACGCTTTTCTTTTGATGAAAATGCAGCATCAAGTCCAGCAGAGAGAGCGGCAGCAGTTTTGCCGATTCCAGTTGGAGCACAGGCAAGGTGGCTACCCTTGTTGACTAGCACATCATATGCATCATCAATCATTTCTGCTTGGCCCGGTCGTAATTCTTCATGAGCGAGATAACCGGGGATTCTAGGTTCATCTGCCACCATGAGTTTGACCGGCTATTCGGCCGCCCAATAAGGTTGGTATTTTCCCCAGTGGGATGGCAACATTGGAAGCCTATCGGCCCAGTCTATTCGGGGGGCCCCCAAAGGGGCCGGGGTAAAACGAATCAAAGTTCGTCGTGAGGGGGTGTTCCCGCATATGCGGGAACGGGGGTATTCTGTGAATTTGCTACTGAAATGACTGAGTGACGGGCACGGAGACGCAGATTGAATATCCCCAATGTTGGGGCGGGGGGGTTTTTACACCCCCCCTGGTTCTTCTTGGTGTGCATCCCATTGCTCACTTTCTCTCACCCTTTTACTCTGTGTGGTCCTCATGAGAACCTCGAAGATCAATTTCCTTCAGAACATCTAGAGCACCTGTGACTCTAGTGCTCATCTTTTCTGTTTGTTGCTCAAGGAATAACCCAATTCCAAATGCTATTGCTGAACTTGCATCCATTTCAAGCATCTTCTCTAGAATTTTCAATTGTTGTGATACGCCTTCACTAATTCTGATAGTTTGTCTGCGCCCAACATTTTCAGTTGCAGTCTCATCTAACAACTTGTGAAGTCCTCGGCGCAAAACATCGCTACGGTTGCGCATCCCATCAAATCCAACACGGCGCTCAATTTCGAAGATTTCCTCTTCGGTGAGACGCACTGAAATCATTTGACTTGGGTTACTCATCCGCTTCTCCCTAACCTTCTCAAGTAAGGGGGGGGTATATTATCTGTCCTACGAAGTTAATACATTGTCATACATATTTAGGTGAAGTGTAATGCAACGTAGTACAACGATTTAGTTGATAAAACGGGTAAAAAAGGAGAAATTCCTTTTTTTGTAATACATGTGATCTGGAATATATTTCCAAACCACAATGTGTGATCATTTCTCTAATTCAGCTCGCAATCGTTTCACTGCTTTAGCCAATATCATATGTTTTGTCTTCGCCTCAGTTTCTAATTCTCTTATCAATTCAAGTGGTGAGATCCTTAATTCCCACAAATGCCGTGGTCTACCCTTTCCTTTAACGGCACCTTGGGTTGACAATACCCAACCCCGAAAGCGGCATTGTTTCAGGCCACTAGAAACCTGGCTAACTGATAGCCCAGAGTCATCTGATAGTTGTTTGATTGTTAGATAATCATTGTTTGATAATGATGCAACAACTTTGGCTACACTTTGAGGCTGACCGGCAGCAGAAATAACTTCGGGGGGGATGTTTCCCTTCACTTCACACTGCCCCCCATGGATGTGGAAAAGGGGCTTGCAATATATGATTTCAGATGAAATGCTAATTTTAGCCACCTCTGGCCAATGTGAAGTGACTAAGGTCACCGTCAAATAGCGGTGGCGATTGGCGTTGGCCATGGCGCACACAGCGAGTCGTGGATTGATGGTGTATCTTAGAACCTTGAGGGTGGCGATGGATGATGATATTGTCACAGATGATGAAATGGCAATCCTCAATATTTTATCCAACTCATTAGGCCTAGAAGATGATACTGCTAAGTTCGCTCGCTCTATTCTAAATCAGGTTGAGAAATCACCCATTACATCAGCTCAAGAAGACGAATGGTCAAGCCGCCACATAGGGGATGCAACTTGTTACCAATCTGCTTTGATAGCTGCTCTTGATGATGATGTGATTAGTGGTGATGAGATGGCAATGCTTGATTGTTTACGGCGAGCAATGGGCCTTCAACCAAATGAACATGCATTGGTAGAGGAATCGGTTAGAGAAATGATAGTAAATCAAGGCGATAACCGATTAATGACACGACTTGAATCTTACATGACATCATTCCCAGGTGTTTGAGTCACCCAAAAGTACGGCGAAAGGTTCTATTCTTCGCACCCCGCGTGCGTGTGAGGGATAACCATGATTGACGGACTAACTGCTCGGCGGAAAATTTTTGCGAAATCAACAATTTTAGTTGCGATATTCATATTATCAATGCTATCAATTATGATTCCGAATGCCGAATTAGCCGATGAACAGGTGACAAATTTCACATCTCCCCAGGAGACACTCCTTTGGAGTGAAACTGTAGCAGGTAGTGGTTCAACTGATTGGATAGAATCAATAGAAATGGACGCGTATGGGAACACCTATGTTTGTGGCTGGTATTACTTGAATGCTAGATTCGGAAATATCAACTTGAACGCGGCTGGTGGTACTGATGGCTTTGTTGGTAAAATAGATTCTTCGGGTAATTGGCTATGGGCTAAGTCGATGGGCGGTAGTGGTTCAACGGATCAATGCAGGGATATTGATGTTGATGATGGAGGTAATATTTCAATTACTGGTTATTTTTACAGTCAAGCAACCTTTGGTTCAATTTCTTTATCTAGCCAAGGTAGTTACGATATTTTTGTTGCCAAGTTGGATACCAATGGTACTTGGCAGTGGGCCATTAAAGGAGGAGGTAATAGCAATGACTACGGTGAAGGGGTGGCAATAGACAATAATGGAAATGTCTATGTTACTGGCTATTTTTATTCATCGGGTACCGTATATATTGGTTCACAAACAATGACTACTTATTCTTATGATGACGCTTTTGTGGCTAAGATTAATTCGGCTGGCCAAGTTCAGTGGGCACACCGGATGTATGGCAGTTACTATCAAAGAGGCAGAGGTATCGATGTCAATGATAATGGTGAAATTGCTGTAGTCGGTGAATTCAGTTATTCGGTGACTCCTGAAGGTACTGGTGGTAATTGTGGTCAGTTGTCTCCGGGTTATCAATCATCTAGTTACTATCGTGTATTTGTTGTTAAGTACACGTCTAGTGGGAATTGTATGTGGTCACAAATGGCAGGTTATCTACAATCTTCTTACAGTTCCTATGGTGAAGATGTAGTTATTGATAATTCAGGCGTAGTTAGTGTGACTGGTCGATTCCAATACCTTATGGATTTCCAAGTCAATAATGGTAATCGCTTGTGGACCTACCAACAGGGTAACAATTGGGATTGTTTCGTCGCTCAATGGACTACAGCAGGTTCCTATTCATGGGCACAAAATGTAGGTGGTAGTGGCACAGACTATTGCTGGGCAATTGATTTAGATGAATCATCAGGTAATCTCACAATTGCAGGGGAGTATTACAGCACGGCTTGGTTTGGTAATTCATATATCACTAGTGTTGGGGCCCAAGATGCATTTTATGCCACTTTAGTTAATCAACAAGGTTCTAGGATTTGGGATACAATACACCACTTTGGTGGTAGTAGTTCTGATTATGCTCGTGCTGTAGCAGTTCGGAACGGTACAATTGCTTATGGTGGATATTTCCATAGTAGCGCTTACGATGATGCCAGCTTACTTACATTGAGTAGTGTCGGTGGTGCTGATGGTTGGATAATGGTTTACGGAACTGATTCTGATGGGGATGGGATAGGTGATGGGACTGATATATTCCCCCATGATGGTAGTCAATGGTATGACCGAGATGGTGACGGCTTTGGCGATAATATAACTGGGTTTCAGGGCGATGATTGTCCTGATATCTTTGGTAATTCAACAGGTGCAGGATATTATGGCTGCATTGATTCTGATGGGGATGGATGGCCTGATACAGTAGACCATTTACCTGACGACCCAACTCAGTGGGAAGATACTGATGGAGATGGCTTTGGAAATAACCCGAATGGCACAACTCCGGATGGATGCCCGATGATGTGGGGTAATTCTTGGAGAGATCAATATGGTTGCCTTGACCTTGATGGTGATGGCCAATCTGTAATGAATGATAGATTCCCAAGTCAGCCAACTCAATGGAATGACTCTGACGGTGACAGTATGGGTGATAATTGGGCTGATGGCTCATGGAATTTAACCCGCAAAACACACTGGCCAGGTATGTGGGTAGCGGGTGCATTTTCACCCGACCCATCACCATTAGACTGGGATAATGACGGCTTTGAAGACGATGGCTTAGAGGACAGTATCCCACCACGAGATGATTGCGAGTACGAGGTAGGTGACTCTTGGCAGAATCTAATTGGCTGTCCTGATTCTGATGGTGATGGCTGGGCGGACATCGAAGATGCAGTTCCTGACAATCCAAGCCAGCATGAGGATAGTGATGGTGATGGATTTGGAGACAATTCTAACGGTTCAGAAGTTGATGCTTGCCCAGACAGAGATGGAGACAGCACGATAGATCGTTTTGGCTGCCCTGATAATGATGGTGATGGACTTTCTAACGACAATGACGACTGCCCAACGGTAGCAGGTTTACCATCCAATGGTTGCCCAGACCGAGATGGCGATGGCTATGTCGATGAGGCTGAAGAGAGTAACGAGCCAGTTGATGATTGTCCAGACACTTTCGGCACATCTTTTGAAGACCTGTATGGTTGTGTAGATTCGGATGGAGATGGATATTCAGATGATGGAGACCCATTCCCTGAAGATGACACTCAGTGGGAGGATAGTGACGGTGATGGATATGGAGATAATCAAGCAGGCACAAATCCAGATGATTGTCCTGCACGCTGGGGTAACTCCTCTCTAGGTGGTTTACTTGGTTGTGAAGACTGGGATGGCGATGGTTACTCTGACAGCGTAGATCCTTTCCCTCAAAATGGTTCACAATGGTCCGATTTAGATGGCGATGGATTCGCTGACCAACCTAATACAAACATATCTGATGATTGCCCTAACAAATCAGGTAACTCATCGGTCTTCATGTTCGGCTGCCCTGATATGGACGGGGACGGGATTCCTGATTCTTGGGATTGGGATATTGATGGCGATGGTTATTCAAATACTGATGAAGTACGTTCTGATCCAGTAAGTAACCCACTTGACCCAACTAGCGTACCAGTAGATACTGATAATGATGGAAGGGCAGATGATGTGGTTGAATCAGAACTCGCTCAAAGCGCATTGTTACAGGATAATGTTGGTAAGGTGATAACAGGGGCAGTTCTCCTGTTGGTTATATTTTCAATTGGTATGATTGGAATTTCATTGACTTCAACTTCACGCTCTCGTAAGTTGTTTGAAAAGATGGAAGGTGACTTGGGAACAGCAGAAGGATTCCAAGGTCTTGCAGACTTAGAAGATGAACTTGATGAGGCGCTTCGTGCTGGTTCTATTGCTGGTTCACAAGGAATGCTATTACGTCATAATATAGATGAGAGGCGTGCTCAACTTGAGGAGGAATTACGTATTTCACAACAAGCCGAATGGTGGGCCCAGATGGGGCAGCAACAACAGCAACAAGGTGGTTGGTATCCTACTGAAGGGCAAGCCCAGTGGTATGCAGGACAATATGACCAGCAGGCGTACGACCAACAACAAGGGCACGGACAACAAGGACAACAATGAGTGGACCCCATGGGCCACTCTCCCTCAAGTTGAAAGAGGGGTTGCAATCAGCGATATAGTGAGGGAGACATATGGCTGGCAAAGTGATTAACGATTCAATTCATGGAATGTTCCGCATTAAAGGGGTACGCGAGGAACTTTTAGCAACCCCTGAATTCAACAAACTTAGCCATATTAAGCAACTTGGTTTGGCCCATTTGGTTTTCCCTGGGGCACACCACACGAGGTTTGAGCACTCTCTTGGTGTCTCACACATTGGAGGATTAATGGCTGACTCAGTTGGCTTAAATGACCATGAGAAGTCAATAGTTGAGGTGGCTGGAATGCTTCACGACGTAGGTCACGGACCTTATTCTCACACACTTGAGCACATATTGCACGAGCGAGGTGGGGCAGACCATATGCACATCACAGAAGGAATCATCACTGGTGATTACGATATCTTGAGGGATGACGAGAACTCCCTTTTTGAAAATCGACAAAAAATCCCTGATATTCTTGAAAAGTATGACATTGATCCAGAGCAGGTTGCTGGATTAATACATGGCGCAGATGCTGCTGGTACCGAGAGAAATTTGTTCAACTGGTCTGAGGGTGGGAATAATTTTGAGACACAGGACAACACATTAGCACATTTAATCCATGGTCCAGTTGATTGTGATCAACTTGACTACCTGCTAAGAGATGCTCACTTCACTGGAGTTAGGCATGGAGTGGTTGACCATCTTAGATTAGTAGAGTGTCTAGAAAAGCATGGTGGTGATGTTGCTGTGACTGAAGGCGGTGTTCCAGCCCTTGAAGGCATGTTGATGGCTCGTGGTTTGATGTATTCAGCAGTTTATTTCCATAAGGTTACAAGAGTGACTGAAATGATGCTTTCAAGAGCCGTTGAGCGTAGCGAGGATAATCTTCCAGATGCAGTTGATATGCAACGTATGGTTGATGCTGAAATATGGCAGGCGTTATCTGAAGCAGGTGGGATTGCTAAAGATATGTTGAGGCGACTCAAATATAGGCAATTGTTGAAAGTATGTGTTACTAGAAGAGCTGAAGAATTCAGTGATGCACAAATCAAGAGGTTGGTACAATTGGCTGAGAATAGTGCTGAACGACGCGAGATAGAGGATGAAATATGCCGTCGAGCTAAAGTTCCTGAAGGATATGTGGCAATTGATGTACCAAGCGTCAAATTGCTTCTTTCAGAACCAAGAATGTCACAGGTTGATGTTAGAATCATTGGCCGAGACGGTAAGACTCGGTGGTTCCAAGAACATACCCCAATTGCCGATGCGCTTCGTAAGAGACAAGTGTCTCAGGCTGCGATGTTTATCATGACCCTGCCAAATGCTATTGATGCTGTTGCGGAAGTAGCAGAGCGCATAATCTTTCAATAACAACTTGTTGCTAAAATAGAGTGTTATTCTAACGAATCTTAGAGCAAGAACTGGGTATCAAGAAGAGGTCTATAAACCACCAAAACCCTAATCCTTGAAAAGTTATCAAAGAGAGGAGCCAGATTCCTATTCCACGCCCTATGTAGAGGTGATGAATACCTATCCATCCTAGGAAAAGCCAGAGGACATAGGCAACAAGAGCGCTAGATTGACTACCTACCATCGTTTGCTGTACGACAACGACTGGTTGAGCTGCCATTGGAGCGACAACAGCAGGTGTGCCCATCATTGGGGCACCCATTGCTGGCGCAGGTGCAGCCATCATTGGCGCAGGTGCTGGCGCTGCCATTGCAGGAACAAATCCTGGATAATGTTGCTGTGTGTATTGTGTCGCACTATCAGGTGCGTGTCCTTGTGCAATTAATCCATCATAGTATGTTTGTGCTTCAGTCATGAGCCATTCCTGAAATTGCCAATATCAAACTATATTTGAACCCATCTCAACTGAATTATCTGAAATGTTCCATATATCCCCAATTGCCGATGCACTTCGTAAGAGACAAGTGTCTCAGGCTGCGATGTTTATCATGACCCTGCCGAATGCTATTGATGCAGTTGCAGAAGTCGCTGAGCGCATCATCTTTCAATAATCTAACCTCCTCGGGTAATCATGGATGAGGGGGCAGAGGTAGATGCTTCCACTATTGAGATTCTCACTTCACCAGCAGCAATGATGGCTGTAATCTCTGGCGGGGCTTTGAGTATCTCAGCGATATTACAGCCAAACCGAGTTACTGGACTGAGTCTTTGCCCAGTATTCCATCTTACAGGGGTTCTGTGCCCGTTCTGTGGTATGACTCGTTCTTTCGTATCAATTACTCATGCGCGTTTTTCTGAAGCATTAGATTACAATCTTGGTTCTCCGTTAATTTATGCGGCATTTGTCTGGATGTTATATGCCTCAATTAGAGATTTGAGAGCGGGGCAGTACAAGGACGTTCCATCAGCCCCTAAGTGGTTGCATAAATCTTGGCTGTTACTTACAATCCCAGTATTTGCATGGCTCTTTTGGAGCCGCTGGTTAAGTAATCTAATCTGATTACTTTGTAACTGGTATTCCATTTCCATCTTTGTAGGAACCTGTGACGAGCATGATAATATCAACTAGCCACCAAATTCCACAACCACCTAAAGTCAATAACTTGAGAATTCCAAGTCCAATGCTTCCTGTGTAAAATCGGTCAATTCCACATATACCCAAAAAACCGACGAGACTGAGGAGGAGAGTAGTAGTCCAATCTTTGTCTGAACCCATCCCTTGTTGCATAACTGGAGCAACTCCTGTTCCAATGTTGCCCATGTTAATTGCCATTCCACCAGCTGC
>Ga0302117_10000519_pt1 | contig 16863 bp, 8 predicted proteins | sample AG5_322_MG_FD_203112 | JGI IMG/M metagenome (GOLD analysis project Ga0302117, IMG submission 203112) | Marine microbial communities from Western Arctic Ocean, Canada - AG5_32.2 | ecosystem: Environmental > Aquatic > Marine > Oceanic | place: Canada: Western Arctic Ocean | collected 2017-10-01 | reverse complement strand
TGGGAGTTTACCCGCTGAAGCCGGGCCCCTGCACTATATACCCCGATACGTCACCCTCTAAATAAAATCGGTCTATGCCCAAAATCGCCAATGTAGTTTAATGTGCGCAGTCGCGTTTCTTCATGGATTGAAGGACATAAATTTTTTTTGAGGGGGATGAGAGCATGGATGCTCGAATAGCGGCCATGATTGTGGCAATAGGTGGATTATGTTTGCCTTTAACCGCGAATGGGGCCAGTTACCGCACGCAGAATTTCTTGGTCACAGCGGATTCTCCGAGTTTGGCCAGAGAAGTTTCGTTAGCAGCGGAAACTTATCGCCGTGAGTTGTCTCAGCAGTGGTTAGGATATGATCTAAAGTCATGGTCTGCACCGGTACCGATTCAAGTAAATGTTGCGCCTCATTTAGGAGCTGGCGGTGTTACGAGTTTTATTTTTGAAGCAGGGGTTCCTAAACATTGGCAGATGACGATTCAAGGCAGTCGTCAACGCGTGCTCGATAGCGTGTTGCCACATGAAGTAAGTCATACGGTATTTGCCACTCACTTTGGCAGGCCTTTGCCGCGCTGGGCCGATGAAGGCGCCTGCACGACGGTTGAACATAATTCCGAGAAGCAGAAGCAGCACAAGTTGTTGATCCGTTATTTGACGACTGATCGCGGAATTCCGTTTAACAAGATGTTGCGGATGAAAGAATATCCGCGCGATATTATGACGCTCTATTCTCAGGGATTTTCCGTTTCACAATATTTAATTGCACATCGTGGAAAACGGGTATTTATTAAGTTTCTCGAAGATGCGATGTCCACGGGTAATTGGGATTTGGCGATCAATAAACATTATCCGTTTAGGGGAGCATCTGATCTGCAGGTCAAATGGGTTGCTTGGTTAGGTCAGGGAAGTCCCCGAGTGGCCGTACCAGCAACGCTGGCGACGTTTATTGCTGCGGGGAAACCGGCGGGTGAGGAGCACCCTGCTGATATGGGCTGGGTTGCCAGACGACATTAACTCAAAATACACTATTAGTGTTTCATCTTAATTAGAAAGTAGATTCGGATGAAGTTACAACCATTTCACTTAGCAGTGGGTGTGCATGACTTAGTTGCTGCTCGAGAATTCTATGGGGGGCTACTTGGTTGCGCTGAGGGTCGTAGTTCGGAACGCTGGATCGACTTCAATTTATTTGGGCACCAGTTTGTGGTGCATGTCGATGAGGGCAAAGACGGATGTGCTCCAGCCGTGGACGTGACCAATGCCGTGGACGGACATGCTGTGCCGATTCCACATTTTGGAGTGGTACTAGAGTGGCATGCTTGGCAGCACCTAGCGGCCAAATTGAAGTCAGCCAATATAGGGTTCGTGATTGACCCGTATATCCGTTTTGAGGGCGAAGTTGGCGAGCAGGCAACGATGTTCTTTTACGATCCGAGCGGAAATGCGTTGGAGTTCAAAGCGTTTAAAGATGAGACGCAAATATTCGCAATACCGAATTAATACCAACCATATCAAGTGGAATTGGGAACCTCCGGTTCGAATGGCTTATGGAACCGCATTAATATCCCGAGATTCCAGTCCGAGCAGATGTTTTCTGAAGAAATCCTTGCGGCGTCTGTCTCCATACGGGCCACCGTCACCATGTCCTCCGCCGGGAATAACAATCAACTCAAAACCCTCGCTACAGGATTCGCAGAAAGTGTAAATCCGAAAGACAATACGAGTATTTCTGAAAATAAATATGCAGTCCCTGCACGATCGATGATTGCAGTATAATCAACCAATATGTGTGATTCTCCAGTCTGGATTGTTATCCCCCCATCAGGAATTTGTTATGCGGAATATTTGTAAGCAGTGTTTTTTATTGGCGCTCTTGTTGGTTGTGGGGAACAGTGAAGAATTGTTGGCGGAACTCCGATTGCCGGCGATTTTTGGTGATCAGATGGTGTTGCAACAAAAGCAACCGATTACGATTTGGGGCTGGGCAAAGGTGGGGGAGAAGATCCGGGTTGAGTTTGCTGGCCAAAAAGTGGAGACGACAGCGGGTAAGGACACACGGTGGCAGGTACAGATCGCTGAGCTGAACGCCAGTTTCGAGGCCCAGACGCTGATTGTGATCGGCGACCGTGACACTATTCAAATTAAGGATGTGCTTGTGGGTGAGGTTTGGCTTTGTGGTGGTCAGAGTAACATGGAAATGACCATGGGCGGGACGGTAAATCGCGATCTGGAAATTGCATCCGCCGACTATGACGGCATTCGTTTTTTACGAATACCTCATGTAAGTCAGGGTGAGCCTAGGGATGACATTATTATTGAGAAGGATGGCGACTGTCGATGGCAACGGTGTACGACAGAATCAGTCGCGGAATGTAGCGGAGTGGGGTATTATTTTGCGAGAGGGTTACACCGAATTCTCAAAGTGCCTGTGGGTATAGTGGATGTATCCTGGGGTGGGACCATGGCGCAGCACTGGATCAACGAGGAGAAACTGAATACGGTTGCGGAGATGAAACCATACTTTGCAGACTACAACGAGCGACTGAGTCGCTGGAATGAGTTTGGTGGAGAAACCGAGGCCCAGGCAGCCTATAAGGCGGCGCTGGCGAAATGGGAATCGGACAATGCCGAGGCACTTGCGAGAAAAGATCGTGTTTCGGGGCGCCCCAATACTGGGCAGTATGAAAATCCGGCGCTGCAGCGGCATCCGGCCGGCATGTATAACGGAATGATTCATCCGCTCCGCGACTTTGATTTTCGGGGGATCTTGTTTTATCAGGGAGAAAATAATTCGTTTGGAGAATCATGGAAACCGTTCTACGCGACGTTTCCGATGGTCATCAAACAATGGCGGGAGTCGTTTGGAGATCTTCCATTTGGAATCATCCAGATCGCGGGGTGGAGCAGTCGCCGTTCGATGGCCTATGACATGAATCATCACACGAATGTAGTACGCGAGATTCAGTTTGATACGTGGCAGGCAACGCAGCAGACCGGTTTGATTGCGACGTATGATACGAATTCCAATCAGGGGATTCATCCGGGTGCCAAACGGCCCGTGGGTGAACGTTCTGCGCGGTGGGCGCTAGGGAGTGTGTATGGCGTGAAGGGTTTTCGATCTAATACTGCGGTCTCCTATCTCGGTCCGGTGTATGCAGGGTACGAAGTGCAGGACAATAAGGTCGAAATCCGGTTCGTCAAAGAGACCAGTGAAGGGCTACGCATCAACAAGGACGATGATGTTGGGTTCTATATTGCTGGGGAAGATGGTGAGTTCCATCATGCTCGGGCGCGGGTGACTCGTATGGAGGGGGTTGATCGGCTGCTTGTCTGGTCGGACGAGGTACCGCAGCCGGTCGCCGTGCGATATGCCTGGTCAAATTTACCGAATGGACGATTGATGAATAGCCGGGAGTTACCCGCGTTTCCGTTTCGTACGGACGACTGGAAGATAACTCCCCATCAGAGTGAGGGGGATTATCAACGGGGAATCCGGAAACCGTAGAGGCCCTGGTTGAAGAAGCGACAGAAAATTATGGGTTTGTGTGACAACGCATCCTGAAAAGTCAGTCATCGATTCGGATCCAGTCGATGGCGACTGTTGTCCCGGGCTTGCTGGCATAATCAAGCTGTAAACTGGTGATCGTTCCGTTCCAGGGTGAACCGGAAAGCGGAACCTTGTACTCCGAATACATAGTTCCGGAATCAATCACTACTTTGCCCACGAGATTACCGTTGGCAGATACCGTCATTCGTGTCTTTGCATTGCTACGCATCCTCATGACCAGAAAACCTTGATTTCGAGCGGCTTCCAACCTTAAATCCTGTCGCACCAAAACGGCATGACCGGAAAGCAAATCAAACTCCAAAAAACCTTGGTACCCCGCAATATTCGTAACCTCACCGTCTGCCTGCCAGCCTTCAGTTTGCCAGCCACCACAGTCAAATGTAAAAAGCAGCTTTCCGTCATTCGGATCCCGTTGGTTTATCGTTTCCCATTTATCTGACAAACCATCACCATCGGTATCCTCGCGAATCCGTTCATATTGGAAATTAACTCCGACGCCCCATTTACTGTCTTGCCCGTTCCGCATCAATTCCTGGTCCGGTTCATCCACCGCACCCAAGTCTCCTTTTGCCAGCCATGAATCCAGCAGGGATCGATGCTGCTGTAAAACTTCTACAAAATCTGGATCGTCGGCCAGATTGTGAACCTGTGCTGGATCCTTGACAACATCGTAAAGTTCCTCGGCAGCGCGTTCGCCAAAATAGATCTTCGCCAGTTTCGGGGCCAGCGTACCGTCCGCATAGGCACTTCGAAGTGCCTTAAGATAGGGTTGAGGATCACGGTATTGGGGTTGTAGTAAGACACGATCCAGAAAATAGTTTCGCGTGTAACGATACTGATCTGTTCGTATCGTCCGTACACGATCAATCGTATGATCGAGACGATCTTTGGCACTGGCAACAAAGGTGCGCGGTTGGAACGATTCGGCAAAAAGATCCTGACCTTCCACCCACGCTGGCATCGTAATCCCTGCCCAGGCCAGTGAAGTGGCGGTCAAATCAAGTGTAGTGATTAGATCCGTTCGGACGGCACCTGGCGCACCTATCCACCTTCGCGGTCCCCACACAATAAAAGGAACATGTAATCCACCTTCGGTCGGCATTTGCTTGTGGCGTACTAGATGATTGGCACCATGATCTGAAAAATAGACAACGATCGTCGAGTCCAAAAGATCATCAGCTTTAAGCCGATCCAAAATGCCGCCAATCACGCCATCATCACTGCGTATGGCATCATGGTGTTGAGCAACCACTTGTCGGTATAGAGGAGTCTGGGGGTAATCAGCCGGTACGGTAACCTTTGCCGGATCCGTCGTTTTGTCAACGGGCCATTTATTCGTGTTTGTTTTTCCACCTTTGAGTTGGATTTGGCCAAAGAAGTTCTTACCCGCGGCACATTCACGCCACGGTGTCCGTGTATTTCCAGGAGATATTTTGGAGTAGATCCCCTTGCCAGCTTCTGAAAAATTGTAATCCGTCTTGCCGACATTAAAAGTGAAATAATCTGCCTCACGCATCAATTCGGCGATCGTCTTAATCCCTGCAGGCAGGTACGTCTTGATCGGGCCGCGCCGCGAGCGATGTTCATGGGCACCGAAGCGAATCGCGTTCGCGCCCACAGCCATCGAAGATCGGCAGGGTGAACAAACGGGAAAGGGCACAAACGCACGGGTAAACCGCACACCCTCTGCGGCCATCTGATCGATGCACGGAGTCCAGTCGTCGTTAACCGAACTACCGTAACATCCCATCCAGGGAGACGTGTCTTCCTGAAAGATCCAGAGAATGTTGGGACGTTCAGCAGCCCAGGAAACGACTGGAATCAGCAGATTGAAAACCCAGATAATCATCAAATTATATTTAAATCGCATTTCGCTTTCACTCTTTCTAATTGATCAATCAAGATGAAATCAACAATTATGAGGTCTTCTTTTGCAGCTTGATTGTAGTCCAGGGACAACTCTTTTATCAGCATGGGTAAGGTCATGATCCAAATACTTACACGAAGACCTCACGGTTGCGATAGTTGCTGGGCGTCCGCATCATTTAAGCTTGCATTTAAGATCGGCAAGTGCTTTCTGTGCCGATTGTTGCTGGATTTGCGAGGATGTGGGTTCTGCCAAAACTTTTGTGAACACGGATTGTGCCTCCAGAATTCGGCCCGCTGTGGACAGAGTTTCACCGAGCGTTAGTAGAATTTCGCTGTACCAGTAGCCGCGCATTTTTTCAATGTTGACCAATTTTAATGTGGCGAGTGCCGAATTGAATTTTCCTTGCCGGGTGAGAATGCGGGCCGCGTTGATCACGGAACGAAATTCGTCGGCGGCTCCGATATTTGTTTTCGATTCGTAGTTCTGCCGGTAGGCTGCTAACGCCGCGTTGTCATCGTGCAGGTTCATTTCACGGTTACCACCCATTGCAGCTAAAATATTGGTTCTGATACGGGTGTCGGCGGTCAATTCCAGGGCGGTTTGCAAATCGGTTTCCGCCTCTTCCCCTGCCTTCGTGAATATGTATGCCTTAGCCCGGGCGAACGAACCGGCGCCAGTTTGCCAAAACGGCCAACTAGCAAAATCTTCACCACCAAATTGTTCAATCACCGCGTCAAATCTTCGCTGGGCTAATAAGTTTTCCATTCGTACTGTTTTTGTGATTGCCTCCAGTGATATTTGTGCCGCCAGATTGTCGGCTTGGCTGTAGTCTTTCAAATTGCGTGCACAAAAAGCTGCTTGTTGCAGGGCTTTTGACTTTTGGAACTTGGTTATTTTCTCACCAGTGGCCAAAGTAATAAACGCGGTGACTGCTTCTTTGTAATTTCGATCACGCATTAACTCGGACGCCGCATGGCTGGAAATCAGATAATCATTCACTGTTGCATCAGCTGGAAATTGGTGCGACAGTCCGGCATAGAAGTGGGCGAATTTCAGCGGTACGTGAAAGCCTGCTGTTCCCGTTGGTGAAAAGGCGGAATACTCGACACCGTTCTCGCGAATGCGCTGACGGCATACGTTGATATGCCAAGGGAGGCTTTGTGTTGGCCTGCTACCGATGACTTGATGCAGCGGATCGTTTTTATCCTGCGTGACCGGAATGCGAATTTCGACCGTCCAATAATCATCAGCGACATGCGTCGCTACTTCGGCCTGAGACGCCCAATTGAACCAGTTGCTTCGGTCGGCACCACGATCCAAATCAATCATCGCGCCGGCTGGATTGACAACTAGCTGATAATAACTGTGCGATTCGGTGCCGATTAAAAATTCAAGGACGTCACCATACCAAATCGCCTGGTCTGCATTTTTAAGAGTGGCGACATTCAGCTTTTCGCCGGGATGATCTTCACAACGAATACCAAAATACAAGTTGTTGCCAATCCACGCGGTCTTGATTGACGTGCCGTAAATTGGTTGGCGGCCGGTTTGCAATTCCCGAAGTGTACCAGTTGATGCCACTGAGCATTTCTGCCACGGTTGGTCGGCGAGTTTGCCGTCGATGACGATCTCACCGTGCGAACCACTGACCAAACGTAGTTTAGGAACGGGCCCACGTTTCTGCGCGAGCTGTGCGCTTTTATTGCGCAAGCCGTTTAAGTAGTTGTCAATCAGTTTGATTCGCTTGCCGTAAACCGAACCCTCAGACACGACGGCTTTGGCAATGGCGAACAATTCCAAGGCATGGTTTGCTACTGCTGAGTCCTGTTCCATTTCCCGCCAGTGGTTTTCACAGTACTTAAAGAACTGTCGCATATCGTCGGCAGCCGGACCGTAAAAAAGTTGGCAGTATTCGTCAAATAATTTATGAGCGTTCTGTTCTTTACCGCCCCAATACATTCGCGCGGTGAAGTAGATGAGGAAATGGTTGTAGCCGATGGCGTCATCACCAAAGTTCATGGTGAGCCAAATATCTTCGCCGCGGGACGTGCCCTTGGTGGCATTAATACTTTCACCCATCACGCCGGGGATGTAAGCGGGAAGGTAGAAACCCCGACCGGTGAAAGGGTAGTTCTCAAAAACTTCAATGGGATAATCGGTCTTCTTTGACCACGCAGCACGCAGTTGGCGAAGTGCTGCTTGATCGGCGTTTGTGGGACGACGACCGCCGACGATAATCACTTGCACGTTTGGTTCCAGCTTCTTGATATTACTTGGCGGCGCGGTGTAGATTCCGTAGGCACAGTTGGAGATTCTTTTACCGGGATGCGTTTTACCGACTTCCTTCGCCACGCGATTGACGAAGTCCCAGACATAGTTAGAAAGCGTGCCACGAGAACCAAGCTCCGGAGAATCTTTGCCCTCACATAATTCGCACTGACAGATTGCCGTGTAGCCATCGGGCGGCATGATTGAAACGACGTCCATGTCGTAATGGTCGAACTGCACCCGCGCGAATAGCACGGCTTGCTTGAATAATTCCTCGTTCGAAAAACACAACTGGTGCAACCGCAGTCCCGGTTGAATGTGCCGCTTGCCGCCGTAAAGCGCGAACCAGTCGGGGTGATGGGTTAGCGTATATTCGTTATCCGTCATGTGATCCAAGCCGTGCGCGGCTTGCCGTCCGAATGGCTGGCGCACGCCTAGGCGGAAGCCCCACATCATTGCATCATGGCCGTAGACGTTGGCTCGGAAGTTAAGAATGCGCATTGGAAAATCGGGTTGAACGTTTTCGTCGATCTTAGGCATCGTGATGGTTTTGGTCTGGGGAACAATTTCGCCTAATTCACCTGGGATGTACCAACGCACACCGAGGCTGCGCAAGAAGCCACAGACCGCGTTGAACGAGCCACGTTCATCATATGTCCACACGTTGACGTTGCCGTCCGTGTCGAGTTTCTGTTCATTCGGCGTACCGAAAAGTGTATTCGATCCGGAGTAGTGCTTGTGAAGTTGCGAATGCGTGTAGCCCCAGTGTTCGCCGGTAATGTGGTTCCACGCCTTTTGCATTTTGCCGCTGGCAATGTCATTGTTGTTTCGCGGCCAAGGTTCGATTGGTTTAAAATCGGTGTCATCACCAATCAGCACCAGCCAATCGTCGCCCGAGACAATGCGGTAAGCACCGTGCTTCAGAGCTTTTGCCGAAATATTCAGCTTATCGGTAGACAAACTTTGGCCAACGTAAATTTTGACCGGTACGTTTGGATCCGGCTTGTCTGAAATCGATAACTTTGCGCCGGAAATTCTTTCGAGATACATTTGCAACTCTTGAGCCGCAAGCCGCGTCGTACGTGGTGGGTGTTCTGCGATAATAATCTCGGCCCGTGCCTGGCCGTCTTGAACAAGGAATGATTGGGCAACGGCAGCTTGTATTTGAAAAACCGACAATCCCAAGAACATGGACTTTATCAAAACGGCTCGCAGGATATTCTTAGCTTGCACGTGAAGTGTCTCCTGTATTTACTTTGATAGCGTGCTAGCCACCAATCTCTTCTCAAAAATTGTGCTGAATCCTGTGCAGAACCAAGCAGCAGGGGGTCGCAACGCCTTACTGCCAACGAAGCAAGGTCAGCAGAAACCTCTGAAAAACAAGCCTGTACGGCGTAGTGCCGTTGCTTGCAATCCAGTGCAAATGGCTCAAGTGCCCCCACTAGGACTCGAACCTAGAACCCTCTGATTAAGAGTCAGATGCTCTACCGGTTGAGCTATAGGGGCTTTTGGTGATAAAGATCAATCGACCATTTATATCAAACGCAAGTTTATCGTAACCTACTAGACGATTCTGCCCAAGGGGTAGATTTACTCCTCAGATACGTCGAATCCTAATTGATGCAATTTACGATACAAGTTGGATCGATGGACTCCAAGATGCTTGGCTACTTCCGTCATGTTACCGCCTAAACGCTTGATCTGCGTTTCAATATACTGCGACTGAAACTCACGTGTCGCCTCGTTTAACGATAACTCTAAGGATACCTGAGGGCCGCCACCGCCAGGGGCTACCACGAAGTCTAAGTTGTCCGCTTCCACCGTGTCTCCATCCGTCAAATAAACCAATCGCTCTACAACATTTCTTAATTCGCGCACATTTCCAGGCCATGTATGGGCTAACAGTCGCTTGCGAGCACTAGCCTTCAGTTGCGGTACCTTACGGCGTGCTTTGACCGATAACTCCCTTAAAAAATGCTCAGCTAACAACACAATATCCTCACCCCGCAATCGTAAAGCCGGTACCTCCAGCGTGACTACATTCAAACGAAAAAACAAATCTTCGCGAAATGTCTTGGCACGCACCATTTCTCCTAAATGTTGATTCGTCGCTGCGATCACTCGAGTGTCAATTCGAATCGGTGTGGACCCACCTACTCGGACAACTTCCTTGGCTTCGAGCACTCGTAGTAATTTTGCTTGCCCTGCTAAACTCATGTCACCAATCTCGTCCAATAGCAAAGTTCCGTTAGTCGCCAGCTCAAACTTTCCTACTCGGTCCTCATGGGCATCGGTAAACGCGCCCCGCACGTGACCAAACAACTCGCTCTCTAATAACGTCTCGCTCAATGCCGCGCAATTCACAGCAACAAGAGGTTCCTCGCTACGACCACTCTCGTAATGTATCAATTGGCTGACGATCTCTTTCCCGGTTCCATTTTCGCCTAAAATCAAAATGGACAAGTCAGTATCTGCAATGCGATGGATCGTCGATTTCAAAGCAACCATCTGCGGTGAATCGCCGATTAAATCAAGTTCTTGAGCTGCTTCCGACGCGATCACACTGCGACTTGATATTAACTGTTCTATCCGACGCGTGGTCTGTAATGCTGACATGATATGGCTAGCTAATTCTTCTAAAATAGTAAGATCGTCCGAGGTGAAAATGCCGTCTTGTTTATTGAGAACCTGTAAGGCTCCGAAGATCTCGTTCTTTTCATTTTTAAGAGGGCAGCAAATTAAGTTACGTGTTACGAAATCTAATTCGCTGTCAACGTCACGATTGATTTGTCCAGCGCCCTCTATCTCATCCACTCGCAATGAGTCACCCGTACGGACCACTTCACCGACCACTCCTGTATCTTCCGGTACTCGTAGTTCACCACCCTTAACACCTAATGCTGGTCGAGCTACCAGTTCATGGTTGTCTTGGTCCCACAAGAATAAACTCGCTCGCTCCGCGCCCAGCAACGTCGTCGAAGCCTTTACTATTTCGGTAACTAACTCGTCGGTCTCTTTAATCCCGTGCCACTGAGCTGCAATTGCAAGTATCGTCTCAGCACGTATTGCTCGATCCATCAGTTGTTTATACTGAGACCAACTACTGATCGCCGTGAATAAGGGCTCGCGAATATCGTTGATAATTGCGCCAACTCGTTGTGGGTTATCACACTCAAGCGACAACATCTGCTGTTGCTTGCCATTGGTAAGTTGCTGTGAATTGGGAATACAGGCCCACGTGTCGGTGAACTGGATTTCAATACCATCGAGCGCCGACTGCAGCGTGTCCTCGGGAGGCAGCGATTTAGCTCCCGCTTGTCCGAGCACGAGCCAGCGCACTCCATCCGCGGATTGAATCGCGGTTGATGTACATCCCAATTGGTCGACTAGTAATTGACATAGCTGCTCAGGATAATTAGGTTCAACTATCGACAATTCAAGTATTTCATCAATCATATCACAGGCTCCTGTTATCATTATGATAACATAAGTGGCGTTTGAGGAGGCATTAGCCAAAAATTTCTTGATGGTAACGTCCCCGGCGTCTATTCTTATGTTTACAATTGCTTCCTAATACCACGCCATTTCTTGTGCGATTTATGTCTACCATCTTCTATCCAACTCTAAAATCACTTTATCAGCGACAGCGTTGGTTATTGATGGTGTTTGTCGCCGTATTAACGGCCATTGCCGCGCGCGGTTATCAAGATTTCGGATTCGATAATGAAGCGCGCGGATTATTCCGCACAAACGACTCAGCCTTTGACAAACTGGAGGAGATATTCGAGCAATTTCGGCCTGACGAAAACGATTGCTTGGTTGTCATCGAAGCGGGCAAGGGCGGATTTTTTAACGCGAGTTCGATGCAGCAACTCGGTCAACTGCAACAACAGTTATCACAAATACCGTTAATAACAAGCGTACTCTCGCCACTGTCTCCTGAGATGATTGTATGCAAAGAACTCCCGCAAGCGCTAATACCTGCCGTTGCATTGGACGCAGTAGATTGGCAACAGGTTCAGCGCGACGCACATCAACACCCACTGGTTGCTGGGAATTTTCTAGCAGCAGATGGAAAGCACATGTTGCTGATATTGCGAATGGGTAAACAGGATCTGCTTGTCAGCGATTATGAAACAAGTGTTGGTTCGATGCTCGGCGTGATCGATCGTTGGAATGCAACGGCCTCGCATACAGCGGATCTAACTGGAATCCCTCCTGTTCGCGTTGAAGTGTTTCATAGCATCAAAACAGATACTCGCCACCTCATGATGATCGGTTCGATTATTGGTGGCGTGGTTTCAATCTGCGTTTTCCGAAATTGGGCGTTGGCCTTGATGACATTTGTCGGAGCGTTGACTGGTGGCTTTTGGTCACTGGGCTTGTTGAGTTTGATGGGAGTGAAATTGAATCTGATCAGCACGATATTGCCAGTATTGATTGTGGTGATTGGGTTAACGGATGCTGTACACATTGTTTTTGATATTCGTGATTCGAGGATGCGTGGGATTAAACCGGTACGCGCGTCTTGGCTCGCCGTTCGTCGACTCGGTATCGCCTGTGCTGGAACCTCCGTCACCACAGCCATTGGGTTTGGTAGCCTTGCCTTCAGTCAAATTGAAGTCATTCGACAGTTTGGGATTACGTGCGCCATGGGAACTCTTATCACATTTGTCGCCGTGATTCTGGTGGTGCCTTTGTTAGCAGGAACATCTTGGGTTGGTGGAGCTTATCGCGGTAACCCGCCCCGGGAACGTGACATGATGCGCCGTTGGGGAGTGCAATACGCTAATTGGATATTGCGACATCGTCGTTGGATTGTTGTGGGATCATTGCTCTTTATCTGTTTGCTTGCCTTAACCTCAACTCGCTTGTATCCCGATAGCCATATCTATGAATCATTGCCGGTTAATAGTCGTAGTACCGTTGCGTTACATAAAATTGACTCGGAGTTTGGCGGGATCCTTAGTGCAATTATACTTGTAGAATGGCAGTCAGAAAGTGATGGGGATGAACAGCGAGCAGTCGTTATGTCGGCGATAAAACAAGTGGCTACGGAGGTCCACCACGAACCAGATTTACATAATTCGATGTCGATTGTTAATTTTCGCGAGATGTTCTCTTCGTGTAGTTTTTTAACACTACCTCAGACAATTGAAGCACAGTGGTTTCGCGAGGATATTGGCCGAGCGATTGTGGTGGCGCGGATGCGTGATAAGGGTATCCATTTTCATCAGCAAATGCTTGTGGGGTTTCGCGAGCAATTGGCCAAGGTTCAGCAGCAACACTCTGGAATTGAGATAACGGTATCCGGGTCGGCGGTCGTGGCAACGCGGAACCTTTCCAAAATGATAACGGATTTAGCTAAATCGTTGGCCATCGCTGCCGCTGTTATTTTTGTGGTGTTGACGTTTATGTTTCGCTCACTACGAATGGGATTAGTGAGCCTTGTTCCCAACCTACTGCCGTTGTTATTTACGGCTGCATTTTTAGTGTGGACTGGTCAGCCGCTGCGATTAACAAGCGTCTTGTTGTTCACCGTCAGTTTGGGCATTGCCGTTGATGATACGATTCATTTCATCGTGCGGTATTTACGCGAGCGTCAAGCGGGGCTTTCAGTCGACGATGCGATTCGGAATTCAATTGTCTCCGTAGGTGGAGCGTTGCTGGTTAGCACACTCATTTTATTAGCAGGGTTTTCTGCTAGTGCTACAAGTGTCATGCCCCATAGTCAACTATTTTCTCAACTAGCGTGCATAGCGGTCGTCGTGGCGCTCATTGGCGACATGGTCCTATTGCCCGCAATTCTAAGGCTTGTTGATGGTAAGTAAGGGGGGGCGAGAAATCAGCGAGATCCTGCGAGTCTTAGCAGCACTGCAGTCTGGTGGCCTATATACTTGTAAGTGGACGTAAAGCGACGAATTTGTACTAAGAGTATTCCCGGGGATGTGGTGGCTACCACAATTTACTATCGCTTCGCTTGAAAGCTAATTGGTTGAACACTAGAGATGTTGCTCTTACTTGGATTGAGGCGAATCGCAGTCGAATAATCCGACAAGGCTTCGTCTTCATTCCCTAGAGCACGATACGCGCGGCCACGGTTGTAGAAGGCCATTGCTGATTCAGGATTGATGCTGATTGCTTGTGTGTAGTCGGCAACGGCTGCTGTAAATCGTTCTTGACCGACATGAATTTCTGCACGATTCATGTAAGCCATTTCGTGTTGGTCATCAATTCGAATCGTTTCCGTGTAATCGGCAATTGCTTTGTCAAATTTACCCGAATTGTTGAACATCACGGCTCGGTTAAAATATGTATTGGTACTTTCTGAGTCGACTTTGATCGCTTGAGTTAAATCAACGATTGATTTTGCAATCTGTCCTTGATTGGCGTAAGCAAGAGCACGGTTATTGTATGCTTCTGCAAAACTAGGATTGATGCGAATAGCTTCACTGTAGTTCGAGATAGCACGGTCAAAAGCGTTCATGTTGGCAAATGCCATTCCGCGGCGGTTAAAGGTCGCTGTGTTGGTCGTATCAAGTTGCAGGATGTATGCGTAATCCGCCATTTCTCCGTCGATGTTGCCTTTGAGCGAGAAAGATGTTCCTCGTTTGTAAAAGGCATCGATTGATTTTGGATCTAATCGAATGGCAGCCGTGTAACAAGCAATGGCTGTGTCGACGTCACCTTTGGCGAGAAAAGTGTCACCTTTTTCAATTTCGAAGTCACGTTGCTCATAGGCGATGAGGTTCGCGCGGATAACCTGTAAGTCAGCGTTGGATTCGGCGGGTAGTGTTGTCGTTGGCACAATCGATTTGACGGATTGTTGTTGACCCGGCGTTGCCGAATACTCAGTGGGAAAAGGGTTGAGTATCTCTTTCATCTGGACAGCATCCATCGACGCACATCCTGCACAGAGGATACACATATAAGCTGATATTGATGGAATAAGTTGTCGTACCTTCATGTCTTCCCCTTATAGGCCGAGACGATGTTCGTTGCTGCATTAATGGGTAGTTGGTGACGTTCTATAGATGTATAGAAAAATCCTATGAATCAATATTCGGCGTCTAGAACCCGAATCTTCAGTAAAACCGGAATAACCCGTACAGATGCTACTATTTAACATCGAGTAGTTTATAAAACAGCGTCTGAAGGATTACGACTTTGCCTTGTTCCACCGCTATTTTGTGCAAACTACCCAAGTTGCAATTCAACCTGTAGCGTTTTATGTACAAAAGCACCTTGTTATGTACGACTTTTATCGATTGTAATTTATTTGCTCGGTAGGTTATGCTGATTTTTGTAGTAAGCACACTACCGATACCACAGGTATGTTGCATTGATATATTTTATGTCGAAGCGAGAATCTCATGCATTTAGAAACACTACGTCCTTTGTATGCAGACTGGTTCATTTTTGAATTATTGGAGTTCTTAATTGAGGACGGTGGTTGTTGCTGCATTTTCCTGTTGGGGATAGTGTCTATTATTCTGATTATTGTCAGTAAGAACCGCAAGCAAAGTATTTCAAAGCAGCAGGAGCCTACGCACAGCACAGATCTGCCGTGCGTCAACTGCAATACGATTAGTTCGAAAATGGCCCATTATTGTTCGACATGTGGCGCTGCTTTTGCCGCCGATTCAACGTCCGGTAGTTTTTATGACACGCTGCGGCGCCGCGTAAGTAACTGGAGTAAATGGAACTGGTTAAACCCAGCTGAAATTGAGCAGCTAGAAAAAGTAGTTGCTGAGGACCAAGAAATATTCAATCGCCACCAATACCCCCGTACGACAACTTCGCTGATTGAACCGCAGCCGCCTGTTTCGCCTGCTACGCCTGCTACGCCTGCTACGCCTGCTACGCCTGCTACGCCTGTAGTCCCCACAACGACGCGACCTGACATGCCACAGCCAGTGCTACCAAGTGTCACACGGACTGCTGCTGAATTGACGAAACCAACTCCCACGCCACCGCCAACGGCTCCATCTCATCCACAATATGTGTCCGGAGCTTCAGCCGCTGCTGAGTTGACGAAACCAACTCCCACTCCACCGCCAGCGGCTCCTACTCCGCCGGCTCGCAAACTTTCTGACATATTGCGCGCATTTATGGATGAGAGTAATATTAAAGTCGGCGAATTCGTCAGTGGCTTGCTGATTGTGTTTGGATCGGTTGGTTTAGTGGTCACGTTAAATGAACAATTCAAAGATGAAATAGCTTATCTCCCTTCCGCGGTGTTCATGACGATCGTCGCTCTGTTTCATTTACTCGGCATCTATTCCTACAAAAAATGGAATCTTGCATCATCTAGCCGAGTCATTCTGTATATTGCAAATCTGTTAATACCGTTGAATGTGCTGGCAGCGTCTTTAAATGAAACATCACCGGATACCGAAGGGATGCTTTTTTATCTGGCCGTTTTAATTGGCGTTGTTGGGTTCAGCACGATGAGTTACTACAGTGCGAAAGTCCTCGCCCCCGCTCGGTTTTGGCCCGTCATCCTAGCTGTTTTAGGACCGGCATTTTTTCAGATCATCATTAAATTGGTAATCGGCGGATCCGCCACGGATTCGGCAATGCTGGTCGCGGGATTACTATTGGCACCGCTGGCACTCGTCAGTTTCGCAATCCTGGCAGAGCATCGTCATTTTCGGAAGTCGGCACAAGTTGGTAACGCGGATGTGATCAGTTTATTACGGGTTCTTTCTCTTGGTGTCTTTTCACTCGGGGCCTGCATCGCAGTATTGTTCTCCAATGTCGATTCGTCCGCATCCGCCATCAACTTAGCACAACAACTTGCTACGCCCTTCATCATCATTTGTTTTATGGTGGTTTCCTCAGGCGCTCTGATTAACCGTCGCTTGCAAGACCAGAAATCAATCCGCTTGAAAATGGTCGGCTCGTGGATGGCTGTGACTGGCGCGATGGGGATCATCGGTGGGTTTTTTATGGCGGTCCCCAATATTAACGCCATGTTAATAACAGCTTTCGTGGCTGCGGCATTGTCCTACGTGTTTGCTAAAGTAAGCCGCCTACCTATTTTGGCTACCTCCGCAACACTTTGCACTGCGTTTGCCGCTTGGTGTTTGTTTGTGAAGTTTAACTCCACGGGTACTGTTGAATTTACCAGCAAACAACTTCTGGATTTGTTCTTTCACGGT
>Ga0302117_10000518_pt1 | contig 16869 bp, 10 predicted proteins | sample AG5_322_MG_FD_203112 | JGI IMG/M metagenome (GOLD analysis project Ga0302117, IMG submission 203112) | Marine microbial communities from Western Arctic Ocean, Canada - AG5_32.2 | ecosystem: Environmental > Aquatic > Marine > Oceanic | place: Canada: Western Arctic Ocean | collected 2017-10-01 | reverse complement strand
TTTTTGCAGCGCTGGTGTCGTCGACACAGACCGATGTCAAACGCACACTTGCCTACTCAACTATTAGCCAGCTCGGATTCATGACAATGCTTTGTGGTGTAGGCGCCTTCGTTGCAGCCATATTCCATCTGATTGCACACGGCTTCTTCAAGGCGTTTTTGTTTTTGTCGACAGGCAATGTGCTGGCGGCTACTCATCGACATGTTGAAGAGCACGGCGAAGAGAAAGTACCGTCACGCGCAATGGGTGGTCTCTTTATTGGCGCGTTGATTTTGTCGGTCATTCCAGCGCTAGTCATATTTTCGGGGCCCTACGGTTATCTATGGCTTTCGCAAAGTTTCTCAGCGGCGAACATCGCCCTATGGATTGTTGGTCTCGCTACCATCTTTTTCACTGCCATCTATCTATTCAAAAGTATGACTACAATATTTCATCGTAGCCCTCCTGGTGCGAGGGATGGCAGTCCCACCGTCATAGCTAAGCCATTTTCAGCAAAGCCTGTGACTGCAGTGATCGTTATAGCCGCAGTTATGGTTGCCGTGTTAATTGTTGTATGGCGCTGGTTTGCTGGTTTCTTATCGCCAGCCGTTGGTGGACTGCCAATACAGGCAAGCATGGAATTATCTGCTTGGATACTGGTTCCTCTAGCTGCTGCAGTTGGGGGTTGGGTTGTCGCCTATTTGGGGTTCCTGCGACCCAAGACATTAGAAACACCACGGTGGCGGAAAAAGTTGTATGTTTTTTTCCTGAACAAAGGCTACTTCGATGAGATTTACGATGTCTTCTTGGTGCGTCCAACGATAAAATTCGCTGATTGGATGTGGAGAAGAATAGATCAGGGCATCATTGATCGTTTTGTTGTCCTACTGGGTTCGGCCAGTGTCGGCATAGCTCAGCGCTTAGGTTATCTTGATAGTGCAGTTGACGATCGGGTTAACTCAGTAGGTACTGGCAGTGTCAGCATAGCTCGCTGGCTTGGCAGGTTTGTCGACACGGCGGGTATTTCAAGAACGGTTGATAGCATAGGCAAGGGTGTCGATGCTTCTGGACAGGCGGCTCGGCGTTATGAGCCACACACGCTGCAACACAATTTGTTGGTAGTTGTATTCTGGCTGATTGCAGCACTGGGGTTTTTCTACTTGATCGTGGGGTAAATTTCGATATGAGTTCACTATTTGCAGAGCATATTCTGACCTGGATGATCCTAGTGCCCTTTATTGGCATGGTGGCTCTATTATTTGTGCACGACCGGAAGTGGGTTCTCGTTACGACGCTCGCTACGACTCTGGTAAATGCCGTGCTTGCTCTGCAATTGTGGATGAGCTTCGACAATGTTGAGAAAGGCCTACAATTCGTTGAACGTGTGGAGTGGATGCCGACGTTTGGTATTCAGTACGCGGTGGGAGTCGATGGCATCAGTATTCTGCTGGTACTGCTAACGACCTTTCTCCCTCCGCTTTGTGTTCTAGGCTCTTGGGAATCAATCACGACCCGATTGAAAGCATTCATGATGCTGATCCTCCTCGTAGAGGGCGCAATGCTGGTTGTGTTTACCGCCTTAGACGCTTTCCTTTTCTTCATGATGTGGGAAGTCACAATGATTCCCATGTATTTTATGATCGTGCTGTGGGGTGGCCCGAACCGGGTCGCGGCAGGATTAAAGTATGTTCTCTATAGTCTGACTGGCAGTTTGCTGTTGCTCATGGGGATATTGGGGCTTTCGCTGCAGGCTGGCACGTTTGATATTCAAGCCCTAGCAGGACACGATTACACGCCAGATTCGGAATTCTGGATTTTCCTTGCGCTGTTTTTGGGCTTTGCGATCAAGTTACCGATGCTTCCTTTTCACACCTGGCTTCCCGACGCACACTCCGAGGCACCAACAGCAGGCAGCGTACTGTTAGCAGGCGTACTTCTTAAAATGGGTGGCTATGGCTTCATCCGTTTTTGTCTACCCATCTTCCCTGAGATGTCACATAGCTTTGCACCGGCTGTGTTGTGGATGTCAGTCGTGGCAATTCTTTACGGTGGCTATATGGCGCTGGCACAGGAAGACCTAAAGAGGCTAGTGGCGTATTCCTCGGTATCACATATGGGTTTTGTAACACTGGGCATTTTCTCGTTTAACAACGAGGGTGTTGAAGGTGCAATTCTGCAAATGGTGACTCACGGTCTCACCACCGGCGCAATGTTTCTTATAGTTGGGCAACTTTACGACCGAACACACAGTCGTTCTATTGCGGACTACGGTGGACTACAGCAACGCATGCCACGCTTCGTAGCCATTCTGAGTCTGTTCGCTGTCGCTTCTTTCGGTCTGCCAACAACATCTAACTTCATCGGAGAATTCCTGATTCTGGTCGGCGTTTCTTACGAGAATTTCATCTTCGTCGTTCTGGCTATGGGCGGCATCGTGTTGGGGGCTGCCTATATGCTGTGGATGCTGCAGCGAGTAGCTTTTGGGGAGGCGCGCACTGAAGTCGCCAAAAAAATGACCGATCTCAACACAAGAGAAATGCTGACGATAATGCCCTTGGCGATTGCTGTTGTCGCAATTGGTGTCTATCCAGGGCCTCTTCTGGAAGCCATGGATTCGAGTGTGAGCTTTGTGGTTGAACGCCTTGCCTCAGGACTATAATTGGGTTCAGTGGTTTGCTCTGTCTAAGGAAGGCCCGTAACAGGCTAAGTATCGTGAAACCTGCCTCATAGAGACGCAAACAACCCCGTTTCCTTAGGGCGCAAACTGCCCAAAGAAAGCCTTACACTCCCCGTCGGTTGGAAAATAGCTCTCTACGAGCAGTTCCTCCATGCCGGCCTCCAGCGCAGTACCAAACTGGCTTAAGGTCGAGAATATCTTCAACGACTGACCACCCAGTTTGAAATATATAGTGACCATAGGGCCGTCAGAAGGCGAATCATTGGGCTGGCGCGAGTTATCCGGCGGAGACATATCCGTCAAGCGCTTACACAGCGCATCGTCACTAGGCTTGCAAAAGGCCAGCACCTGCTTATACAGCCTTTTCAACGTGTGACTAGCAACCTCATCCCAGTCCTCAATGAAGAGCCTATAGCTGTCCTGCCGGAATACGGCTTTGAGTATATTCATGGCAGGTGGCGCGCCGCTGGCATCCATAATCTGGGCAGTCATCATCTGCTGTGCACTATTGGCCATTAGCAAATTCCAGCTGCCATCCATAACCCGTGCCGGATACGGATTGTGGTTATCCAGGATTAGCATCAGCGCCTCCCGAAACGGCTTCATGTCATTCGCACCCAGCTCCAGCTCCGTATAGGCCGGCGCATAACCACCAGAATGCAGCAGTAAGTTGCTGTCCGTATGGGCTAAGCCGAGTGCATCTGCGAGGCGTAATATCATCGCCCGACTAGGGATGGTGCGGCCGGTTTCGATGAAGCTAATATGCCGCGAGGACACAACAGCCATAAGCAATAGATCGAGCTGAGAGAGCCGACTTTGCTTGCGGTATTCGCTGAGTAGGGGACCAACGGCAGGCATCTGTAAACCCCTTGTCGATTCGAATTTACAGATATTTTAACGGGCCAGCTGCGGTGCTCCATTGCCTCTCAGGTCACGGCATTTAACGGTTTTGGCAAGAAAAAGGGGAGTAATTAGTTTAGATTTTTATTAAGTATGTCTGTTAGGTCTTTGAATTTTAGATATAAAACTTTTCAAGTTAATGTGAATTATTGGATCTGCCATTGCGCAAATTGCCGACGCGCCTGACTCAGCTGTTTTGCACTCATGCGCCCCTCAAGACCCATAAGCAAGGCATCCGCCTCGCTATTCTCATTGGCGATCGCGACGTTGGCCCAGACATGGGCGAGCACTAAATCGGTTCTAGCCTGTTCGTCTGAAAAGAGCGTAGATATATAGTTGGAGAGTTGAGCATATAGACTAGGCTCTTCATCAGAAGTGATTTCTCCATCGGCATACATATTGGCAAGTATCAGGGCGGCATTAGCATGTCCCGCCCGCGCAGCTCCCTCAAACATCTCAACGGCTTTATCAACGTCAGCCTTTACACCATCACCTGCGTAATACAGGCTGCCGAGATTAAATTGTGCCGCCACATGCCCTTGCAGAGCGGCTAATTCAGTCCAGCGAAAGGCCTCAGCCGCATCCTGCTCTACACCCTGGCCGGTAAAATACAGAATGGCTAGATTGTATTGCGCCAGATCGAGCCCTTCTTCAGCTGCCATTGTGAATTCATGCAAAGCGGTTTCGAAGTCGCCTTTGAATGCGGCATTCACTCCGTCCTCGTAGTCGGCAAGGACTGAAGGGGGAAGAATTAGTAGGAGGGCACAGCTGAGAGTAAGTAATCTGTGGATTGGGGCATTTGTTGTATTGATTTTGCTCATAATCCCCATGGTATTACAGCTCATCCGCTGAGAAAACACGCAGGGGGCAACAAGAGTGATTTATGTCTATGAAAAGTCACTCATTTCGCTATAATACCGCCCTCTCGCGCACTGGAGCTTAGGCAGATGGTGTTGGAAAGAGAAGTTAAAGAAATACGCACCCGTAGCTCAGCTGGATAGAGTACCTGGCTACGAACTAGGGGGTCACACGTTCGAATCGTGTCGGGTGCACCAAACAAAAAAGCCCAGCGTATGCTGGGCTTTTTTGTTTGTGGCATTTGGCCGAGAGAATGTGCTGGTTCGAAAGGAGCGCAGCTCCACAACCAGCCGCAGGGTAAGTAATTGAGCTTAGCTCAATTGCGAATCAATCGTGGCCCTTCAGCCAGGTTTTAATCTGATATGAGATTCTAACTATTGGATTCAGATTTTATAAGAGTATTCAATTGTCTCCTTCTTAAGTTGTTAAGCTATTAAGTTGTGAGTGCCCCCTCGAGTTCACTTATGTGGCGTTGAGTTCTTTTTAGTCAACTCTAGTCTTATTTACTAATTTATCGGTGTCCCCGTCATTTATAAACACTCAAATCCCATACTATCTCTTGGCCCTGCTATGCCTAAATAACGCTAGCCTTGATTCTCCTATTACTCTAATCTGTCAGTAAAATTGATCACTTTCGAACACTGGAGGCTCTAAATGTCCCGTATCAATTCTCTCATTGCCGTCGCAGTAGCGGTCGCTTGCTTTATGATCCCACTCACAGCATTTTCTCAGGCACACGATGCCGGTGGCCACAGCCACCCTAATGTGGCAGTGGATTGCACGAACCTCGCGACTCCGCCGTGGAATGGACTAGCCGAGATGGATCGCCGGCAAATGTCCACTTTGCAGCAGCAGATATCCCCCCTCAGCACACCGGAAGCTGCCAAGGCAGCCGGATTTATGCCTGTGCTGGGCGATATCCCCGGTATGGGCGTGCATTGGGTGCACGCGGCCCGCATGGGAGATCCTGTGGACGTTAATGCGCCAGATAACTTGATGTTTGCCAGTATTGATGGGCGGGACCAACTGGTGGGCGCGGCCTACACGTTCTACGACGTGCCAGACACCAATAAGCCCCTTCCGTTCGATAGTGAGCTTGCCAAGTGGCACGATCATCCGCAGTTTGCCCCGGAGGGTCAGACCCTGCACATGCTGCACATCTGGTTCGTTCCGTCTTCAAACGGCCCGTTTGCCGGCCTCAACTTCTGGTTACCGTACCGCACTGCAGGTGTTGCGGTACCTAGCTCCTGCTGGATGGCCGACGAAAAGGATTCCGAACGGATACAGATCGTTTCATTCGGACTCGTGCCGCCGCGGATGTTTGGCCGGGAAGCTACACCGGCAGACGCGCCAAGTCCCGAGCGAACTCAGATGATCGCCGCGTTGGACGTCGCCGCCCGTGATGTCGACCACGATGCCTGGGTCGCAGCTGCAGATATCTTTATTGCCGACCTGAGCGAAACCGAGCGCGCGACAGTCGCGGGAATGCTGGGCATATTGAACTTGAACCAGATGTCGTCGGCTGAGCGAGACTCTGCAGGCATCGAGCAGCCCCACCACTAGCGCAGAGACTGAAATTAAATTAATAGGGTCAGAGTAAAAATACAGTACTGTATATTTACTCTGACCCCGAATTTACTAGCTGGGCTGGCAGTCTCTTCGATTGTTTATGTTGTAAATGGATTTGGTACACTCAGCCCGTAGTTATTTTGGTCTTAGTAGATAGAAGAAAGACTTTAACTACCTTCCTTTGCTCGATACCTCAATTGATGCCCATCAATATTTAACTAAGTTTAGCCTCCTCGCGGCCCCATTTGTCCAAGTAGGTTCCATCGCACCCCTATACATACTAATACGCTCAAACGATTCTTCAGATCTTGGCGAAAACGTCGTAGTACCTGAATCGCTTATAGAACTGGGAGAACAAAGCTTTGGCGGTTATCGCTGCCCCTAACCTATCAACAGGATCTCTATAATAAACCTTGCTTCGAAGCTTTGACCAGATGACCAGATATGCTATTCTGGTCATCTGGTCAAAGATGATTTCTGTTGAATCACTCCGCTTTGCCTATCCACGGCAGCCTTCTACAGCATAGTATCAGGCTTAGATAACTTCACCAGACAGGCTGCATGGCAGGGCTAATTAAGGCTTTTTAAAACTTTATTATGAAAAATGCGCAACGCCAGTTACCCAAATCTAGTTTAGCAGAACGTACAAACGATCTCTTAAAGAACAAAACTAGCAAAACGATCATCGAAGTAGCGACCGATCATTTCGTTAAATTTGGTTATCGTAAAGCCAGTATTGCTGAAATAGCATTAGCGAGTGGAGTAGGAAAAGGTTCCATTTATTTGCATTTCGAGAACAAGGAAGATCTATTAATTTCTTGTATTGTCAGCGAGAAGTTAACATTACTAGAAAAATTAAAAGAGATAGATAAACATCAAGAGCCAGATCAGCTGTTTAATTATCTTCAGATTGTCCTAAATTATTCCCTGAAAGCTCCATTATCAAAAGCTCTCTTATCAAGGCATTCTGAATTTGTATCGTTTGTGAAAAATGTGCCTGATAATGTTAAATACGAGCAAGAAATTTTTTCAGAGTATCTGAAAGAACAGCTTATTCAGCCATTGAATCCTAATCTCGACAACGATCAACTAAATGCTATTAAAGCAGCTCTTGACATGATTATTCTTGCAGTCGCCCACCTGCCGGATTTAGCCTTTACTTCCCCTAATCAGGAACTCTTAGAAACTGAAACTATTGACACTCTTGCCCTTCTATTATGTCAGGGAATAACCAACAACAAATAAGTAATAGGAAATATAATGGAAAAAGCTCTCTTAAAACTCACAGAAATTTTCGCGCAAACCCCCAACCTAATTCTAAACTTTAAGAAGCGAGTGTTGGCTGGGTTAATAGGAGCATCCTTATTTTTTTTCTACGGTATTTTTAGTTTCACAAGCTTTGACATGTCAACCGATAGCTTTCTGGAAGAAGAAAACCCTGCTCAAATTGCTCTTGATGAATTCAGACGGCAGTTTGGTGGTGATGACTCAGTATTCATTATTTATTCACCAAAAGACGGTAATGCTTTCTCTAGAGAATCATTGAATGCAGTGCAACAACTAACCAATGACTTAATTAATTGGGAAGATCTTGATAAAGATGAATACGCTGAAATTGCTTGGGAAGAGCTCTCTCACATACGGCGAATTCAATCCCTAGGAAATATCCGCGTTCAAGAAAGTATTGGAGATACATTGAGGTCGGACAGACTGATACCTCGAGAACTACCAACCAATGAAAATGAACTCGAAGAACTCAGGGCCAAAGCATTAAACCAGCAAGATTACATAGGGGCCTTTTATTCCGAGGATGGCGCATATGGGGCAATACTAGTTCAGACGGACTACGGAACAATCCCGGTAGAAGGTTATGAATCAGTCGTGGATATTTCTGGCATTGAACTTGACGATGGTTTTGCAAACTTTGACCTCTCGTTCGACAATGATGCTGTTGTGCAAGAAGTAGAGTTTCAAGACACCGACCAGCTCGCTTATTTCTCTTTCGACACAGCCTTAACTACGGTCTATGAAAAATACTCAGATACATTAGATTTTTACCCGATTGGCACGCCATCGATGATGGGTCAAATGCAGGGGGTTCTAGATCAAATGGCTGTTTTAGGCGCTCTGATGCTATTAATTTTCTCGCTTCTCCTGTGGGTATTATTTAGATCTGCGAGTGCGCTAGTTTGGTCTATGGCTACTATAGCGTTAAGTGTCGCTTGGTGCTGGGGCATAACCGTCTGGATGGGTATTACGATAAGCACGATGATCGCCCTAACTGTATTGCTCATTTTTGCTGTGGGGATTGCTGATTGCGTGCATGTGATGAGCGCTTACTTTAGCTTTAGGCGCGATGGACAAGAGCACTATACCGCCTTGTCGCATGCTTATGAAAAAGTAAGCCTGGCGATTCTTTTAACTACGTTAACTACAGCTGCTGGCGTCTCAGTTCTAGCAACCTCAAACTTAGAACCCATTAGAATTTTTGCCATGATGTCAGCCCTTGGCGTCATACTGGCATTTTTCTTTACTATAGTTTTACTTCCAATCTTCCTCGATCTATGGCACCCGAATGCCATTGGGAATGCAGAGAAACAAAGCCTCGCTGATCGTTTAGGCGCCAAGTGGAATTCAATAGAAAATAAAAGAAAAATAATAATAACAGTTTTTTTAGCTCTCTTGATTTTTCTATCACTAGGCCTGCTAGTAGGGGCTTTTATTAATTTTGTCATTGGCCTCACTTATTGGATTGTCAATTCTCAACGAGAGATACTTGCCCGAGTTCCAGCCATAGTCCAAAAGCATCCATACTTAATACTCTTTATTTTCGGGCTAGGCTTTGTAATTTGCGTGTATGGTTCAACTAAAATTGTAATCGATACAAATATTGCGGAAATGTTTAAGGCAGATCACCCACTTACCATCGCTTACGAGGTAGTCGATAAAAACATGTCGGGCACACAAAATATGGAAATAATGATCGACACGAAAATAAGTGACGGAATGATTGATGCGCAGCTTTTAGCTGCCGTAGATCGACTGCAGACTAAAATCGAAGGCCGCTACCCTGAAATTATAGGTCGAACTAATTCACTCGCAAATATCGTTAAAGATACTAACCAAACTATGAACGACGATAACCCAGACTTTTATAGGATCCCGGAGTCGAATCAAGCGATATCTCAGTTACTCTTCATGTTTAATAGCGCCAACCCAGAAGATCGGAGAAATATTGTATCTGATGATTACAGCCGCTCTCACATAAGTGTGACGGCGAGAAACTTGGGCTCTTATGAATATAAAGAGCTATTCGCAGAGATTGCTGTCGACGTACAGGAGGTTTTTTCAGACGTTGAAACTAACTTTCCAAATTTAGATGTCAATTTAACCGGAACCATGGCAACTCTAATGGTGATGGCTGATGAAATAGCCAACTCTCAATTCAATAGCTTCGCTTTAGCACTATTGATAGTCAGCCTGGTCATGATTATCGCATTGGGGTCTCTTGGAGGCGGCTTAATGGGCATGGTGCCTAACGCCATTCCTGCTTTTTTGGCCTTCGGTTTAATGGGGCTGTTTGGCGTCCCTCTGGATACAGACACACTATTAATCGCACCAATTATATTAGGTATAGCCGTAGATGATACTATCCATTTTATGACCCACTACCGAGTAGAATTGAGTAAAACCGGCAGCATAGCAGCGGCCCTAGAAAGCGCGATCATGGAGGTCGGTCAAGCTGTAATGTTTACTACCATGATCATAGGTCTGGGGTTTGCGGTATTGACCTTTTCAGATTACCTAGGGATGGCAAAGGTTGGATTTTTCGGCTCAATGGCCATCTTTGTTGCGCTGCTTTGTGATCTTTTCCTTATCCCCGCGATGATAATAGTTTTTAAACCAAAATTCGGTGTTAAGAATGTAAATACAGAGATTAATTTCAAAGGAGTAACCGTATGATTTCAAAAAGCTTTCAAATGCTCATTGGAGCCGCTTGGATCGCGACATTCATGAGTAATACGGTGGCTCAAGACCTTTCGGGTTTTGAGATAATGCAAATGGTTGATGATGCGCAACGCCAGACGAATGATTCATCCTTTAATCGAATGCAGCTTTCAAGCTGCAAATTTGGTGTTACTGAGGGGCGCATTACTTGTGCGGAAAGGCCTCGAGTAAAAGCGCTGGAATCTGTTGCAAAAAGCTATGGGGTAGATCTAAAAGATACTAAAAGCATTACTATTACGCTTGAGCCTGCTAACGAAAGAGGAATTGGTATGCTCAATTATGCCTACGATGAAACCGGGCGCAATAACGAAACCTGGCTATATCTATCAGCCCTAGGAAGAGTAAAGCGTATGGCAAGTGGAGATTCGGATGAAGAAACCGAGCCAGCTTCAGTCTTTGGTTCTGAATTCACAACCGAAGACACCGAAACTGGAAAGCTAGAAGAGTTCGAATTCAAGATTTTAGAAGAAACGACCACATCAGGCCGAGAGGTGTGGAAAATAGAAATGATTCCAAATGAAGAAAGAGCGAAGAAGACTCGTTACTCTCGGCTAATTCATTACATCGACAAAGAACGACATGTCGCGTTACGGTCGGAGATGTATGATCGATATGACAAAGAAGTTAAGAGACTTATGGCCTCAAGAATTGAGCTGGTAAATGAGATTTGGATGGCCCGCTCATTGACTATGATGAATCTCGTTACCAATCGATTGTCCAATATGGCCTTCGTAGAAATTTATACTGACTTAGTAATCGAAGATGAGTTTTTGTCCCAGCGCACCTTAACTGACGCAGCCTATAGAGAAACAGAGTTAGAGAAACTCAGAGCTCAACTTAATTAAACTAGAATAGCTATCGTATATGTTATTTTTATCTAAAAAAGCCGGTCTGATTCTGTTATTCGCCTCCCAGACAGCAATGTCTCAGCAAGATCAGCAGGGGAGTCTCACTGATGAGACCTCGCTTGGTGATGAAATCATCTTCGATGATAATCTGTTTGATAATATCTTCGATGAGCAGCCAACCGCTGCTTCTGCGTCTTGGCTAGACGGGTTCACAGTGCGTATTAGCCAACAATTCTCAGGCCAAGTAAACAATCATACAGTGGAACCATTGCCAGGTTTCTCTATGCCTCGCGAATCTGAATTGGAAACAAATCGGCTCGGCATCAATTTCAGATATCAGAATTCGTTCTCCCCAGGCTGGTTGTTGCAAGCCAGCGGTCAAGGCAGAATCTATTTTAATAACGACTATGAATTCCGTGCCAACAAAGATCACATTGATACCGAGTTTCGGATCAATGAATTCTTTTTACAAACGAGTTTTGGGCAAGAAAGCATTAAATTTGGTAGACAAACAGTTGTCTGGGGAGAGACTGCCGGTAATTCTGTTTTGGATGTAATTAATCACAGCGAATTCCGCGATCTGACAATCATTGATATCGAAGATGCCCGCCTAAATCAATGGATGATTGTCTGGGATCATTTTGGAGAGAACAGTAATCTTTCGAGCTTTATCAACCTCTATCCTGAATTTAATCCTGCAGCGGTTAGAGGGAGCCCATTTTTCTTTGAACCCCCTTTCAATCTCACCGATTATGATCGCAATGAAAAGCTGTTATTCGAAGCTGGTACACAATGGAAAAAATCATTTGAAGGCAGTGATATTGCTTTTATGGCAGCTTATCTATTTGAAAATCAATTACGATATGAAGATCCAGTGACTGGAATAGGCGATTCCGTTGCTGAGAAAAATGACTTTGTACTATTAGGATTTAGTGCGAACAAAGCAATTGGGAGATTATTATTAAATTTTGACCTAGCTTTTAGCCATAATGTGTTGGCAAACAGTTTTAATTTTCCCGGCACTACAGCTCTTGCTATGCCAATAAACTTAAGAAAAGATCAAATTGGCACCTCGTTTGGTTTTGACTATGCTATAGACAATGAACAAAGTGTCAGTCTGAGTATTCAAGCACAGAAAATTCTAGATGCGAAGGAAGGCTTATTGCCCGGTCAGACTTTAATCAATGATGGGGCTTTCGGAAGTTGGTTAGTTCGTTACAGCAACACATTGCTCAATAGCGACTTGGTTCTTTCAGCTACTTTGCAGGGTGACCTTGAAGCAGATTCGCTGCTGGCATTGTTATCAGCCGAATACACAATAAATGATAACTGGGCAATCAATGGGCAGATTATCAGTATAAATGCCGATGCCGCGTCACCATTGGTGTTCTTTGCTGAAGACCTAAGAATAGGCACAACAATTACTTACTCTTTTTAATTCATTCCAATCTCGACAACCATCTCCACCTCGCAACTTTGGGTGATGCCTTGTACCAATTGAAAACCATTGAAAAGTCTAAAAAACCTCCAAAAACTACATCAGCTGTAGAGAATTCGCCGCCTAGTGCCAAGCCATCATTCGGGCATATCGTTTCGATGGTCGCCGTCACGCGCTTGATGCCCATGAGCAATCGGCCTGGATGGGCTTTCGTCCCTCATTGCCAGACTCGCTCCCTGTATTAGGGTTTTCGACCAATAGCAAAAATGTACTGTATGCTTTGGGCATAAGCATTAAGGCATGACCATGGGCGCGGTTACTGGAAAGCTTGTTTCAGACCTGATTGCAGGCAGAGATCTTACAACAGACATGACGCCTTTTAGGCCGGACCGTTTTTAATGCACTTTTAATGTAATATGACATTCCGGCAGCATGTAAATTTCCAATGCGGTCAGAGGCGTCGCAACACTCAATTATCAATTCCTCTATCAATTTGGCTATCAATACAAAATAAGAAGCGCTAAAACATGGATGACTACGGTATTTTATCACTTGTTCCGGCGTTACTAACTATAGCCGTCGCGTTCTACAGTAAGAATGTCTTACTGGCACTGGTGAGCGGAATCCTGAGTGGTTCCCTTATTTTGGCGAGCTTTAATCCACTTCACGCCATGCAAATAGCCATCGAAAATCAGGTATTGAAAGAAGTGGTTAACGGCACTCAAATTCAAGTTGTTTTGGTTATATTTATTATTGGCGGCTTTGTTAAGTTGTTAGAAGTATCCGGTGGAGCAGGCGTATTTGCGCGAAAGGCCTCCTCAATTGTCACCAGCCGTTCCAAGGCCCAGGTGATAGTGTGGTTCTCCGGGCTTGGAATATTTTTTACTGACTCCGGCAATAGCTTAATCATCGGGCCGTTATATCGATCAGTATTCGACGAGTTCAAAATTTGCCGTGAGAAACTCGCCTACATTCTGGATACGACTTCTTCACCCATTAGCATACTCATTCCCTTTATAAGTTGGGGCGCTTACATCATGTCTCTTATCGAAAAGTCCTATGCCGAAATTGGACTAAGCGAAGATTCTTTTACTGTACTCATTAAAGTTATTCCATATCAGTTCTATGCATTTTTAGCGCTGGCCACTGTACCCATTATTATATTCATGCGAAAAGACTACGGCCCTATGAAAGAGGCACAGGCACGTTATCTTGCAAAAATCGCCGCCGACAATGTAGCGCCCATCAAGGAGATATCTCAGGACAAACCCGTAGAGGAAAAACCTAGAGAGGATGAAGCCGAGATTGCTGAGGATCGAATTGAAATATTTCTCTACCCTCTGGGCGTAATGCTTCTTCTAATTGGTGGGCTTATAACCTGGCACGCAACACACGATGGAATTAGTTCGGTTCACATCAGATCAACAATGATAATTGGCTATCTTAGTGCGTCGTTAACTTGCGCTGAGATGATGCGTCGTTATCGCTCTACGTCTTATACGCAGTCATTAGGCGTGTTCATAAAAGGCGCCGAGTCAATGGTCTATATATCCATCGTGCTGGTGCTTGCATGGTCATTAGGTTCTGTGAATGCCGATGTTCATACAGCTGACTACATAGCTTCACTAATTGGTGATTCATTAGCGCCAATGTATTTCCCCATGATTGTGTTTGTTCTGGGCGCGATAATCTCGCTATCAACTGGCTCATCCTATGGAACATTTGCAATTTTGATGACCATTGCAGTACCAGTTGGGTTTGATCTTGGGGCTTCAATGTATCTAACTATCGCGGCAGTGCTCAGTGGAGGGCTGTTTGGAGATCATGTGTCACCCATCTCTGATACTACGGTACTTGCTTCAGTGGGTGCGCATTGTCCTCATCTGGACCATGTTTCGACACAAGCTGCTTATGCGGGCGTAACAGGTCTGGTAGCATTTATTGCCTACGGCTTGGCTGGCGCTTATGAGTCGCCGATGGTATTGCCTATCGCGGTAGTGATGCTATTTCTGTCGATGTACTTTCTGATGCGAATGTTTGGTGAGTCCAGTGAAAGTACTTAGGAGAAATGGCGGAAGATATATTTTATAAGACCCTTTCTGCAATATATAAATCTGCCCCTAGTTTTATGTCAGTAATTTTTACGCATAACCTTTTTTATTGATTTCAGGCTAACTTATTCAAATAAAACAGGTTGTAAAAGCTCTTACTTCGTTTCCTTCCTGCTCGTGTCAGGAAATTATACAATTCGGGATGCGAGAAAAATCTAAATCATTTTTTTAAAAGTATAATTTCTCTGCCTAATTTTTGCGCGGTTTTAAAGCCCTGGTAGTTCCTTCGATTCAGATAATTAACTTTTAATGCCCCTTTGATCTATGAAGTCTTATTCTAAGGCGCCATAAACTAGTGCGCTTAATTCTCCTCGCACTGCACTAGTTTCTCTCACTCCCATATGTTGAGTCATCGACACAACTACTATGTCTTCAACAGGATCAATCCAGAAGTAGGTTGAGGCGGCACCACTCCAATAAAAGGTGCCTTCTGATGCGGGATAACCAGCCCCGGTTGCATCTTCAATTGTTGCGAAACCCAAGCCAAAACCAAGGGCAGGGGAGAAGGTGCTATTTTGCTCCTCGCTTAGGTGGTTTCTGCTCATGAACTCAACAGTTTTCGGGCCGAGTAGGCGCTTCCCGTTTAGCTTGCCGCCATTTAGTATGGCTTGAGCAAAGCGGAAATAATCTTCGGTTGTAGACACCAAGCCAAGGCTGCCGCCTTTGTATTCGTGGTCAAAGGTATAACTGTTGACTGACCAAGGCTCAGCTAGCACTCCACCTCGCGGTCGGCCATGGACTTCGTCGATGGGTACAAGCTCGCCGTCTTTTCTCCAGTGAATCGGCGACAGGCGGTGGGCGTTGTCTGAATTCACAATGTAGCCGGTGTCATCCATGCCGAGGAGATCGAACATTTTTTGTTCCAGGTAGTCATCGGCAGACATCCCGGAGATAACTTCGACCAGCCTAAGTGCCACATCGGGGCCAATACTGTAACGCCACTGGGAACCCGGTTGGTTCATCAAGGGAATTTTTGACAGGGCAGTCATCATTTCTTTGAGTGAGGTTTGTGTGCTGAATAGGCCGAGCTCAACACAAGCCTTATCGTATTCGCTATTTCCCAGGCAGTGGGAGAAGCCAGCCGTATGCCGCAATATATCCTGTACCGTAGGCTCGCGTTCCATGGCAACCGTTTCATCCAATGGTCCATTAGGGTCTCGTAATACGCGCAAATCGGCAAACTCAGGGATGAACTTGGACAGGGGATCGTTCATCTGGAACAAGCCGTCCTGATATAACATCATCAGCGCGGTTGAGACGATTGGTTTGGTCATGGAGTAAATACGAAATATCGTATCTTTCTCCATGGGGATTTCCTGTTCGGCATCTTGGTAGCCTACTGCGCTGAAATGCGCAATTTTCCCATGCCGAGCTACCAGGGTGACGATGCCAGCTATCTCTCCTTTCTCGACTCTACTGGTAAAGTAAGTTTCAATTTTGTTCAGTTGTTCAGATGAAAACCCGACGTCCTCAGGTTGCACAACCGGTAAGCTGTCAGCAGCAGTTGCAAAACTGACGGAGAAAATTGTTGCGGTGATTAAAAATAGTCTTAGGAAGTTAGTTTTCATAGTTAATCCCTTATTGCTCTTAGGTGTTGTTTCTCATGCGTATCATACTCACGAACATTGTAGCCAGATTAGTACTCGCCTATCAGATTGGCAATAGCTTTATAAGCTTTGAGAGCCGCCTCAGAGATACTTGATCCCTGTATACCGGCTATCAATCCATTCTGACTCCTCGGTATAGTCTGGCGAGATACTAAGAAAAATCTTGGCGTAGTAGATGTGCCGCCCGAATAATAAGACATGCTAGCTCGCCAAATGCCTCAAAAGATTAGCCAAATTAGACCGCAAATAGAGCCCTAGAAATTGCAGAAAACCCTCGCGTGCTGTAGCTTCTGAAAGGATTAGGACAATAATTAGAGTCGAATAAGGCCCATGCCATCCCACAAGACACTACAAGTCCCATCCGCCGGCGACTGCAGCCCAGATTTCGCAAGGCCTGTAGCCCAATGAGCCGCCGTCTCAGGGTAGGCATTTCAGCCTTTATCCTGCTAGTGGGCACAGTTTCGGTATCCCTGCTATCAAGCGAGTTCCAAGCGGCACAAGGCGCCACTCAAGACCAGCCAGCCTTCGCCGCCAACGACATGCAACAACTAGTCAATTCCTACTGTGTTGCGTGCCACAATGACACCCTAGCCACCGCGGACTTCTCTCTACAGAGTGTGGACTTCGCTAACCCAGCTCTCCATGCAGATTCCCTCGAGCGAGTCGTCAAGAAACTCCGTGCGCATATGATGCCCCCAGCTGGCATGCCTAGACCGGAATTTGAGACGTATCAGATAATGACCGATTGGTTGGAAGGTGAGCTGGACAGTGCGTGGGCGGCTAATCCGAACCCTGGGCGCATCACTCCTGTGCACCGTATGAATCGCTACGAGTACAACAACACCATCAACGCGTTGCTAGGTTTGGATGTAGA
>Ga0302117_10000513_pt1 | contig 16924 bp, 9 predicted proteins | sample AG5_322_MG_FD_203112 | JGI IMG/M metagenome (GOLD analysis project Ga0302117, IMG submission 203112) | Marine microbial communities from Western Arctic Ocean, Canada - AG5_32.2 | ecosystem: Environmental > Aquatic > Marine > Oceanic | place: Canada: Western Arctic Ocean | collected 2017-10-01 | reverse complement strand
CAGACTGCTATTCGTACTGCTACCCGCGGCAGGCCACAATTCACTAAACTCCTGCGTAATCACAACCACCACCATACGGTCACCGAGTTTAAATCGATATCGCTGACGAATCCGCAATCCAGATGAAAATTGTTGCCAGCTATCTAATTCCGTGAAAAACTGCCCAACAGCACTAGGGGCAATCAGCTGCCCGTCTGCCAATTGCAATCGAAAATCAGGAATCGCGGATAATTCGCCGCTCGAATTCACGGTCCCCCAACTTGCTCCATCGGTTTCCCAGTACCATACTTTCCCCTTGGTTCGTTGCCGCGCGATATCACCTTGCCACCATCCCAGCATTGTCCCATGTTGCATATCAAATAACAGGTTATGTCGATTTCTCATGCCGATTAGCGCTGGTTTGATATATTGCTGGTCTCGGTGTATCAACACATCCGTCAATAACTGAACACTCACTTGGTGTTCTGGCACGCCTGTTTGTCGCGCAATACGCACAGCACCGGGTTTGGGAGGTTCGAAGCCTGGCGTATTTAGAATCTTCCAAACAGCTTCAAGTTGATCGGGAAGATGGTTTTCAAGCACACCTCGCACAGAAATCTGAACCGATGGCATTTCCATTCGCGGCACGATTCTAGCGGGATTTTGTACCCAGCGAGAAAACCAAATCTTACGAATTCGTGAATCCAACAGCGACAGATCGGGGCCTTTAGCATTTAAAGGGGCCTTCGGAGCCTGCACGCTGCCGATTTTGTGGCAACTGGTGCATCCAAAACCGTCAGTGGTTACTAATCGTGCCCCTGCCGTCTGTAATTCTGCGGCAGTCGGTTGCGTTGACGCAGGCGACACCGTATCAAGCCAATCTAAAAAATGACTTGGGATGCGATCTTTTTCCACAAACCATTGTGAAATCTCATGCAATCTCTCGTCGGTAAAACCAAACTTAGGCATCTTAATTTTCAGCCACGGCCGCCGGACAGCTGTTTTACGTTGGATCGATTCATGCAATGCTTTGTCGTGCAATTTATCGCCAACACTGTTTAGTGACGGCGGGGTTAATGCGGCAAACACCGTCGACAACTCAGAAACCTGTTTGCCAATATCTGGTAGATGTTCAGCGATACCTTTAGCATCCATCCGTGCGTGGCACTGGAGACAATTGTTTTGAGTGACTAACAATGACTGTGTTGAGTCGGCAGTCGCTGACTTCATCTGTTGCAGGAACAATATTAACGCTGCTTTATTATCAGCTGACAACGAATAGCCCGGGCGTTGTTTTGCTGGATTGGGAGTATCCATACAACTAGTGTTAGTCAGATTCGGAACATCAAAAGCCGCAGCATTCTTAATCGGCTTAGATTCATGGCAGCTGGCGCAACCATGTGTGTCGTAGAGCTTTCTCCCTTTCTCCGCCAACGGTTCGTCAAAAACAAATTGCGGTATATCTAATTCGCTCGCTTCGTCAGACAAATTCTTTAAATAGGCAATAACATCACTGCGCTGTATCGCCGTTAGATCTACCGTTGGCATGCGGTGATGAGAATTTGCTCTTTCTGGGTTTTCAAACCAAACTTGCCAAAAATTCTCTGTGCGTTTTTGAGCAATATCATCTAATTTACCTCCGTCAAACAACGTCGATTTTCCTAATCCATCAGCTTGATGACAAGCGACACATCCCACGGACGCAAATACCGTTTTCCCCGCCTTGGAATTACCCTCTAAGGCTAATTCACCGTTGGGCTCAGAGTTTGCCGAGGATTGAAAAATATAGGCCGTAATGGCCTTGGCTTGTTCGGCCGTAAACTCAAATGCTGGCATCCGACTGCCAAATTGCACGGCATCTTCATCGCTAGGGATCTTGCGTTGCAGACGCTGGGCAACCCAATCGGGTTTAAGGTAATCGCGCATATGATTCAGAGCTGGTGCGGGACCCAACGTCGCGTCAATCTTCAATTCAGAATGGCAACTTGCACAGCGTAGTGCGTGGGCCAAGTGTTCACCGCGGCGATACAGATCAGCGGCCGATTTGTCCGGAGCATGGTACAAAAACTGATAACCAATGGGTTCGAACTGAAAAGCGGGACCTTGCCAATAGAGTTTTAACATTGGCTGATCCGCGGTTGATTTATAACGGATTGTGATTGGGTGCCAGCCGAATTGCATGTCCATTGGCCCAGTAGACACCAAGCCAGTTTTTTCATCTCGCACACTCACCGTACGATCTTGGAACTCCAATTCCACTTCACCGTGGCAATCCATTGAAATAGTGTGAAGCCCGACCGATTGGAAAAACACAAATCCTTTCCACGTAACCTCAAACTGTGTCCCCACTAATCGCGTGTCCGGAGATTGTTGCGCCCAATTAAATGACACGATCGCATCAACTCGCTTAGCTTCATTTCCGTGAGTATCTTTATAGGTAGCCAACAACCCTGGCACATATTCATCCGACAACTCGGCAAGAATTGCCTCTCGATTCCCCTGCGCCATACACGAGATGCCGCTTACCAATGTACTCGTGATGTACACCAAACAGGTCAACGCCACTAAGCAATATCGATGGCTATCATGTGGATTCTGATTTTTCATCGTTACCCTTGCATTATAAATTTATTACAAATCATTCTACGAGGTTTGTAATGGAACGCGGAACGCAATATCCACCCAGTAGGTTTTATTCAGGTCGTGGCACACCAGCTTTTTCAAACGCTAGGGACATGTTCTTGTAACAGGTGCGAATTGCCTGTCGCGGATCGTACCCCGCTTGACGCCACAACATGCTGCTGACTTCGCAAGATATATCACCACGATATCCACCTTGAAAGAGTCGCTTTATTAACAGCGCAAAATCAATCGCGCCAGTGGAACCGGGTAGTTTGAACTGATACCCCCCCTTTGGGTTTTTGATGGTATCTTTCACCGCCACATGTGCTGTTTTGGATACCGCTTGCTCAACCGTTAGCTGCAACTCCAATCCCGTATAAATATAGTGACTGAAATCGTAAACCATGCGTAAACGCTGTGGATTGCCTAATTGTTGCATGATCCAAAGTGCTTGTGCCGGATTCGACATACCACCACCACGATGTGGTTTGATACAACAGGTCACGTCATATTTAGTCGTCACTTCTACCCATTTGCCAACATGCTCCACCAATAGATTCTTACGTTTGTCCCAATCACCACCACCTAAAACTGTTTGAATGACACAATGCTTGTTGTCGGTTAAATCACGCACTAACTCAGACGCTGCTTCTATCCGCTGGAAATTACTGGCGTTGATCGTCGCATCATCTGATGGCACGGTGTGTTCCATCAATGACGTTAGTACTAATTCCGTATCGTAGAGAATACGTCGAACTTGGCGGCGGCGCGTAAGTGACATATTTTCCGGTGCTGCGTCGAAGCCTTTCGTGGCTGTCAATTCAACTGCATCATAGCCAGTTACCGAAAGTATCGGGAGCACATGTTCTGTCGTGAAACCACGTGCACCATAGGTACTGAAACCAAGTGTCATGGTAGTACGAGGGTCTGCGGGAGTCGCTCGAACATAGGGGCTAGCAACAGATGCAAGTGCAGCGGTGGCGAGAAACCGACGCCGCGAAGGACTGGTAAAAGGAAACGACGAGTGCATCAAAACGGAACACCTATCATTAATAGAGGACATCGGAAAAAAGTATATAGCAACTATGATTATAACGAATTACGTTACCCAATACGGACTCGGAACAATCTTTAGATACTGTCGTACAAGGCCCCCATTATCAAGCGAATCCATTCGTGGATGGAGTTTACCGGCCAAAGCGCAGTATCGGCGAGTAGTGAACAACAACCCTAATCCCAATCGGGACTTCGTTTTTCTAGATAAGCATTGATGCCTTCGATGGCGTGAGAGGTTGTACGGCTTGCTGCAACCATCGCTGCGCCAAGTGTCAGCGTTGTTTCAAGACGCTCGGCGATCGTCTCATTTAGCAACTTCTTGCACATCTGCTGTGCTTGAGCCGACCCCTGCGCAAGGTCGACTGCTAATTGCTGGGCTCGAGCCCATATCAGTTCATCATCAACGACATCGTGAACAAGACCAAACTGTTTCGCTTCTGCTGATGTCATCGTGGCCCCCATCAATCCAAATCTCGCCGCAATCGCACCTCCTACACGAAACTCAAGTAATCCCAGTGTTAGCCCCGGCACGAGCCCACGATGAATCTCAGGACTTTGTAACGTCGCTCCCTCAGCGGCGATGATAAAATCGGCAGCTAAGGCAATTGCTAATCCCAATCCAACTGCTGGACCGTTCAAAGCCGCAATGATCGGTTTAGGAAACCGTAGCATCACCATCAGCAACTCAGCTAGTAACTCAACATCATGATACGTAGGCAACGTCTCTTCCGGATCCAAATTACTTTGTAGCTGCTTTAAATCGGTGCCACTACAAAAAATCTGTTGACTGCCCGTCAAAATAACCGCTCGAACATTCTTCTCTTGATGTAAATCACCCAACGCTTCCCGCAATTGCACCATGCCAAACGTTGTTAATGCATTGCCACTCGACGGATTGTTAATCACAATCGTGCCGCTGGGAACATCTTTACGCACTTCAATGATATTTTTCATGGCGCCGGCAATTCCTCGCTACTGTTGCTTTTTTGATTCTGTTGAATGTTCTCTTCAATCAACAAGTCAACTCGACCCGCTTGACCTCGAGTCCACATCTGTAGCCCCTTAAGTCTAATTTTACCTTGTTGATAATAAACTTCACTCAAACTTCCGAGATGAGTCCGAAATCGATTATTCCGTTGTACTGCGAAATCGGCAGGTGGTTTGATTATTGCTTGCGAAACCATCCTTTCAAATAGATATCTCGCGATAAGTTGATGTCCACGAATGGTTGGGTGGACGTGATCTAGAAATAGATTATCACCTGGGATTTGAACTGGTGACTGTTCCGCGAAATATTTTTGCACGTCAATCACTTGTAACTCCGGACTGCCCGGCACTGACACTAAAAATTCGTTCATGACTGTCAGAATGCGTAGCGGACATAGATCTTCATCTTTAGCTCGCAACAACACGTCACGCGCTACTGATCCCGCACCATTGTTTAACAACAATAACCCTGCTTGATAAAGTGTGACAGCGTTATGTGGGTCGAGTTGCGTAAGTTGATGAGCTGATTCTCTGATCGATTTGGCTGACCGACTCTGTAATTGGTTGGGAATATCTGATTTGGTTTGTTTGATTGACTGAATTGTCGCCGGGTCTAATCCTGATGTTGGCGCCGACTTGAAGGGAGGGCAGTCGCGAATATTTGAAGCCGGGTTACAGAGGTATAAAGGAACTCGATTGGAATCACATATTTCAATCATCTTGTGAATATTGAATTCAAAATGTTGGATAACATTGGCTTGCCAGGTGCGGTCACGCTGATAGAATTCCAAACCTGCTTGATGATCGAGAATGGTCTCAACTTCTGCAGCGAGGCTAACTTTTTGTATCGAAACCGAGTCCCCTGTTATTTTATGCCACATTTCGCGAACTAAATGTATAGTGCGAATATTACGGACTGCTTGCTGACTTATCGACTGCCAACGTGATGGATCACGCAAATGGGCATAAGTACGATCTTCCAGGAACTCGTTATGTCCAGTGTAAATAATAACCAAATCAGGTTCATAGTTCATTACTTCGGTAATAATCGGTAACAGTCGATAACTTGCATAAGAAACACCGCCACAATTGACAACCTCCCACTTGCGGTTGGGATCAGCTACTTCAAGCTGTAGTTTAAGCCAGCTGGTAAAGGAGGTTTCCACTGCAAACGGACGGCCTTGAACCGTGGAACCACCGAGACAGAAGATACGAAAAGTATCAGCCGTTTTGGTCTTAGAAAACGATGCCTTTTGAAAGTATGGTTTTCGAGCAGCTACTGTTTGATAATGCGTTTGTCCCGCGTTTAACTGAAATAACGATACCGGGTGATTGATCGCAATAAACGGATCGAGTACTTCATTGACATTGCCAAGGCCGAGTATCCGCAGGCTCATTTCGAAAAGCAAAAATGGTAGTAGCGCGATACCAATAGCCGCACAGCGAAAGCGCCATGAATGCCGCGATAGCTTAAGTCGCTTAAATCGCGTTTCTGATTGTTTAACCATCATTTGCTCAGTTTACTGTTAAATCTTACCCCTGAGGTGGGGGGAATCGATGTATTCTTTCATTGATATAACGGTCAAAAACCGATAACCTAGAACAGTAGGGAATTTTTAAATCAATTCAAGTAGCAGATTTACGCTTTTATGGCTTCAATAAAAAAACAATCTAACAATCATCATACTAACCACGCATTTTCCGATCTACACGGACGAACTCGCGAAGGCATGGTGATGCACGACCGTCGCGGGATGTTGAAAGCGAGTATGGCCGGATTGGCTGGGCTATCTCTACCCGGATTATTGCAAGCTCGAGCGGAAGCCACGGCAGCTGGTAAACCGATTAGTAACGGTAAGAGTGTTATATTATTGTGGATGGCTGGTGGTCCAAGTCATATTGATACTTGGGATCCAAAACCAGATCGCCCGTTTGAAAACAGAGGGCCATTTGGAGTCACCAGTACTAAAATTCCAGGCGTGCAAATATGCGAACATTTGCCACGGCAAGCCGCTATGTTGGACAAGGTTTCGATTATTCGCAGCGTTGATTGCCGCGGCAGTAGCCATCAACCCAATAAAGTGATGCAAACCGGAAATCGTAACGCAGCGCCACGAAGCAACCCTCGGGGACATCTTTACCCCAGCTTTGCTTCGATGATCGCTCGTGAAAAGGGCGCTAATCAATCTGGCATGCCAGCTTATGTAGCGTTTGAAAAACACCCGTCACATGTCGGTAAAGCTGGTTACCTAGGAAAACAATACGACCCGTTTCTAGCCAATCAAGCGTGTCGACTTCCTGTTTATTCAAGTGTCGGTGTAGATTCTGGGACCCTATCCGGTGCAAATTTATTTTCAATGCCATCCGGTTTGAATTTGGAACGTGTCCACAACCGACGCCAGTTGTCACGTCAATTCGATAAGATACGAACAGGTTTAGATTTGAACGGTTCGATGGAAGCATTGGATGTTTACAACCAGCAGGCCGCTGATATGGTTCTCGGACGACGAGCTCAAGAGGCATTCGATATTAATCAAGAACCACAACAAGTTCGCGAACGCTATGGAAAACATTTGTGGAGCCAGCAAGTTCTGCTAGCACGGCGACTTGTAGAATCCGGCGTCAGTTTTGTTACGCTTGATCTAAGTTATCACACCGCCTCCGGGACCTGGGATAACCATGGCATCCCAGGGGGAGTGTACGGTGGAATTTCCAAAGGATTGAAGCCGCTGTTAGATTTGTACGACCATTTCCATACGACGCTGATCGAAGACCTCGAAGAACGCGGAATGTTGGACGATGTACTGGTTATTTCAATGGGCGAATTTGGTCGTACGCCCAATATTGGTACCCAAGGCAGTACCGATGGACGCAACCACTGGCCCGTCGTCATGAGCATGTGTCTCGCCGGCGGTGGAATGCAGCATGGACAGGTGATCGGTTCTACTGAAAAAGATGGCAGTGAAATTCGCACTCGACCTGTTACTCCCGGTGACATCGGAGCGACCATTTACCGTCACATGGGTGTGCCGATAGACGTCACCTATCAAGATGATGGCGGACGCCCGATCCCGTCTATAATAGATGGAAATCCAATCAGCGAGCTATTCTAGTAGAAGATTCGCCTCTATATCAGGTCTTCAAGTCAGTTAGCGGTTTGTACGTTGTATAACGTTTGTAATGCCCACAACAAAAAAACAGAATAATTCAAGGTCAGCGCGTCGATATCGAAAAAGCTAAATAGTTTTTTGTCGATCGGCGAATGGATGCGTCGAGTCCCGTTAAGGAACCCTAACGGATTGGGACTCCCATCATGAAGAAAAAATCCACGTTCATAATTGTCGTTACCGTAATCTTGCTGGCGTTATCACACGCTCGCGAAGCCTTGGGGCAATCGTCTTCGGGCGCTACTAATGTACCCACCGGGCAACCACATCCGGCAGTAGCACGGATTCGATCACTGGAATCCAATGCAACTTCATTTGGTTCCGGTACGTTGATTTACCGGCAAGGCAAACAAGGTATATTAATTACCAATTACCACGTTATTAAAGATGCACAAGATGATATTCTTGTGACATTTCCAAGTGGCTTTCGCTCGTCTGCTAAGGTCGTCGCAACCGATTCCCGCTGGGATCTCGCGGCCCTACTGATCTGGGCTCCAGAAATCCAAGCAGTCGTTATCACGGATAACCCAGCTAAGCCTGGAGATACATTGACAATTGCGGGTTATGGTTCGGGACGTTATCAAGCGTCTTCGGGAATCTGTTCCCAATATGTTTCTCCGGGAATAAATCAACCTCGGGAAATGGTAGAGTTGCGCACCGTTGCTCGGCAAGGAGACTCCGGTGGTCCAATTTTCAATCAGAACGGAGAACTGGCTGGCGTGTTGTTCGGTGCCGGCTGGCGTACAACGGCTGGCAGTTACAGTGGCCGAGTCAAGAGATTTTTGGTGCCCGTTGTGGCGCGCATGCAACAAATCCCAGCTCCCCTAGCAAATGCGACTCCCACCGTGTTTCCACCAAACGAACACTCCGTTACTCCGGTAACTAAACCTCAAGCAAAAATCACTGGACTTAACCTTGAAACAGAATCTGATGGAGATGTCGGTACAACCAGTTCTTACCCACCACCTGCTGTAGATGCACTTGAATTACAATCCATTGAAATCACAAATGGATCCGAGGAAAACGCTGGATCCGAGGAAAACGCTGGATCCGGAGAAAACGCTGGATCCGGAGAAAACACTGAAAACGAAGTTCTGATCGAAGATGAATTCGCCAATGCAGCCCTAATGGATGAGAACTTTTTATCGCAAAATGTATTCGTGGGATTAGAAGGTACTGAGCAAGCGGCAGGTAAAAGTGTGGAATCTGAAGCTGCCCAAAGCGAGGAACCAATCGAGGAAGTGATGACTAGCGACATTACAGTCGAAACGATCGAGGAACCTACGGTAGCATCAGTCGTCACTGAAACCAATCTCGACGAAACCAGCGATCAATCGGAGAAAGAATCGACCGAACCCGTATCCATTGAAACCGTTGGCATTATGGAAACCCTGCAAACGAGGCATACTACGGACACCGCTGTAACCGTCGATGATGCTACGGATGTTTCAACAGACGCTGATCCATTAATAGGCTGGGAACAATTTGCTGGCGACACATTGCTAAAGCAAATCAGAACCATTCTTGCAGGTATCGGTTTCTTTGTAATCGTTGTACAACTTGCTCGCCGCCGTCAATAATTCACCATGAGTTACCAAGTCATTCAATACTCATTCGCCATTCAAATGTGCCGCGTTAATGCAGCCGTCGTGCAACGCACTGGCAACTAACGCATATTGACAGCCAGCAGAAGCCAATGACTTTAGATCTTCCACACTACGGACACCACCGCCAGAGATAATCTCCAGGTCGGGAAACTTGCCTGCTAAATTTCTGGTCAACGACAAAGTCTCCACCCCCTGCCCACCACCTACTGCCGCCACATCAAGCACAATCATTTTCCGAAACCCAATTTCAACTGCTTTGCTCGCTACGCCGATCGCATCCATTTGCTGCCAGAAACCTGCATCCGCGCATGTATCAGGCACAATCAATTGGCCACCCTTTAGATCTAAACTAAACACCGCACGCGCTGGCCCCACTACCTCAAACACCTGTTCTAAATCCTGCGGTTCAGGACAACACTCAAGCGCGACAATAACGTACGCTAGCATATCGAGCGGAATTTGACGGCTTAGTTTTTCTAGTGCCGTAAGTGTCGCTGTCCCAGCATCTAGCCATATATTGATTTCCGTGTTCAGTAATTGTGCAATTTCCCTGACATTTGCATCGCCACCCGTCATGGCATTCAGATCTGCAACATATAAATCCGTAAATCCAAAATGTTGCTGTAAAGACTGGCAAATTCCAAGTGGTTCTGCGTTGTCCGTTAAAACACTTTGGATCGGCTGATAAGAAGATCGCTGGCCAGCTTTACCATGGACAACTTTGCCATCGAGAAGATCAATCACTGGAATGACGCTTATTCTTGGATGTCTTATTTCACACTGCAATGCATAGCGTCCGTCATTCAAACGTACTAAGAATAATCTACATGGATTAGCAGGCCAACTCACATCCGCTCGCTACAGTGGGAATTCGTCTTCTGCTGCTTGTTTTGCATAGATGGGCATATGACGATAATAGACTTCAAGAATCATCGTGGCGAGTGTCGTTGTATATAGACGACCCCCAGAGCGAGCGCCATGATCGGTACCAATCGCCCAACTACCACTGCTGTGGCCGTTACCTTTTTCTTGCGACGCCACTAGAGAATCACGTAATTCTTTGTTCCAAACATCCCAGAGTTTACCACCAGTGTGACGCATAACTTGTGTGGCGTAATAGTTGTAATAGATATTGCCTTTAGAGGGGCCCCATTTGGCAAGTTGTGCCACGCCGCGTTGCAATGAGGGTTCTTCCTTTTTCCAGCCCATATACATCCGGCACAACAGGCCAACTGCCGTTGTTGCTTGTCCCGCTCCGGGTGATGTGTAACCATAAGTTGCACCACTATTGGCAGCAACGGAATCTAAAAACTTATAGCATCCTTGAATCGTAGCTGGTGGAACTTGTAGATAGCCCATGTGACCACTTTTGAGTGCCATCAACTGCCAGCCAACAACCGACGTATCACCCGCCTGTCTAGCTTTATATCGCCAACCACCTCCGACAGGATCTTGTGCGTAGACGATAAAGTTCAACGCCATTTGAGCAGGAGCCATTAATTGACGATCTTTAGTCATCGCAAATGCTTCACAGAGCGTAATGGCCGCTAGTCCATGTGAATACAGACGGCCACCGGGATCGGTTAAGTCACCGGTGGCGCCTTTAACCTTCATCGCACGGGTCAAGTAATATAGCCCGGCTTCAACTTGTTTCTTATACGCACCTTTTTTATGAGTATTGCCGGCTCCCAAAAATGGAAGTAAAGCCATTGCAGTGGCACCATTCATGGAAGTCTTCATGGAACCGGGCTTGCTGCAGTTACAACGTTGCCCGTTCAGGGAATGGTCAAAACTCCAACTCCCATCGTTGTTTTGATGATTCGCAATCCACTTTAGTGCCATCGCAACGGCCGCTTCACTTTGCTTCGTGCCACCGTAATCTCGTACCATAACCGCGCGCGCTTCGGCTCCACGCCCAGAAACACCTGACCCAACAACCGATTCGGTAGAAGACAGCAAGTCAGTTGTAGGAGCAACTTGATCAGCAATCTTTTCAAACTCAACTGCAGCCACTGGGGCTTCTACGTCATCAGCAATTTCAATCTCTTCAACGTCTGACACTTCCGCTATCGAATCAACTTGTACTTCGACCTCGACCTCTTCTGTCGGGACATCAATTGGTTCGTCCAAGGCGTCGGTTAAGTCATCGACAATTTCTTCGATGATATCATTTTTGCTCATGACCGACGTCAGCGATGGTAATTCTTCTACTTCATAAGGAAGCATCATCAAACCTAGTACAACCAAAATACCCATATGAACAACTAGGCTAAACATCCAACTTGGTACTGCTTGAAACAATATAAACCGGCCCGTGTTACCAGTTGCTGAATCGGTTGCTGAATCGGTTGCTGAATCGGTTGCTGAATCGGTTGCTGAATCGGTTGCTGAATCGGTTGCTGAATCGGCTGCTGAATCGGCTGCTGAATCGGCTGCTGAATCGGCTGCTGAATCGGCTGCTGAATCGACTGCTGAATCGACTGCTGAATCGGCTACTGGCGTAACCGGGGCCGCTTGTGCAGTCAGAGGTGTATCGGACATCGCTTTGGCACCAGAGCTATCTGAAGTGCCAGCTATGTTTTGTTCGGTTTTCCCGTTGTCGTTGTTCATCTCAGACATCATATATTACTTTCGAGGTGTCTTGTATGTGCGATCTTAGTATTAGCTATACATGCTCGTTCCATTTGATTTTTTATGCAAGCAATCATGAAGCGATAAAAATAGCAGAGAGCGTTATTCTTATATTATAGGTTCGCCGTGACAAGGATACTAAAAACAACTGCTATCATCTATTAAAAATATCGGATTTTGGGGTAAAATCAAGTAATTCAATTCCCGATTACTACTTAAAAAAACAGTTTCACCGAGTAAAAAGTACTCTTTTTTTACTAATAACCGAAAACACCTCTACATCACTTTTACCCCCTTCACACTGAATCGCGAAAACGACATAGCGGAGAAAACCGAAGTTGTCCTGAGATTTCGGTGCTATAGCCCCTGTTAAACAAGCTATAGCAAGTCTAAACTGAACAATCGATTAAAACCAAATTTTTATTTTTGATTTAATAATACTCGCTTAATTGAATAAACGAGCGGAAAAGCCTTGAAGGACGTAAACCATGGCAAAGAAGAAAGCTGAAACTGTTTTCTTAGTATGTGAAGAAACAGGTGATTACAACTACGCTATTAAGCGAAAATCTGGAGGCGAGCGACTGTCGGTTAAAAAATACAGTCCACGTCTACGTCGTCACACAACACATCTGGAAAAGAAAAAGTAATATCTGCCAATTTTGGCATGTAATGGTACTCCATTGTTGAAAAACCAAGCGATCAGCGTCTCTTGTTATTTTCAACCGATGTCACCCTGAAAATCTAGCGGGCTCACAATGGTTCGCAATATATTATAATAACGGCTCGCCAACTTTTTTGATTGGCGAGTCTTTTGATTTTTACAGACAGTGAGAGCAAGCCACCGGATGGCTTCTACCAACAAATTCAAAAACTAGATCACGGAAGGCGAGGTAGCAATGCGCAAACAATGGAAGTTTCAATCTTTCGATCCTGATGCGGTTGCTGCTCTAGAATCCTCCGCTCGAGTTCCTAACATCGTCGCCCAATTACTTATTGGCCGCGGGTTAACCGACCCTGCGGCGGCTCAAGCCTTCCTGAATATGAAGCTTACCGACTTGCGACCACCCGGCGACTTACCCGGTGCTCAGTCCGCTGGCGAGCTTATCTATCAAGCGATCCAAAACAAGAAGCGTATCCAAATATATGGCGATTACGATGCGGATGGCATGACCGCTACGGCCGTATTGCTACGTTGCCTAAAACGACTAGGCGCCGATGTCGGATATTTTGCTCCCAATCGCATGGACGATGGCTACGGTTTAAACAGTGATGTATTAAAACGGTTGCACCAGCAGGGAACGCAAATGATCATTTCTGTAGATTGCGGAATTGCCAATGCCGAACAAGCAGACCTAGCCAACGAATTAGGCCTACAATTAGTAATCACTGATCACCATGAATTTGGCGATCGCTTACCCGCTGCCGCTGCAATCGTACACCCAAGATTGCCAGGATCCGTTTATCCGTTCGGAGGTCTTTGTGGCGCCGGTGTTGCCTTTAAAGTTGCTTGGATCCTCTGCCAACTCGACAGTGGCACTGAAAAAGTCACCGCCGCGCATCGTGATTTTCTTATGATGATTTTGGGGATCACAGCGATTGGTACTGTCACCGACGTCGTGCCATTAGTTGATGAAAATCGCGCTATCGTAATGCATGGTTTGCACAGTTTGAAGAATCAAGCATGCCCAGGCATCGAAGCATTGAAGAAGATTACTAAGATTCACAACAAACCACGCCTCCATAGTGATGACATCGGTTTCAACTTAGGACCTCGGTTAAATGCCGCCGGACGTTTAGGTCAAGCCGCGCTCGGAGTCGAATTACTAGCGACTGATGATCCCAAACGTGCGCTTGAACTCGCCACCTACTTGGATCAACTCAACGAAAACCGTAAGACGATCGAACGCAGCATTAATATAGCAGCAACGAAACAAATCAAAGAAAACTACGATGTCGACAACGACCCTGCGTTTGTCTTAGCCGGTCATGGTTGGCATGCCGGCGTGATCGGCATTGTCAGTGGTCGCTTAGCGGAAAAATATGCGCGTCCAGTCATCCTCATCGCGCTCGATCAACTAGCAATCAAACCCGGAATCGGGTCAGCCCGTAGTGGCGGCAGTGTTAACTTACACAAAACACTACAGCACTGTACGGAACACTTAGAAAAGCATGGAGGCCATGCAGCCGCAGCAGGACTTACTATCCAAGAAAAAAACGTCGACGCTTTTCGCAGCGATTTCTGTGACCAAGTCACAGAAATGCTGAAAAGCGAAAGCAAAATGGCAGAGTTGTTTATTGACGCGGAGGCGCCTTTTATTCAACTAACAACTCAGAGCGTCGAGCAAATACAACAATTAGCGCCGTTTGGAAAGGACAATCCTCGCCCAGTATTCGTTGCTAGTGAAGTCGCGATTGTGCCTAAGTCAGCCAAGCGAATGGGCGGTGGTCAGCGGCATCTAACCGTCACGCTTACCCAATTCAATAAACAAATGCGCTGCGTCGCATTCGGACAAGGGGATTGGGCCGAGGAATTAGATCAGGTCAGCGGACCAATCGATGTTGCATTCAAACCCGTAATCAATGAATTCCGTGGCCAACGTAACGTCGAATTACACATCGAAGACTGGCGTCTTAGTCAGTAGAGCAGGACTCAGTCACGGTTCGTCGATTCGTTCATAATTTCCATGTACCGTTTGATACTTCGCTCGTAGGCCAACCAAGCTTCGCCTCTTTCTTCTTGACTGATATATCGATTGCGCAATTTCCAGAGTTGTCGAGTTGATTCTAAGCACCATTGAGCACTGCGACGCGAAGCACGGATAGGTTTTTCGGCGACAATTACGTTGACTGGGTTAGTATGTAATTGTGGAAACTGACGCAGAGCAATCCAACTACTCTGCGTAATCTCCACATCGAATTTAAGCTGGTGCACTTTGCCGTCTGCGGGAACGCGCTGCTGAGAAACTTTTTGTCCGTTGACAACTAAATCAACAATCCGCTGGCCACCTTTTACATATTCAACACTGCGGGGAGCATGCAATTGCACCGTATCTCCAGCGACTCGATTAGATTCAGGGTCCAGCGTCCCGTAAGCAACTCCAACTGGTGTCGCCGGAGCAAACGCGATATCCGCGGTAACTTGGACTGATCCCGCCTGGGCTAGCTCCACGTCTTGTCGCCCTGCAGAATGACCATCGACTGCAAAAGACAACGCGTGTGCGTATCCATCAGAAACATACGACTGCCCTTTTCCTAATCCCAAACACCACGCCGAATAATCAACCCGCGTAACATCTCCCAACTGCACATACACTCGACCCTGCCCTACTCGACGGCTCGACATACATGGGAAATCCGTCTCTCCGCTCAACTTCAACGGAAAACCACAATTCAAAAGGTGGTACCAAGTATTCCATTCGGACACACGAGGTGTATCCATCGCACTGATAAAATCACACACACCCTCAGGTACACTCACCAAAACCTCCATCGCTCCCCGACCACTCATCGCAGCAATGGCAAAATTAGGTAGTTGTCCAGCGGCGACTGCGAGCGAGTTCTGGATTTCTTCACGATCTAAAGCTTGATCACGGTTTTTATCCGTTTGCATGAACGTTGCTGGAAACAATCCACCTTCGTATTCCGCTATGGAAATCGCACCATCTTCATTAGTATCATATTGGTTCATTGTCCACTGAGCTCCTCGAACTTCATCGACTCCCAAAGCAGAATGAGGATATCCAGTCACGCCTCCCTGCTCTTTGCACCACCGCAAAACAGGAACTGTCCAAGATGGCCAGTTATCGGTTTTAGTACCCTTAGAACCTGGGTAAGTTTGATTTTTCAAATTAAGCAGGCAGACGTGACCCATCGCCGCAGATCCAAAACCACTAATTTCCAGATCATATTTTAGTAGTGTATGTGGCTCACTTAAGTCCAACGCGACCGGTGAAAAATACTGTCGCTGAAAATCAAAACAGGGGCCCCAAGTCAAAACACAACCGACATTTAACCCTTCACCTTTTACTTGACGGAACATATCCGCCGGAGTCACTCCTTCTGTCGGCGACGTGTAATGCGAGCATCCTGCGCCATGGATATGGTGGTCACCACTGAAATAGCCAAAGGCATTTGGATCTATCCAGCGGCGCAACTTCACAGCGAGTCCATTCTGTTGCTGACCGTTCTTCACCTGCTCAACGCGGAGTCGCTGGCGCTGAACTTGATATTCAGGCCCACGGCTACTGCTAATCTCATACTCGCCGGCAGGCAACAGCACAGTTTCCCCATCCGCGCGATAAATCTGAGGTTGAAAGAATAGATCGGGTGCCAACCGTTTGATTTGAGAAGGATATACTCGGCCTCGCGAATCGGTAATGATAAGGCGAGCCAATGAGGGGTCTTCATTCTCATCGCGGATGTACAACTTCACAGCAACTGCCGGCTGCACACAAAACAACACCGGTAACTCACCGCGAAAACCTAAGTCCTGAGTGCCCGAGCCCACATCAAACTGTAAAGTCGCTTCACGATTTCCAGATTCTGTACTAGAAATCAAAGCAATAACATACTCGACCGTTAAACCACTTAATCGCGGTGTCATCGGAGGGTTACGGAATATTTCGATATCAAGAAAACGTTTTGTCGGTCCAGAAGACGCCGCATCTTCATCGTGATTCAACTCGGTTTGAGCTTGCCGTTTCAAGATTCCTAAGGATGCGCCTGCATAGACCGCTCCTCCTTGGGGACTTTTGATCTGCAGCATAGTTTCAACCGCACCTTGATTATGTACCTTTATCAGTACCGGTACAAAGCCATGTTGTTGCAGTTCCGCGCGAGCAGTACCTCGCTTTACTTTAACTCGCACCTCAGGAT
>Ga0302117_10000512_pt1 | contig 16938 bp, 30 predicted proteins | sample AG5_322_MG_FD_203112 | JGI IMG/M metagenome (GOLD analysis project Ga0302117, IMG submission 203112) | Marine microbial communities from Western Arctic Ocean, Canada - AG5_32.2 | ecosystem: Environmental > Aquatic > Marine > Oceanic | place: Canada: Western Arctic Ocean | collected 2017-10-01 | reverse complement strand
ACTATTACACACGGAGAATTCATTTGACATGGGCTTAGCGTGTATATATACCCCGTTTAAAAACGGCCCGATCCCAGCGCTATTACAGGCGTAATCTTAAGACCTGCTATGCAAGCCTAGCCCAACTCAGAGACAGGGCCTCTATTTAAAAAAGTTTTTTTATTTATTTAATTAATTCATACTATACTGTTAAGTACACGACTATCCTATGTAATTAACATGGGTGTATCATGAAGGGTAATTAATTAAATAAAATAGTGGTTTGGTTTGAGGGGTGCCCTCTCTAAAACTGTTAATATGAACATAGGGTTGTTTATTTTAGCTAGATAATAGCATTGATGTCGTGTATTTTTCTGGGAGATCGGGCCAGATGTAATCGGGTCGGGCCAGTATTTATAGCCCGACAGGGGGATGAAATTTCCACGCGTGGTATAACAAGGTAAATAATACAAACAATTGCCCAAGTCCCAACAGACATAGCGAAAATACAACGATATGGAAAAGATCCATTAAAAAGAAAGAAAGCAACCTTTATATTCGACAATTAATAAAACTAAATGTCTAAACGAAAAGCCGAATCACATGAAACCACCTGTAACATTTGTCTGGACACCATAAAAAACAAAGCCACTTTGGACGGTTGTACACATACCTTTTGTAGGAAATGTATTGTGAAATGGTCCAATACTTCCAATACTTGCCCATGTTGTAGAACGGAGTTCACAAAGGTGAAAACAGCCAAATCGACCAAGACCATCAAGAGAGCGCGTCAGACGGCAGAAGACGATCATAGTCATATAATCGGAGACTTTCTTGTAGAGACTACCCGCCGGTTCATTTCCAGCGACCAATTTAAGATGATAATAGCAGAACGATTTCTACGTCATCCGGATCCAGCCATTCATTTAATATGTAGACATCTTAGACGGTACTTAAACAGCCGTTATTTAGCAGACTGGATCACGTCGGTCGACGAAGAAGGTACCACAGAACAACTAGAGCGGGCACGAGAACAAATAGACCGGGCACGAGACGCGATAGAAGCCTTATACCGAACCGCACCGGGTTCAGAGGAAAATCCTATTTCCATAACCACCTGAGTAACACCAAATCGTCTACAATAATGAGAGTTAGTATTGCCATGTATACATAAAATTCTGTCGTCGGTATGTACCATTTTATTTGTACAAACCAGTTTACCAAACAGGCTACCGTGTATACATATTTAGATATCTGTTTCAACCAGTTCAGGTTATCATAACACAGTCGAAGCCCAAGGTATACATTTACAGGGAATGCCAGCGCACTGAAATAGGTATACAACAAAATCAATTGTCCGACATTTGACTCTTGGAAATCAACGGTCCAAGCTACCAATAAGAAGATAACGGAAGCAGTGTGGTGTAAGCGGGTACTAGAGGGCAAATTGCTCACTCTATACAACCCGACGACATCGTTCGAAACGTACATGCTTGCAAATACCTTTATCACATCGTTGTCAAACTCGTTGCGAAGAATACCCGGGATAATCATAAACCAACCCAGTACGACCAATACGGCTAGGTATACTCCCTTGGTAACATTTTTTACCACATAGTACTGTTTATTCACCGACAATGAGGAAAACCGAACAGTATTGTGCCGGAGGTAATTTTGAGTATGTGTGTACGAGAAATACACTGTGGTAGAGGATATAATAAAAACTATAAATGGTAACATTTTGTATTATATAAATCCTTAATTTATATAGGTTTCACTTATTATTGTACTTAAACATTTTAAGGTCCAGTTTATTTATAAAGACTTTTATTGAGTTAGAGCAAATACACCAGAGCCCGTGATTAACAACGGTGACTTTTCGAAGAATTGGAGAATAATGTACTTACTTTAGTTTTGTTTTACAGTATCACAGTATGCCTTTTTTACTGGACTCGCAATGTACTGATCGAAATAAGAACCTTCCAATGGTTTACGAACATTTGTTTCTAACCAGACCAATATACCTCGAATCATTTTGTATATCCTTTATAACGATTCTTCATCCTTTTATACTCTCTCCGAATGTTGGGCAGAGTATCCCTATCTTCACGCGTTTCTGTATTGTGAAAATAACAATCACCGGTAGACCATGGGACTGCTATCCAAGGCTTAGGGACTTTCCCCTTGAAATTGGAACAGGTGACCATACAATCGGTGGCAGAACGACAGTGGTACCCGCCCATAACGACGGTAATCATTGATAAAACTGCTAGAATAAGTTTAAACATCTTTTCTTTGATACTTGGGGACTTATATAGGGTGAATTTTGTTCGATGATAAATATGCGATCGAGAACATGGCTACCATTGCAAACCCGAATATTACTAAAAAGGCACCTATAATTAATTCCACCATTTATTTTATAAAATATTACGGGCTATTTATATAACATTCTCTACACACCGCCGCATATTTGGTTTTGTCGCCAACCAAGGTCTGTCCCTCTTCTTGTACAAGTCGTTTGGTAAAGGCGGCATGGGTGCCATCGTTACAAGAAGAACAATACGCATGAGTAAATACCAGATGGTCACACTTTGGAACAAGCTCTAGTATATTCCCAAATGGGTTTCTCTGGTAGTCTCCCGACAACCCTGCTACGATCACCTTGATTCCCAGATCTTCTACGAAATGCATCACTTGTTCTGTTAAGTCCTCGAAGAATTGTGCCTCGTCAATTGCAATTATGTCCGGTTGTTCCAACCCAATGCCTTCCAATTCCGATAACTTGTTTACTTTTACACTGGGAATATCCTGACCAGCGTGGGATACCACAGATTCTTCCTCCGAATAACGATTGTCCATGCGGTGATTTACTACCATTACTTTTTTTCCTATGATACGAGAACGACGCACCAATCGTATCAATTCTGTACTTTTACCGCTGAACATACAACCCAGAATTAGGGTTAGTGACATCTTTACCAGATTGGTGCTTGTTTATATACGACATAGAACAACCGGTTCCGCACAAGGTACCACCGTAACCTGTGGTATAGGAATAAGGTATCATAATACATTTACCATCTTCATATCGTAGTCGGACAGAGAGACGCCCACCGCAATTATCACATCTTATGGGACCAGTTTCTTCCATCTCGATATGAGGTCTACAATATGTTTTAAATTTCCACTTTTAGGGTCGTCTTCACACTCGGCGTTACGACGTCTTAATCGGGAGGGGGCAGTTGCGGGACGTGTTTCAGATACTTTTAAAGGCATTTATTGAATAAAGGTTAATATATATACTCTAGATTAAAATTGGTTTTCCTTTCGTGTTTAAGATGGTGACATCGGGCCTAGGCTGCGTAAGCGTGGGAGTGGTCGGGCCAGTTATGGTCCATACGGTACCATAATTATCCCATGTCATTCCATTGTAGAATTTGCGTTCGATTGGTCTCTTTAAGTAGTGTATACCGTCTTGTTGGATGAAACAAGACACACCATTGGCGGTATATTCGGTTGCTTTTAATTTAGGATAGTAGATCTTGGACATTATTTACAATAGTTTACTACGATATATATAGTTTATTTCCCTTTTGAAGGGTTGTTGGACCGACCTCCACGGCGAGGTTCTTTATCTACATTCGCACCTATTTTCTCCCATGGTTCAACGGTGGGCATCCCGCCACGAAGGCGAAGAACGAGGTGCAAAGTTGCTTCCTTCTGAATATTATAATCGGACAGTGTTCTACCGTCTTCCAGTTGCTTTCCGGCAAAGATAAGACGCTGCTGGTCCGGGGGGATCCCCTCCTTGTCTTGGATCTTTTGTTTAACGTTTTCGATGGTGTCGCTTGGCTCGACATCTAATGTGATGGTCTTACCGGTAAGGGTTTTTACGAAAATTTGCATGGTTTATTAAAAAAGATATACCGGACTTATATACTCTGAATTTGATCTTAAACCACGACAGAATGCTTATAGAAGGTCAGATCCCAACCTTGATACGTCCTTCCACGATTCGCACATTATTTATTATCCATTGGTATCGTTCGACTTCGACCCCCTGTAACAACATATCCACCAGAAATATATGGTCCGACAACAAACGTTGGGAATTTTCCAGACCCGTAGATACAGCGAGACATCGTGGTGGTACCTTGCGCCAACAAATGTGTGTCGGGCCAGTTTCTGGTTCGTGAATAAATAGGTATTTTAACCTGAATGGTATATCTTCTCGTAGTCTACTTGTAAATATTTTTCTAGCAACATAACACGCATGTAACCTCAGTATAATGGGTTTTAACCTATATGTGGCCCGACCAATTTTAAGATCCGGAGCACACAATTGTAAGACTTCTTTATTTGCAAAGACTATATTAGGCCAGTCTTTTTTATTCAAAAAGTTAATGATCCATGCAATCAACTCATATGGAACAGGTAACAACATCTTTTCGTAAGGCATCACCGATAGATATACGCCGTTATCATTGTCCTACGCGGGCGAAGATACGAAATGTTTTTGAGGATCACCACCGTATCGATATAAAGTCTATTCTGTCAGTGACGAATGAAAAAAGCATCGATGTAGACGACGAAAGTAAACTACCCATTGGTGTTATATTATTCCGGGATGGTAAACAATACGCCATGGGTGTATGCAAAAGACTCGGTGTTTATTCCATAGACGACGAATTTACTATAAATGTAGCACAGGTAATATCATTCAATTTATGGGGTCCATACCAACGAGTTGGTTGGACTACAGGGGAGATTAGAAAATTGTTGACATGGAGAAAGCGAACAATGGACAAACCATGTAGAATATACATGCAACTGGTGGAACAGTTTGAAAAATCACGTTGGATGTTGTTTTGTTTCTGGCCGGGGAAACTAGAGGACTTGATCGAGATGGAACTACAGTTCATGGAGAATGTGATGGAGCAAGACGATCTCATATGCGGGAATATGCGGACGCGCGTTCCAAAACTATATGGTCTTACATCGGCAGACGAACTGAAGAAAATGGTACGGGAGCAATACGAAAAAACAACATTTTCACTGAACGAAACAGAAATACAGTTTATTCGTAATAGAGCGAAGTTTGGTAAACAGATTGAACAAATCTATAAAAATTAAAGTATAAATATTTGTACATCTTTTATTAAATGGAAACACAAAATTTACTAGTAGAACGTAAGCAACTGCAAAATATAGAGTCTAGACTAGGAAATGTAGAAACCACGCTTCAAGAAATATTAGAAAATGGTGAGCTAATGGAAGAACGAATCAAAGAGAAACTTGTAGATATAAACGACGAGATAGTGAAAAACACCTCTCAAGTCAGGCGCCTTAAAGCCCAGTTGAACTCTAGCAGGTACAAGCCTGCCACTATTTTGTTGTTAATCGTTGTATCCATAGGAATTTGGACTATTTGTCTTTACTGGTGGAAGACATAGCATTTTCCATTGAAGAAAACAACTGAGCCTGTACTGCCACAATGTGATCCAACCTGTCTTGAACATACTTGATATCTTTCTTCATTGCGTCTAATTCCATACCAATACATTTTATTTGGTTTTGAAGTAACTCGACTGGAGAAGTTTCGACGGGCCTACCCGATGGACTTGGACGTAGCATTTTAAAATAATTATCCCTTATTTATACCTGCTTCTATCCGAGCAATGTTTTCCAGTCGCTCTTGTATCACAGCAATTTCCGCCTGTAACCCATCTACTCGTTTATTTAATGCTCGTAAAGAAGAACCCAATGATCTATCCCACCCGGATTGGTTGTTCATATTGGCAATCTTTTTTGTATTTTCTTCAACCGATGTTTTAATAGGACTGATCATAGCATTCACATCGTTTTCATTAAGACCAAACTTAGACATATAGAAAGAAAAATGATAGTAATATATATTAATTCTTTTTTAATTTATCGTATTGAGTCATCAAATTCAAATTACTAACTGAGAAGAAAACGATAAGCGAATCGGAGAATACATACAACACTGAAATCAAATAGCCCAATTCATCTGCCACTGTTTCGTTTGATGTAGACATTCGCATGATAAGACCGAATACGTTGGTCCCGGCGAATATAACAGTTAGTGCCATAGTTATAATCAGAGAGGCCCTGTTATGAACTTTACTAACTCCCAACCCATATAAATCTAACACTAGATGCCCAAGTGTTATCCAATACAATGGGGATTCAAATGCTTTTGTTACCATAAAATAGGTGTACAATACACCGGACGGGATAAGGAAGGTGTGGATAATTCTAAGCTTTGCATTGTGAACCTCTATGGTTTTTAATACCGGTGCTGGTTTAATGCTGAGAGAATCATAGTTTTCTTTACTGGCCTTCTCATGCGTATCCTTTTTACTAAGGACCTTTTGCAATGTTAATAATCGCAATACCAATAAAACGTCGTTGAGAAACACCCAAGCCCCCAATAAAAACCATATACCCTTTTCCCACACCAATTCAAAGCAGGTTGCACTGGGTTCATTCAAGCATCTCGTAATGGATATATAATTCAACCATGTGACCACCCCATCGAAGAGGGTGGCAGCCGCGACAATGAAGATACTTGCCATGGTTATCACGCTGCTGTCGGATACAGAAACGAATATAACCAACGGCTGTAATAAAATGTGCATCTGATGAAGCCAAGACATGTGAGCCCCATTAAAATATGGTTCTACGGAAAGATACACCACTACCAAACACAGTTGTGTAATGGCACCGACGCGAATTAAATTACGTGTTGTGATAGTTGTGGTGGTATCTATGGGTCTAAAATCCATTTACTAATTTAGAGCAATATTATATACTATAATTTTATAAAAACATACTATATTATTTAGGGGACGTTGGTAAAATGTCGTGTTATGTCTGTTTAAAAAACACGCGCTATAAATCCCCATGTGTTTGTGAAGCGCCTATTCACAAGAAGTGTTTGGTTCGGATGCAGAAGAAAATGCAATTGGATTGTTGTACTCTTTGTTTAGAACCATTTTCCGGCGACGACGGATCGGTGAAGACGATTTGGTTTCTTCTGGCGGTCGTTTTCTATCTTCTGTTGACACGTGTCGATCCCATATAGTTAACCAGTCGTATAATTCCGTCATTCGTTCCATTTATATTGTAAAATAGACTATATATATATCCCATTTTTATTCAAATGACAGATTACAAAGAAGGCGATTTAGTAAAAGTATACGGAGAAAATGGCCAATGGTATGCCGAAGTGGTCGGAGAAAACGAAGATGGTCAGTTGGAGGTGTTTTATATCAACCGCGGCACTGTAAATAGGTGGGTTTGGCAATATGACGAAGATTGGGACAAGGTATCAAAAAATTCTATTCTGGAACACATCCCACTTGACAAGCAAAAGGCAGTCGATTGTTACAAACAACTGGGGTTCAGGCCTCTCACCGAAAATACCTTTGTAAAATTGGACGATAAAATACCAGACTGGGTTATAATCCCGACCGGGGATTTCAACGAAGAGGAAGAAGAATCCGATGGATCCTTGGACGATTTTATTGTACCAGACGAGGAAGGAGAAGCATTTACACCGGCGGATCCATCTGTTCCCTTCGTACAAGAAACACACGAATTGGTTCACAAATACAATAAATGGGAACCGAAAACCCAACACGAAGAAAAATTAAAGGGATTTGTAGATAAACTCAGCCACAAATACAAATTGAAGGACGATGAGAGACAGTTTGTGGAGGGTAGGAGTCTAGATTACGACCATCCGCCATTAAAAAAGAGAAAATCCGGCAAATAATAAAAAATGGGGTATATAAGTCTTCGTGGTTGTAAATAGAAAATGAGTACCCCACAGTCTAAAATGAAACGTAAACGTCGCGCCGCCACCAATGCAATCCGAGAAATTAAAAAGGAACAGGGTCGAACCCATAATATTATCCCGGTAGCCCCCTTTAACCGACTAACACAAGAAATCGCACAGACGTTTCGACCCGATATGCGGTTTAAAGGAGAGGCACACAAGGCCTTGCACGTGGGCGCCGAGTCATACTTGGTGGAAGTATTCCAAGCGGCGAATAAGGTCGCCATTCATGGTGGTCGTGAGACGGTTCAGGCGAAAGATGTAATCTTGGTGATGGATTTGTCGAATAACTGAGACTATAAATATAATTAACATATAATATAAAATGAGTGTTTTATCAAACTCTACACATTTTAATATTTCTAACAATACCGGTAAATTTCTAGAATTGACCGTCTCTGCTGACCAGAACTCGTCTTTTCGAATACATCACACTTCTGATAATATTATGGAAATGCCAAGAAACCCCATTGAACACGCCTCTTATATGTCGTGGCTTGTTGATAGTGTTTCCACATACACCAGAGGTTCGTCGATGCAAATGGTAAAGATAAATTTACACGTAAAAGAAACCGTTCAGTGTGAAATACATTGTACTGGCGCATTGGAATTTGAAACCCGAATAAAAGACAGGAATTCAAAAGACCACAACTATGGCAGCATGGTCATCCCCCCGGAGACCCAAGGGTGTGAGCTACATGTTATATATTCGGAGATAAGGGGACTGGGGTATACTAGTAAAGGCGATGTTGCGATTGGTCTCGGAGACCTGACTTCACACTCGGTGATTGTGTCTACCAGCCTAAAAACAATGGATGGTCATACCATTGAAGTGCATGATAATATACCGTCGATGTGTAAAAGTGTTATTTAAAATCAAACTATATAAGTTATATTATTTTTTTATAAATGAAAGACTTTCTTCTAACCAACCGATGTACAAAAATACGTGTACAAACTTCGGATAACCATACACTAAAAGTTTTCTCTGTGTTTTATCAACACCCCGCCCTTATACACCCAGACGGGTGGAAGTTGTTGGACCACGGAGATAAAATATTAGTGGATGAAAATACGCTTTGGTTATTGGAACAACATGAATGTGAGTTTGGGTACCAACCAAAAGAAGGTACCATTTTAACATGTAAGATTACCCCTAAAGGTAAAACAACCCCGAAAGAACTCGACGAACATTGGGACGACATGCTCGCCTACTGCTCTGAAGTCAAGGGTGATTTTGCCAAATTTGTGGACAAAAACAAAGTCGAGGAACTCACGGATAAGTTGGATGCTGTCACTTTAGAGGTCAAATCCGATTCACAACTGGACGAGTTGGATCTCGCTTCCAACGATCGTACGCTTGATAATACTCTTGCATCGAAAGGGCAAACTCCTCCCAGTAAATAAGGCGCGGATTTGGTTCAGGTGTTTGTTTGTCCATTTTATGTAATGATTCTAGTATTTAAATACCCCTTTTAACATACTGTACAGTTTACCAAATATATCAATAGTATATTGTATAACTTTTATAAGTGGCCCGACTTACACGACGAACCCGACCCCAGATAAAAATTTTCCTAGCTTAATAAACAGACGCTATTACAGGCGTAATCTTAAGACCTGCTGTGCAAGCCTAGCCCAACTCAGAGACAGGGCCTCTATTTAAAAAAAAAAATTTATTTATTTAATTTATTCATACTATACTAGTAAGTACATGAGTAACCTATGTAATTAACATGGGTATAACATGAAGAGTATTTAATTAAATAAAATAATGGTTTGGTTTGAGGGGTGCCCTCTCTAAAAATGTTAATATATACACAGGCTTATTTATTTTAGTATGAATATAGCGTTACTCGTCTTTTGGTTTGGGTCCGAATTTATATAGGTCGTCCAAGTACAGATACGATACAATAGATAGGGTTATAGTCAATGCTAATCCCAGTACAATCGGTGATTTTAAGTTAGGATAATTCATTTATTAATTGACATGTTATTTATATACTCCACACAACTAGATCAATACATTCCCTGTGTTCATATGGTTCTACAATCAACGAATTGTCTGTCCACGAAATAATGCTAGGTGGACACGCTTGAACAAATGGTTTGCTCGGTTTTTCGACTGTACACACCAAGTTATCTGTATACACGCATTCAAGTGGTTTGTATCTCCACTGCGATGTTTCATTTTTACAATAAGACCCCATACTAACCATTTTAGGGGGAAATGTTTGTGTTTGAATATATTCACCGTAGTCGGACCACAATTGTATCATCATTAACAAAAAAAGAACACCCGCTATAGAAAGCACCAGTCCTTTACAAACCATCTTACGACAAGTGGGTTTTTTGGCATGCGCTTGAACTTGTTCTACCAGATTTTGTCTTTCCAGATTATGATGCTGCGTAACCTCTTCATCAGAGTCTTGTTGTATTTGAGTATCTAACACATTGTCGTCAATAACACGTGCCATTTTAAATATTAAAAATAATATATATATAGTTACTTTATTCGTCATCCATACCTTCCCCAATACACGGCGCCATGAATACCCTCAGAATTCCAATATCGGATAGTTTCGCACTACATCGAAACGGCATACCATTTTGATACCCCATTTCGATGTCAGAGGATACATCACCGATGGAGAATACTTTTGTGACATTTTTGTTACCAAGTGTAACGCTCTCTGGTTCGTTACAGGTTTCGTATGATATGCCAATACTTGGAACTGGTTGTTTAACATTGACCGTCCCCCCGTCCCCAACGCTGCTGAGTTTCAACATTTTGGGCGCCGGTTCAATGACGAGTGTTGATTTGGTGAAGTCCACGATATTCTTTTTCCACTCCTTTAGATACGAAGTGTGTACTTTCACCGTAACATTCTCATGTAGATCTGGAACCGCCATAATCTCATCATCAATGTTCATTTGCTTAATGACATATTCCATTTCCTTGTCGCCGGACATCTTCGTAAAGGTAACCGTATCTCCATTCGAACATCGCATGACGAGAGAATCCTTCGGTTTGCTTCCCGACAATGCCGACAATAACACCGTTAGATTCAGACCAACGCTCATGGGTTCATCGCATTCAAAGGTGGCGAAATAATCCACGGGGAGGTTTACATCGATGAATACTGAATGGCAATTGGACATGGTAAACATGGTAATTCCACCCGGGGAACATTCTAATTTTACATTTGTTTCGAACTGGGAAATGAACTTAAATAGTTCGTAGGTGTTTTTTGCGTCTCCGAATATACACTGCATCGTTTATTTGGGATTTATTTCCAGTTACAGTGGTCCAACTGTTTTTTTTTAACTATATAAGTATTAAGTGGACCGACAAATGTTCAAATACTCGGTGCAAACCCCACAGGGGAAGAAAATGATAAAAGAGTGTGGTCGGGCCAGTTGTGCATGTTTCGAAAAATATGTATATGCCAAACGACTTCCTATGCGGGAGTATTTAGACTACAAAAAATGTAGAGAAAGAAACACATACCCAGACAGCGTACACACGGAAAAACATGACCCGACATATCCATTTTTACTATAAATATACGGTACTACTGTATATAAATGTGGGCAGCAGCGACCACTCGAGGCATTGCTACAAGACATGGCTATATAAAAACCACGGTATAAATAACCACGGGGAGTAAATAAATGTCTGTAGTAAGAAACGATTTCGATGCGGACGAGCTTATAATCTTTGTAAACCAACTAGAAAGTAAGATTTTTTTATTGATAGAAGAAAACAAACTGTTAACTAGGCGCGTCAGGGTACTAGAGGTGGCGGCAAAAAAACACGGTGTACAAGTTGGTAACCACGAAGTTGATAAAGATACATGTATTATAGTATAAATATACGAACAGTTCATATAAATGCAAACAACTCCTATATATTTTGAACGTTATGTAGACCACAACAGTAAAAACCTAATCCGTATGTCAGAGCTGCGCAGAAAGGTGGTTCAAGCAATTGAATTGGACAAGAATGCATATAATCAATGCATGGAGTATTATTCTCACCTAGACGACCTAATGAAGACGGATTGCAAACTAAACAGTGCTATATTGTTTGTATGGAATAACAATAATTCTTCGTGTTGGAAATTTGAAAAAATGCACATTTTAAAACTGTTGTCACACTGGGCGCACGACACCGCAACAGACAAGCCACCAAAAGAAGCAAAGGGTTGGTTTTCCAAAGCTGTCGGGTTTGAGATAGAAGCCATAAAAACACTCCGTACATATTCTTGGAGAGATTCCTCTATAGCGGGGTTGCCAATAATGCAAGATAGGTACCACCTGTCCATGGCGTTAATATATGCCTCGGACTATTTTTTTAATATGTACACCTTTAAAGAGTCTTACTTGCCGGTAAAAAAGTCGTATCAAGCAATAGAAATGGCATCGCGTTTATGGAAAAACAATGATTATGATCAGTTGAATATCCGCCATGCGTTGACTTTAAAACACATGGCCGAAGATTTAGAGGATGATAACTGTGGCGAAAAGGTAGCGCTAATGGAACAAGCTTTAAAATTGCACGAATCAGAGAGTCTACGAAAAGCGTACAGCCTATGGTCACAGCAAAACGAATCTGTCTATTACAACGAGGTAAAAACGGACAAAACTATTTCTTATCTTTCCCTTCAAGATTCTTTTCAAACTCTTTTAAGTATATCATAAAAGTTTCTAGGTAATTTTTGGCATCTGGTACGCGGTAGTTCTGGGCCAAATAAACTCCAATGGCTATTCCGAATGCAACACGTATCATTTTTCTACATATATGTGCCTTATATAATTATTTTTTTTTGAGTAGAAAACAAATCATTTTACGTATTTCGCATATGTACAGATTTATAGAATGGACCACATATGTCCTATATGTCTTGAAATTAGAGTAAGTATTTTTACAAATGTTTGTAACCACGCATGGTGTAAACAGTGCCATCGTCGTTTACTGGAACACAACCACACCGAATGTGTAATATGTAGACATGCTATTATACTCCCAATCAAGTACAAAGAAAAAAGAAATTTTTATATCGAATGGTTGTTATCCGGGGGCGAACCGGTATTGCGGTGGAGACCAAAAAGATACCGCAAAGGTCGTTTTGAATACTATAAATATTGATACCCAATATCGTAAATGAAACATGTATTATACGGTCTGGGTACCATTTTAAGTATAATTTCTGTAATAATTTTTGTCTCACACCCGCGTGACCACCGCTTAGATTTGTCCTTTTCACTGTACTGGGTATTAATGATAGTTTGTTTGTGTCTAGATTGTAGAAATGAAATGTTACGTAGAGAAAGAATACAACGTAACATAAATTCTGGTGGTAGAGGTGGATCATTGCATGTTTGATTATATATACCCCAACATGTGATAAAAATGGGATGTGAAGTCTCTATAAAAATACATCCCATGCCGACACCAATAGAAGAGGAGGAACCCGCGATAACCGAACAAGAGGAACCCGCGATAACCGAACAAGAGGAACCGGCAGTTGCAACTAAATTGTCGAGACAAGATTCGATGAGCTCTACCGTTACCATCATGTTAGACGAAAGCGATTTTCAATTCGGGGTATAAATATAACTTTTTATTAATTAAATGAAACTGGCCCGACCCGAAAACTATCTGGGATATCATGGCGCACCAATGTACCAGTCTGGGTTCGTAGAAGAGTTGTGTAATTTCATTTGGAACATGGGTATAAATATAATTTCCTTGCGTATATAAATGGGAAACACTGTCACCCTAAACGTTGGAAACAGTGGTGTAGTTGCCCCAGTGTCTTCGGAAACCGAGCCGGGCGGGGGTGGAGGTGGAGGCGGAGGTGGCACAAATGTATCAATCGGTAACACAAAGGAAGAGGAGGAAGAGGAAGAGGAAGAAGGTTGCGGTTGTTTAGAGAAGTTGGGGTGTATGTTGTGTAGTGGATAAAATGTACTATAAAAGTATTTTCTGTACAAATAAAATGTCTAGATATACCAGTTATACAATAGATTTCACAGATGGGTCTAACCCGGACAGAGAAAGAAATAGAATTGATCTATCTCCGCTTGTTACTGGCGATTTCTCCCACCATATGATGGGAGAAATATCTGGAACCAGAAGAATGCGAAGAAGAAGAAGAAGACCATCTGGTTGCCAGTGTAGAGGCGAGAACACATGTGTATTTTGTCATCCTAGATTGTTACCAGAATTCAACAGCGATTCCTTTAGACCCTCTGTTTCGGAAGCACCTCCTTCCTTAAACATGGTAGCCCCATCTCCACTAGAGCAGTTGGCGAATGTAAGTGAATTATTTTCAAATCCAAACCTAAGCGAAGGCATTATGTCTCTGATGTTAAGACCCATCAACCAACAAAGTAGGATAAGAATACCTACCTTTAAGTGCGAAGGGGGGCTGGGAGAATGTAGCATATGTCAAGGGCAAATGAAAGGGGGCGATATGGTATGTAGACTACCATGTCAGGATACAGTATCACACGCTTTTCACAGCGAATGTATAAAACCGTGGTTAGAGAGTAACGACACTTGTCCAAATTGTAGGAGTAAAATTTAGTCTTGTTTTATGATAGTGTACTCAATACTCTTCGCATCCATTCCCTTTGTGAATTCCACCAATGAGTTTTTTGGAAACCCAGTATGCGCCCGGGCACTAGGCATCAACGGGAATCCGAAGGTGTCGCGGAATAAGATGGCATCGTCATGGAATACCTCGTAGAAGTCTCCGATTTTTACCATCGCCACACGGGCGAGGTTTTCCCCCTTGAGACGGAACCATTCTTCTTCGCGCCACGTCGGGGATATTTCACGGTCCCAGAACCCGTCCAACTCGTGGTCGTATACGAGTTTCAAGGAGAATTCGTCGGGTTTATACTCGACCACACGGTCCCCCATGGTATGCGTGGCAAGTACATAAAGAAACCCCGTCTTCTTATTTATCCACCACCCGGTTTTACGGACACCGCTGCCGTCTGGATCCGTGGCGGTGAAATAAAGACGGTCGTCTTCTTCGGAAAACAAAGTATAGTTTTGTCCACATTGATGTTCGGCCCACCAACAATCGTTGCCTCTTGGGGAACGCTTAATAGTTGTTACTACCCCGTTTTCAAAATCAAAGGTAATGGTACCATTGTTTTGAATATGCTTGTAATCGTTTGTGTTCATTATAAATATAGGTGTTTTGTTGACAAATGTTGAAGGAGTGGAATAATTGGAAGAACTGTATAGAAGAAAAGAAAACATATAAACGGTGCATGCAATACTATAAGGTATACATTGAATCCAAACAACAATGTAATATATCTGAACGATAGTGGTCCGACATGTCGGTCCGGTTATCAAACGAGACCCACGACCCATAATATAAAAAACGGTAGACTATCATGTATCCACAGATCTGACGTATAATACACTATTTAACTGTTAATAAATATTTTAAATGCCTATAACCTATGTCTCTCTACCAAAATGCCCGGTATGTCTAAAACGATATTCCCATACAGTAAAGCCTATGAGTTTACAACCCTGTTCTCACGGTATGTGTGAACATTGTATAATACGTTACAGAGAAATCAAAGAAGAAGACGACGAGACAGACAACGAGATAAAATGTCCAAAATGTAGAGAAATCGTCATAGAAGAAAAACCAAACTACGATGTGATGGAAATGATGACACGGGAAGATTCAAACCACTATTGGACACAGAAACTGATAGATACTCATGAAAAGGCCGGCATGGCTGTCGATGTACATAGAAACGTAGAAGTGTTGTCCAAGCTTCTCGTATCAAGAATAACAAACGACGATAGAATACAGACAATCGGGCACAAAACACCGGACGAGTGGACAGATACAGACATTAAACTAATAAAGGGTCTGAAACAAGAGTTCAGCGACTGTATTATAACGCTGGAGATGGAATTTTCAGAAGCGACCAAATGGGTACAGGTATTAAACCTACCCAGAGATTTTGAAACATACTTTACCTCACAGCTTGTAACTATATTTGAAAATAGACGTTTCCTCAAAGATATGGATGCGGAATGGTTGATGGACTTAATTCCTACATCGGTATAAATATACCACGTGTTCATCGAAATGGACAAAACACTTTTCATATGGACGCTTATAAATATAATCTGTTGCACGGTTGTAACAACCGGTATTACCAATGATATTCTAGCCTATAGTTCGTTGGATCAACAGTTGCTCGATATACATTTTGAACGCACGGCAAAGGCCTTCTTTTTATTTGCCCTACTTGAATTTATATCGTCGTGCGCAATGGTCGAGATGGCATCGTGGGCGGTATTGCCTTTAATAATACTACTTCTGGCGTGGTTTATGTCTGGATTTGCATTGTATTCAAACTACAAACTTGCATACGATGGTAACACATGTGAACACGAAGACAAGATGCGAAAGTCAAATGTGGTGAGGGGTATTTTGTGGTTTGGTAGATTCGTATCTTTATTTGTACTTATGGTAGTATATTATTAAAATTTTAACTTATTTAACATTAAATCAAATCGAGAAGGCGAATGAAACATAAAAGAAGACGTGTATTTCAATTGTATATCGTACATGCTGTATACATAGAAGAAATGAAACACCTTTTTCTTATAACTCCATTCCGTTCCAACGGAAACGTCGAGCCAATTTTCTGGTCGTATTTTCTTATAATCGTCACATATCTGTTTTGACAGATCGTAAAACCGTCCACCATTTGATGTGTAACACAGTGATAAAATGAGAAGACATATATCATGTGACCTATTCAAACAGCCATCGGCGGCGGATTGTTCTTCTGCCACCGCCTTGGTATCCCTAACAGATCCTTTGGTTGTTGGTATACTAATGCACGCATTGCCAAAGTCAATCAGACATGGGACATTATTGTCATCGACCATGACATTTCCGGTATGTAAATCTCTGTGTGAAAAGTTCAAAGATTGTTGATAGATGTCCAGTCCCTCAAACAATAAATTTAAAGCATACACCTGTCTATCGTAGGGTATACTATCTATAGTTTTACCATTTACCAAGTCCATT
>Ga0302117_10000510_pt1 | contig 16961 bp, 16 predicted proteins | sample AG5_322_MG_FD_203112 | JGI IMG/M metagenome (GOLD analysis project Ga0302117, IMG submission 203112) | Marine microbial communities from Western Arctic Ocean, Canada - AG5_32.2 | ecosystem: Environmental > Aquatic > Marine > Oceanic | place: Canada: Western Arctic Ocean | collected 2017-10-01 | reverse complement strand
GAAAGGTGATTTCGTAACCACGCTGTTCCAACGCATGACACGGATCAATCACTGCTTTGTGTTCGATTGGACTTGTGATGATATGTTTGCCCTTCTTCTGGTAAAAATCCGCCGCCCCTAAAATTGCGAGATTGTTTGATTCAGTAGCTCCACTGGTAAAAACAATTTCCTTACCGCCTGCACCAATCACGTTGCCAATGGATTCCCGCGCATCTTCGACTACCTTTTCAACTTCCCAGCCAAAGGCATGATTACGACTGGCGGCATTTCCAAATGATTCTGTGAAAAACGGCATCATCGCCTCCACAACTCGTGGATCAACTGGCGTGGTAGCGTTGTAATCAAGATAAATGGGCAGTTTCATAAGAAGAGTCCTCTATACTAAAGTTGTTTGTTTCTGCGTCTTCAATAATCGCGGCTAATGTTGTTTCTTCAACAAACTGCTGAATTTTCTGATGTAAAGCAATCAGCGGTCGTCGAGTAGGACAGCAATGATGAACTTTACATAAATCCTCATCATGAACACATTCTACTAATTCGAAAGTGCTGTCAGTGATCCGGATAATTTCAGACAAATTAATATCCTCAGCTGAGCGGCCCAATACATAACCTCCGCGCTGTCCGCGGGTAGACTTGATCAATCCAGAAGAAACCAGTTGTTTCAGGATATTAGCCACCATTGGATAAGGCAATTTATAAAAGGTGGCTACTTCCTGCGCACTCACTGGAGCTTCCTGCTCACCGAGATGAGCCAGCAAAATAATTGCGTAATCAGTCTTTTTAGATAATTTAAGCATTGCCTCCCTTTTTGTAAGTTTTCTTAAATTAGCACCTAATTAGTACTATATCAAGTAAAAACTATAGTTAACACGAAAAATAAATTATTTATTAGCGATATTAAAAATTTTAGCCTAAAAAAAGCAGGGTTTTAATTACCGGTTGGAGGTTCTTTGTGGAGCGGAATATTGACGGTCTTATGTAGCAACTCATCAGCGTTCCCTACTTCCCAGACGCGAAAATCTAGACGAACATCATCCGTATGCTCAACCGCCAAGAACGGTGTCTGCAGATTTGATTCTATTCTTCCTCCTGCAGGCAGCCAATAATATTTTGAAGGAAGATTTTCCTGAATGCGCGTTTTCCAAAAATTAGCGCTCACACGTATAAAACGTGGCGACAGTGCAGGATTGTCAATCCGGAACTGCAGTGTGGCAGTCTTCTCTTCAGTTTCAACTGTGGAATTTTTTTCAAGAAAATTTAGCGTCAGGCTCGTCAGCTTTGGAGATTCCCCGCCTGAAATCCGGTTTTTCCAGTATAGTCGCTGCATTGCTCCCAGCCAGACAACTGAACGTTTATGATCCTCCAGTTCCCGCCATAAGTTTAACAAAGGCGGTACATCTGTCGGATCACCCAGCATGCCAATCAACATTACAATTTGCCATGACACATTTTCAGTTTCAGAATTCATGATTGAATTTCGCAGGACAGGCAAACCCCACTCCGGATAAACTAAAAAAGCCCGCATAGCCTGAAATCGTTTTTCCGGAGACTCATCACTCAGCATCGGCAGCCAACGATGTTCAAATGCGTAACGTGCCTGATTTTCAAAAAAAGCATGTGCCGAAGACGCACCCATACCAGCGGCAGACAAAAGGAGGATCAAACTGAATGTGATGCAATAAAGAAGATTCAAATACTTTTTCAAAACCCTGCCTTCCATTGTCGATAGCCGAATTCAATGGCATGCGCTATTTGTTCTTTATAATGTCCTCTGCCAAAACGGGACATCTGCAACTGAAACGCTTCCGGAGCAAAACTCTTCCAACTGCATTCCATTTTCTCTACTGCTTCAATAAGTGCTTCTACGTTTTGCTCTGCGAAAAATACACCCGTTTGCTCAGTTACTGTTTCCAACGCACCTCCGGAAGCAAAGGCAATCACCGGCGTGTTGCATGCCTGTGCTTCGAGCGGTGTGATACCAAAATCATCTTCTCCTGGAAAAACTAAAGCCCGCGCCTGCTGATATAATTCTATCAGTTTTTCATTTGAAAGAGCACCCAGAAACTCAATGTTAGCACCTGCAATCGATCTGCAGTATTCTTCGTCCTGACCACTGCCAGATATTTTAAGGGGAAGTTTGAGCTGATTAAAAGCTTCTACCGCTAAATCCACCCGTTTATTCGGAGCAAAAGCTCCTACCATCAGATAATAACCTGCTTTTGTATTTCCGGGTTTAAAGCGTGAAAGATCAACTGGCGGATAAATAACCTGTGATTCACGACTATAATACTCAAGAATTTTTTTGCGTATGTTATCGCTGTTACAGAGAAATGTATCTACGCGTTTCGCTGTATTACGATCCCAGCGCTGTAAATAGGGACGCATTAATTCCGCACCAATTCTGACAGGCAATGAAGTCCTGGGATGGCGAAAATAGGTGTTAAACTGATCCCAGACATAACGCATAGGTGCATGGACGTAGGAGATGTGATAGACCGAGTCATCGTGCTTTACGCCCTTGGCCACACAATGGCTGGAACTCACAATCAGATCATATGCATTGAAATCAAACTGCTCTATCGCAGTTGGGAAAAGCGGAAGGTAATGGCGGTATTTTTTCAGTCCAAATGGTAAATGTTGCACAAATGAAGTATAAATCGGCATGGCTTCAATCGTATCGGAAAGCTCCCCCTTTTCGTGAATCAGAGTGTAAAGATCTGCATCTGGGAATAATTCACAAAGCACTTCCAAACATTTCTCCCCGCCTCGCATTCCAGTCAGCCAGTCATGCACCAGTGCGACTTTACGACCTTCCAGCACGTTAGCAGTCATCCTTTTCCCTTGATTAACAGCGGCAGTAAACCGAGGTGTTTCAATTCAGTATAATGTTCAGGATCCACAGGAGGATGATCCTGCTCATGCTCCCAGGTTGACAAATAAGGGACATGCACCGCTTGCGCGCCAATTTGCACAATCGGTACAATGTCAGAGCGCATTGAATTACCGATCATCATAAAACGGGAAGTTTTAATTTTGTGACGGTTGAGTATTTTACTGTATACTTCTGTAGTTTTATCACTAACTATTTCAACAGCGTCAAAAAATTCAGCCAATCCGGAACGGGCAATTTTCGTTTCCTGATCAATCAAATCACCTTTGGTGATCAACAGGAGGGAATAATTTTGGGAGAGTTCTTCAACCACTTCACGAACATGCGGTAATAATTCAATCGGAGCAGCTAACATCTCACGGCCAAAATCAAGGATTTGCTGAATTTCATGTCCGCGCACTTCACCATCAGTCAGTTCGATGGCGGTTTCGATCATGGAAAGGATGAAACCTTTTATACCATAGCCAAAATGCTGCAGATTTTTTATCTGAGTCGCATATAAAGTTTGATCAACAACTTCCTGTCCATGAGACGAAAGCATTTCACGGAACTTTATTTGGGTCATTGTGAAAATAGACTCATTATGCCAAAGGGTATCATCGGCATCAAAGGCAATTACCTCAAACATTTTTTTGTTTGTTGTAATCAGAGCTAAGTTAAAGCAGGAAAGAAAACAGTTGGCAGAAAAGCCGGATCCGTGAATGACGGGAAAAAAAGGAGAATAAAGCTTGAGCAGTTTTGCTAAGTTCAGCTTAGGGTGAGATCAAAACCTCACCCAAAAAGCTTTACAAATGATGGCACTGACGCTCCTCAACTAACATCTCGTTTAAAGAGTCACGCATAACGTTGATCATGATCAAGTCTCTGCGCGTCTTTGCCGATGACTCCAAGAGATCTAGTCCCAGACCTATTGAAATGTCTTGCTGAGTCAAGTCTTCCAACTGCAAAACTATATGCTTAAGCGAAGAATTCATCTTCCTCCTTACGGCTTCAGGTTAACCGGGTATTAGCTGTTCGATTCACTGTGAACCGTACTCGCTGAAAGTTCTACTCCGGTGTACCGCTATCCTAATGCAGTTACTATGCCTCCAATAATTGTTTTAAAAGACGTGCCATTTCAATCGCGCAGACTGTCGCGTCACGGCCCTGGTTACCAGCTTTTGTCCCAGAGCGTTCAATGGCTTGTTCAATGGTATCCGTAGTCAGGAGACCAAAACTAACCGGTATCCCGGTTTCTAGCGAAGCGCTTGCAATTCCACTTGAAGCATTTGCACAGACATAATCGTAATGTGACGTTGCTCCACGAATCACTGCGCCCAGGCAGACAACAGCGTCATATTTACCACTGGCGGCCAGTGTTTTTGCGACTAGAGGAAGTTCAAAAGCTCCCGGCACACGTACGACTGTCACCTTATCTTTACTCCCACCGTGACGAGTAACTGTGTCAAGCCCGCCTTCTAGCAAACGCTCACAGACAAATTCATTAAATCTTGCTACCACAAAGGCTATTTTCAGCTCTGCTGCAAGTAAATCACCCTCAATTTGAAACATCTTTCTCCTCTTGCTTTAGTTTGTTCTCAATCAGTTTACAGCAAAAACTAGGCTGATTTTTCAAAATCCCTGAGCATCTTATAATGAAAGATGCCTGTATCATGCTTATCACTCCAGTAAACACGAAGCGCGTAATTGCCCACATATTCACTTTTCAGTGGTCGAATATCCTTAGGAATAGTATTTGAATCTAAAGTTTTTTCACCACTGAGTTCATCAATACAACCCGCGCATGGACATGCATCACGTAGATCAAGGTAACTTATGTGACTTTCATGACCATCCTGCCAGAGGATGTAAATATCATCTGCTAAAATAATTTTTTCTGGTTTGGCTTTTTTCTTTACTTTAAGCATAGTAGTCTAAGCATTCGATAAGAACATTAATTAATAGTATTTCTGGTTTCATAAAATTGAATTTCCTGCTAATTTACAACAATTGAAAGAACAACTCAAGCATTCGTTCGTACAACAACATTTGCTTTGATGAAAAAATATTTTTTTAATTTCAACCTGATTTAAGCAAAAGTATGGCGGAAGCAACAGAATCAGCAAAGCAAAAAACGGTAGCAAAATTCGGAAACGATGCAGGTGCTTCACTCGACACTGTTAAGAAAGCTCCTGAAGAGACACAGCAACAATTTCATGCTGTCTCATCTAAAGGAGATTCCCTGAAAATAGTGGGAGAGGAAGTTCTCAGTTGCAAATCAAAAGATGAGCTGAAAACAAATCTGCCTAAAGCAATTGTGGTGAAGAAAAATCTAAAAAAAGATGTAGAAATCCTCTATGAGAGTTTTAAAAACTTTGAAAAAACACACGATGATCCAAACGAAGTAAAAGAATTCAAACATGCATGCAACACTTTGATTCGGACCGCGCAGAAATCACACAGCGCAATCAAAGACAAAGTTTATACAATATACGATAAAAAAAAATAATTCCCTTCCCTGCTATATTTTTACTTCCATTCCATGGATTCTGGAAAACTTATCACTTTTGAGGGCCTTGACGGCTGCGGAAAAAGCACCCAGTTGGAAAAAGCAACAGACTGGTTGAACGCGCAGGGTTACTCTGTTCTCAAAACGCGTCAACCTGGCGGTACAATAATCGGCCAGCAAATACGGAGTATCTTGCTCAATCCGGAACATGAAGAACTTCAGCCGGAAAGTGAATTACTGCTCTATCTTGCAGATCGGATACAGCATCTCCAGGAATTAATCCTGCCGGCAAAAACTGCTGGAAAAATTGTTCTGTGCGATCGTTTTCATGACTCAACCGTTGCCTACCAGGGTTACGGCAGGGGTTTGAATTTAAACAGTATTGAATCCATTGTTGCACACTGCATCAAACCTTATGCACCTGATTTAACCATCCTGCTGAATATATCTCCTGAAACAGTTGATTCACGTCTTGAACGCAGACAGGAACATGCAGAAAAAGATCGACTCGATTTAGAATCATTAAGTTTTTTCAAACGTGTTGCTGAAGGTTTCCAGGAGTTGGCTGCAACAGAACCGGATCGATTTATCTGCATCAACGGTGAGCAGGACATTGAGGACATCCATCTGCAAATTGTCAATATTTTACAGCAACGTCTCCAACTGTCTTAAAGGAGTTAACCAATCCCAAGCCAATGAAAAAGGAATAAGATGAGAAGTACGATCTTTCAACAGCCTCTTGAGTATCAACTTGAAGTTGAAGGAGAGAACTGGGATCAGGGCGGTGTTATAAAAGGTAAGCTTCGTGTACGTAACATTAGCACTACCGCCGTAACTGTTAAAACGGTTCAGCTTATCCTGGCACACGGTCTAATAAAAGCGATCAAGGAAAAAGGAGATATTGGCTGGGAAATTCAGGAAGAACTTGTAATCGCTCATGAGCTTTCACTGCAGTCCGGAGGAGAACAGAGCTTCGATTGGAGTTTTAATTTGTCAACAGATTGCCCGATTACGGACAAACAGGGCGGTTTGTTTTTGCTTTTTGGCGGAGATGACGTTCTCTCTGCAGGCGGCAGTCTTAATTTGAAGATACAACTGCATCCCATCCTGCAAAACTTTCTGCAAACTTTTACAACGCAATTTCGTTTCTTGGAAAAATATCAAAAACGAAAAGCGGAATGGACCGAGGTTAAACTTGTTCCGCCCGATTCACGTGAGTTTCCAAACATGGATTATGTTTATTGTTTCCTGAGGATACATCAAGAACAGTTGTATGCACACTATCGTTTCAAAATGAGCGGACTCGGACGTAGCGGTCAACAAATGACAATCACTAAAAAGAATCGGGAAATTGAACAGAGCATCTCTCAGGAAAACTATCTTCAGCCGGGAGGATTCCCTAATCGTGCCTGTTTTCGTGAAAACATTGATCAAGCCCTTAATATTGCCAGACCGGAAGTGATATTTTAAGCTCTGTTTTAAAAGTGATCCCGTAGGTAGGTCAGCGTGTATAAGGCTGATCCAGTACAAACTCCAAATCAGCAGTTCCCAAAGATATTAAACCTTGTGAACGTCCTATTATTTCTCCTGGAACGGATTGAAACGGCTGGTTGTTTTTGTCAGTCAAAATACGGAGTGAATATTTTCCATTCAGGGTTTGACCACCCATCGCGTTAACTTGACCAATACTGAATTTTTGCGGCGGCTTAAAATTAGTAGACATTTTGATTGCAACAGGCCGTCCCTGTTCCAGATCAAAGAGCATAATAACCAGTCGGTCTGCTGAATCAAGCTGATCCTGCAGTTCTGCAGAAACAACGACTGTTCCACTGATACTTGTTGCCGGAGAATCCGTTTTGGTCACTAAGAGTTCTGTTGGGAAATTCTGGAATGGACGGTCAACAGAATATTCCACTCCCTCAGTTCCAAGTAAAATCGGCTGAGATAGCGGTCCAATCACCTCTCCTGCTGAAGGACGGTTTGGATTCCCGTTCTTATCAGTAAGTACAAGTAGCCGATAGGAACCACTCAGAGGTTGACTCGTGTCAGCCTGTCCTACACTGAAGGTTAAGGGTGGTAAAAAAGGGTTGAGAATTTTCGAAGCAACGAGTTCCAGCGTTTCCGGATCGAAGAGTAAGACGTGGGCATTGTCGGTTTTTATGATTCCACCGCCTACTCCTGGAGCAGAGAAGATCACTCCACTGATACTGTACTTTAACTGTGTCGTCTCCCGGTTGACTTCGCTCCAGAGAGCATAAACAGTCAGTCCCGCAAATACGATAAAAGCTGATAAATAAATAAGTTTGTTTTTGCTCACTTTAATTTTATTATACGTTTGTTAAACCAGCACTTCTGCCTGAGGTGTAGTGGGGAGATTCGTGCTACCCATTAAATATTTGTCGATACATCGAGCCGCTTCACGTCCTTCCCAGATGGCCCAGACTACAATTGACGCACCACGGTTTGCGTCACCGGCCACAAAGACACCGTCTTCACTGGTCATAAAATTTTCATCTGCATAAACATCAAACATCGGCTGTGCATTTTTCAGCATTTTTATCAGTTGCTCCGGAGAACTGGTCTTTTCGCCTCCGCGAACATTCAGTTCAACTCCAAGTTCTTCCAACAATCCTTCCACTTTAGGACCTAAAAATCCCATGGCCAGAAATATCAAATCAGCGGGTACAGAAAATTCTGAACCTACTATACGCTGCATTGTCATCTGTCCGCCAGTAGAACTTTCGCTTTTTTCAACTTTCCATTCTACATTTACTGCCTGCAGGGCTTTAACCCGGCCATAACCATCATCAGAAATGCTTTCTGTCAAAATATTTGCTCTACAATCCGGATTTGCCTCTTTATGCACCGGAGTCGGACGCGGTACCATATCTACCAGTTCAAACTGATGAATTTGAGGATCCGCACCTTGCCGATTGAGGTTACCCAGACAATCCGCCGCAGTAAATCCACCTCCAAGAATTATAGTATTTTTGCTACCGGATTCAATTTTTTCTGCTGGCGCAATTGAATCTCCTGCAACCTCACGGTTACACTGCGGAAGGTAATCCATTGCGTAATGTACACCTGCCAGATCACTGCCTTCAACCAGCAATTTTCGCGCATGCTGTGCACCGGTGGACAATAGGATTGCGTCAAAACTGCCGCGAAGTTCTTCGACCGAATAATCAACACCTACATTGACTCCTGTGCGGAACTCAACTCCTTCTGCACGGAGTTGTTCAACACGTCTGGAGACAACACTTTTTTCCAGTTTAAAATTCGGAATTCCGTAAACCAGCAATCCTCCGATTCTGTCATCCTTTTCAAAAATAGTCACCGCATGTCCGACACGCCGTAACTGCTGTGCTGCAGCTAGTCCGGCTGGTCCTGAACCGACAATGGCGATCCGCTTATCTGTCATCTTTTCAGGAGGTAGAGGTTTTATCCAACCTTCTGACCAACCGCGTTCAGCGATGTGTTTTTCAATTTCTTCAATTGTGACAACATTAACTTTCTGCTTTTTTTCTTCCTCGTCCAAAGTATAATGTTCATTCAGCACACATGCATCCTCGCAGGGCGCAGGACAAATACGACCGGTGAATTCAGGAAAATTATTGGTACTGTGCAAAGCCGCAAGAGCCTCTTTCCAGTGTCCACGGTAAACAAGCTCGTTCCAGTCCGGAATCATGTTGCCCAAGGGGCAGCCCATGTGACAAAACGGGACTCCGCAATCCATACAGCGGGAAGCTTGACGTTCTAGATCCTCTGCAGAAAAAAAAGTATCGTACTCCTGAAAATCACGCACCCTTTCTTCAACCGGACGCAGCGGTGGGCTCTCTTTTTTAAATTCTAAAAATCCTGTATCTTTTCCCATTATAAACTGTTGTTTTTTAGTTGGAGGATGCTGATTCTTTTTTCATTTTTTCCAGCACTGCTCGGTATTCGAGCGGCATAACTTTTACAAAATTTGCCAAAACGTCTTCCCAGTTTTTCAATAATTTTTCTGCCAGTTTACTGCCTGTGTATTGCTGATGCCGTTCAAGCCACTTCTGCAGCCAGAGTTTTTCCTCTGCATCATCAATGCTTTCCAAATCCACCATGCCGCGATTGCAGTTCACTGTGAAATTTCCATTTTCATCATAAACATAAGCTATACCGCCGCTCATGCCTGCCGCAAAATTCTTTCCGGTTTCGCCGAGGACGATTACTTTACCGCCTGTCATGTATTCACAGCAGTGATCACCAACACCTTCAACCACTGCGTTTGCACCACTGTTACGGACAGCAAAACGCTCACCGGCAATTCCGCAGAAAAAGACCTCACCTGAAGTTGCGCCGTAAAGTACTGTGTTGCCGACCAGAATATTATTCTCTGCAGTGAATGAAGATTTTGCCGGAGGATAAACAATCAGACGTCCCCCGCTCAAACCTTTGCCGGTGTAGTCATTGGCATCACCTTCCAATTCGAGCGTCACTCCGGGTGCCAAAAAAGCACCGAAACTTTGTCCCGCTGAACCGTTGAATTTGCAGTGAATAGTGTTGTCCGCTAAACCTTTTGCACCGTATTTTCTGGCAATTTGGCTACTCAACATTGTACCAACTGCACGGTTTACATTGAAGATAGGCAAAGAAAACTCAACCGGTTTTTCTTCTTCCAGAGCAGCTTTTGCCTGCTGTATCAATTGATGATCCAGTTGCTTGTCCAGTCCATGATCCTGCTTTTGGGTGCAGTATCGTGTGTCATCTTCACCAACAGGGACTTGATGCAGCAGGGCAGACAAATCAACCTTTCCGGCTTTCCAGTGTTTTATGTCTGTACGCTGCTTCAGCATATCGGTTCGTCCAACCATGTCGTCGATTTTTCGAAAACCCAGTTCAGCCATTATTTTGCGTAGTTCTTCAGCCACAAAAAAGAAATAATTAATAACGTGCTCCGGCTGACCTTGGAACTTTTTACGCAATTCCGGATTTTGGGTAGCAATTCCTACAGGACAAGTATTAAGGTGACATTTACGCATCATAATGCAGCCGATTGCAATCAACGGCATCGTCGCGAAGCCATACTCTTCTGCTCCGAGCAAAGCAGCAATTGCCACGTCACGTCCTGTTTTAAGCTGACCGTCGGTTTGGAGTCTCACCCGTCCACGCAGATGGTTCAGCATCAAAGTCTGGTGCGCTTCTGAAAGTCCAAGTTCCCAGGGAATTCCTGCATGTTTGATTGATGTCAGTGGTGAAGCGCCTGTCCCGCCGTCGTGTCCGGCGATGGTGATAATATCAGCATGAGCTTTTGCGACTCCAGCCGAAATGGTACCAACTCCTGCTTCCGCAACCAGTTTGACATTTATTTTTGCTTTTGGGTTTGCGTTTTTCAGATCAAAGATGAGCTGCGCCAGATCTTCGATAGAATAAATATCATGGTGCGGCGGTGGAGAAATAAGCGTAACTCCGGGTGTTGAATTGCGGACTTTCGCAATTTCCTCGCTGACTTTATTTCCTGGCAACTGGCCTCCCTCTCCCGGCTTCGCGCCCTGTGCGACCTTTATTTGGAGTTCGTTGCAGTTGACCAGATAATTGATAGTGACTCCAAAACGTCCTGAAGCAACCTGTTTTACGTTACTCACCGGCCAGTCACCGTTGTCTCTTTTTTCGAAACGCCGTGGGTCTTCTCCACCTTCCCCACTGTTGCTGCGTCCGCCGATACGGTTCATTGCGATCGCGAGAGTTTCATGCGATTCGATGCTGATTGAACCAAATGACATTGCTCCTGTCACAAAGCGTTTTACTATTTCAGCTGCCGGTTCTACTTCAGCTAGTAAAATTGGATAACCTTCCGCAAATTCAAACAAACTCCTTGGCGTTGAGAAACGATGAGCTTGATCGTTGACCAGCTTTGAGAATTCATTGTATGCGTCCTGGCTGTTTGTACGAACTGCATTCTGCAGGGTATTTGACATCACAGGATTTATCTGATGATATTCTCCACGCCGACGCCAATGATAAAAACCACCTCCGGGCAGGATGCTGTTTGTATCAGCACTTTCAGCAAGCGCATTCTCGTGCCTCAATAAACTTTCCTGTGCAATTTCCTCAATACCAATACCGTCTATTCTCGAAGGTGTTCCTGAAAAATGGCCATGAACCAGATCTTCATTCAAACCTATTGCTTCAAAAATCTGTGCACCACGGTAACTTTGAATAGTGGAAATTCCCATTTTCGCAAAGACCTTATACATGCCTTTGCGGATGGCTTTGAGATAATTCTCATTTGCTTTTTCACGTGTCAGTTCCGCTGGCAAAGCTTTTTGCTTTATCATCTGTTCAAAAGTTTCAAAAGCCAGATAAGGATTTATCGCTCCTGCTCCGTAACTTACCAGCAAGCAAAAATGTGCGATTTCACGCGCTTCTCCGGTTTCAACAATTATTCCTATTTTGTAACGATTACGTTTCAGAATCAGGTGATGGTGTACTGCTGCTACTGCCAGAAGTGCAGGAATTGGAACCTGCTCTTTGCCTACTCCACGGTCACTCAAAATAAGAAAAGCACTGCCTGATTTCACCGCGTTTTCCGCCTGTCTGCAAAGTTGACTGAGTGCGGTGGCTAATCCGTCTGTACCAGTTTCAGCATCAAAAAGTATGCTTAAAGTCGCTGAGTAAAAATCAGGATTGTCGAGTTCCTTAAGCTGCGTAAACTCTTCGTTGCTTAGTACAGGATGCTCTAGCTTGAGCATCCGCGCGTGTTCAGGACCTGGTTCAAGAATATTCCTTTGCGGACCTAAACGACTAGTCAGAGACATCACCAGTTCTTCCCGGATCGCATCTATGGGAGGGTTGCTGACCTGCGCGAAAATCTGTTTGAAATAATCGTAGAGTAAGCGTGGTTTATCGGACAAGACCGCGAGTGGTGTATCGTTGCCCATTGATCCGGAAGCTTCTACACCGTCTGTCACCATTGGCGTCAGCAGCAAATTAAGATCCTCAGTCGTATAGCCAAATATTTTCTGCCTTAGTAGAAGTGAGTCGAAATCAGTTTCTGGAACGTGTGCAGGTTTTGGTAAATGCGATAATTCGAGCACATTATCCTTCAACCATTTTGCATAAGGTTGAGCTGAGCAGATTTCTTTTTTCAGTTCAGCGTCATCAATTATCCGTCCCTCTTCTGTATCCACGAGAAACATTTTTCCAGGTTTTAAACGTCCTTTGAATTTTATATTCTCTGGGTCAACATCCACCGCGCCGACTTCCGAACCCATAATCACAAAATCATCTTTTGTTACAACATAACGCGAGGGTCGTAAACCGTTACGGTCCAGAGTTGCACCGATGCGTATACCATCCGTAAAAGTAAGAGAAGCCGGTCCGTCCCACGGTTCCATCAAGTGATCATGGAATTCATAAAAAGCCTGTTTTTCAGGATTCATCTCCGGATTCTTCTCCCATGCTTCTGGAACCATCATCATCATTGCGTGCGGCAGAGAGTAACCGGATTGAATCAGGAATTCAAAAACATTGTCCATGCAGGCAGAGTCACTGCCTCTTGGAATAATGATGGGCTGTATTTCCCTGATATTCTCATACAAAGGCGAAGCTAAGGTTGGGCGCCGTCCGAGCATCCAGTTGATATTACCGCGTAATGAATTGATTTCTCCATTGTGCGCCAGATTACGGAAAGGCTGAACCAGATCCCAACGAGGAAAGGTGTTGGTTGGAAAACGTGTATGAACTAAGGCCATTGCGCTGCTTAAACGCGGATCCGACAAATCCGGAAAAAAATGTTCCATCTGATGTGGAATCAACATGCCTTTATAAACAATTGTCCGTGATGACATGCTGGTAATTATCATGTCTTCAACATCCTGCAGAGCAGTCCGGATTGCTTTACGCGTAATGTACAATTTGCGTTCGAACTTTTCCTGGTCATAATTTTCCAACCTGCGGTGCCCCATGAACAGTTGTCGCATGGCAGGCATTGAGGAACGCGCCTGCTTCCCCACGTAATCAAGATTAATCGGCACATCACGCCAACCAAGCAGATCCATCCCTTTTTCAACAATATGACTTTCAATCACCTCACCGCAATGTCTACGCGCGACAGGATCCTGCGGAAGAAAGATTGAGGCAATTCCATACTCTCCTGCTTCTGGCAGATAAAACCCTGCCTGCTGACATTCTTCAACAAAAAAATGATGTGGAATTTGAATCAAGATTCCGGAACCGTCACCTGAGTCTGGATCCGCGCCCAATGCACCACGGTGATCCAGATTGCAGAGTAAACGCAATCCTTGCTGGACAATCTCGTGAGATTTGCGGTTTTTGATCTGCACCACAAATCCAACACCGCAACTGTCATGCTCAAATTGGGGATCGTAAAGTCCCTGCTTTTCTGGATATTTAAACTTCATGAAAAATACACCTGCTTTTTTAACTTCAAATGCCGTCGGGATAAGTTGTGATTTTGCCTAAAACGGGAAACATTCTTCATAGCTGATGAAGCTGTAAAAAGTTTTGAAAGCGTGACCTTGCTTAAGTAGCGACAAACCTTGTATAAGCTGCGACACCCAGCATTAAGAGTTCTCCCTATGGTCAAACTGATAAATTGTCGATTTATTACTTTTTACGATTGCCACAGTTAAGGCTTGAAGCTATTTTGGAATAGCTACTTTAGCCAACAGAGTAGAACAGAAAGTCCACCCAAAATCAAGTTTTTAGCGTAACAGAATAAATGAAAACCCAGACTGAAACTGATTCTTTGGAGAGTCAGTCCTGCATTTCTGGGGTTTTGATGCGGTTGATGATTTGCTGTTGGGCAATCGAAAGGACATTGCTCGTCACCCAATACAAGGTCAAACCTGATGGGAAGGTAAAGGTAAAGATTGTAAAAATGAAGGGTAGCATCTGCATGACTTTCGCTTGAGTGGGATCCATCATCGCAGTTTGCGGAGTTAATTTTTGCTGAAAGTACATGGATGCACCCATCAGCAAAGGTGTGATACCGAGTCCGTCAGGTTGCGACAGATCACTGATCCAAAACATGAAAGGAGCATGTCGTAACTCCACTGCACTTGAAAGTGCGCTATAAAGCGCAAAAAACACCGGAATCTGCAGCAGCATCGGCAAACAACCACCAAGCGGATTCACACGGTTTTTACGGTAAAGCGCCATCATTTCTTTGTTCAGCTTTTCCTTATTGTTCTTGTACTTTGCTTGCAGCTTTTTCATCCTTGGAGACAACTGCTGCATACGCTTCATACTTTTCATACCCTTGAAAGTCAGGGGGAACAAAAGTAAACGTACGATAATTGTCAAAATAATGATGGCCACTCCATAGTTTCCAACATAACTGTAAATCAAACGCAGCAGATCCAGCAGGGGTTCGGCCAGTACCTCTAGGGTCATGTCGTGGGAAACCACAAGGTTGTGTCCAAATTTCAATAACTCTTCATTCTCTTTCGGCCCATAATACATGCTAAATTCGGACTCAACGAGCAGGTTTGGCTGCAAATTAGTCGATGGTAGAGCAACTCCAAAATAAGGAGATAATAAACGCTCGCCCTGAACATTAGCTTGAGGATCAGAGAGATATGCTCCGGCGCGGAACAAACCGTTACGTACTGGAGTCATTGGTACAGCAGCACTGATAAAATATTGATCTTCAACTCCCAGCCATTTCATTTGAGTGACAGGAAGTTCACCTTCTATATTGTCAGTAGTTTCTGTCTGCAGACTTTCATCAAAATAGAAAACGGGACCTTCATGAGCAACCTGACGCATTCCACCTTCACTGTCTGAAAGACGCTGTTCTCCAAAAAAGTAAATTACTTCAAGTGCCTGCGCCTCATTCGAACGGTTGATCAACTGCACGCGGTAATTTATGATATAACTGTCCGGAATTACCTCGAAAAACTTGATCAACTGCAGTCCGTTTAAAATTGGAGAGGTCAGAGTCAGCGTAACTTTTCCTCCACCTTCAGTCAGTACAATCTCATCGGCGCTGGTGGCAAAGACTGCATTGCGGAAGAGCGAACTTGTTTTTGCATCATTCTTAAACTCTTGGGAAAAAGCTGGTACTCCAGCAAGATGATTACCGAACATCTGCACACGGTTATCTTCCGTGACTTCCTCACGATAATCTGGTCCAATAAAACTCGTTAAAAATGGGAACCAGGTACTTAGGGTGAGTCGTGGTTTGGTATGCTTAAAATGCTTTAACTGCAGGCTTTTGGCAATTCCGCCACGTGTGTCTAAAACAAGCTGGTAATTATCTGTTTCAATGCGGACTTCTTTGGAAGGCAAACTACTGTCTACTTCTGCGATCGAGGACAAAGGTGCTGCTGAAGAAAGAGTGGAATCGGTGTAGCCTGACTCAGCGCTTTCTGTTCTCGATGAGAGCCCATTCTGCACAGTCAATGACTGCTCGACCGTGTTGACAACTTCAACCGGTGGTGGTTCGGCCGGCGGAAATAGAGCATACCAGCCAACCATAATGGCACCAGAGAGAACGACTGCAAGTAGAGTATTTTTATCCATAAAATTTAACTAGAATTATTTTCTTTCAGAATGTCCGGAGCAATCAGCAAATACACTGGCATTGTCTCCAGGAACCGGATCTACACCACCGGGATGAAACGGATTACATTTTAAAATGCGCCGCAGGCTCAGATAAGTCCCTTTCCAGAAACCAAGTCTTTGGTAAGATTCCAGCGCATAGGCTGAACAACTTGGATAAAATCTGCAGGAAGCCGGTAAAAAAGGAGACAGCCAGTAGCGGTATGCTTTGATGAAACCCACCATCACACGCTTGAAAAAGCTGCTCAATGTCTTCTCAGTGGAGATTCCTCGGTAAATCCCAAAGCTCTGCGTCACAGGACTCTGCCTCGTATCTTCTGCTTCAGTTACTGGATTCATGATTTAAATCGTTGAAAAACCGTCTGACCTGACGCATGACATAAGCTGATTCCAACTTGTACTTTGGAGGGTTGCTTACAAAAAAACAAATATCAAACGCATAGTTCAAGTGAGCACGTTCCTGACGGATCGCCTCCCTGATAAACCGCTTGATCTTATTCCGACAAGGGGAATTTCCGACCTTCTTTTTAACGGAGATTGAAAAACGGCTGGGCTCAGCTGCTGACAGCTTGTATTTGACACCAATCGGTCCCAAAGATTGATAGACACCCTGCTCGAAAACTTCCCTGACAGCTCGACTGTTATTCAGCCGGACTGCTTTTGGAAAAGTATTCCGCAGGCTCATGCACTGAGGCGTTTTCTGCCTTTGGCGCGTCGACGTTTAATAACTCTGCGTCCACCTGGAGTTGCCATGCGGGCACGGAACCCATGTTTCATTTTGCGCCGTCGGTTGTTCGGCTGAAAAGTACGTTTCATTGCTTAACTAATATACGGTGTTATGTAAAGGCTACGAGTTTTGTCTCGTTGCTGAAGGATCAACAAGTCTGCAGTTGTTAACTTTAAAAGTTTATCCTGAATGGAATAATTAAATTTATCTATAAAACCTATGAAGTTTAACTCATTTTATTTTGCATGACAAGTTTTTTAGTGTTCCTGCATTCAACTCTTTTCCTTGAAAGC